>Ga0182027_10016034_pt1 | contig 10258 bp, 5 predicted proteins | sample 712E1DmetaG_FD_121300 | JGI IMG/M metagenome (GOLD analysis project Ga0182027, IMG submission 121300) | Permafrost microbial communities from Stordalen Mire, Sweden - 712E1D metaG (Illumina Assembly) | ecosystem: Environmental > Terrestrial > Soil > Wetlands > Permafrost | place: Sweden... | reverse complement strand
CGGATCGTATCATTACTGGAATAAATGAGATTCATAAGGTAGAGGCAGGTGACCTTACTTTTGTAGATATTGAAAAGTATTATTCCAAAGCACTAACATCGAAAGCAACGATTATTTTACTAAATAAGGAAGTTGAATGTCCGGAGGGGAAATCACTAATAGTTTCAGAAAATCCCTTCAGAGATTATTGCAAATTGGTATTGAAGTATTGGATAAAAGAGTTTATTCCAAACAAAGAGTATTATATAGCTCCCGATGCCATTGTTGGTGAAGGAACTCAAATCTATCCCAATGCATATATCAGTAATGGTGTCACAATTGGCAAAGATTGTATCATTCATCCCAATGTTGTTTTGCATACTGGTACAATTCTGGGCGACAGGGTTATTATCAAAGCCAATACTGTGGTCGGAGGCGATGCATTTTATTACAAAGGCTATGGATCTTATTTTGAAAAATGGCCTTCATGTGGTAGAGTAATACTCCACGATGATGTTCATATAGGTTCAGGTTGTACAATAGATAAAGGTGTATCAGGCGATACAATAATTGGCAAGCATACAAAAATAGACAACCATATTCATATTGCACACGGGGTGGAAATTGGTGAAAGATGCCTTTTTGCTGCTCAAACAGGTATTGCTGGAAAAACATATATAGGGGATGATGTAACTGTTTGGGGACAATGTGGCATCATAAAGGATATCAAGGTTGGCAAAGGATCAGTGATCCTTTCAAAATCGCTTGTTACAAAATCACTAAAAGGTAATGCTGTTTATATTGGTAATCCAGCCAGAGAATCAAAGAAATATTATAAGGAAATGGCATTTCTTCGGATACTTCCCGGAATGATAAATGAAAAAAATAAACACGAAAGCGAAAGTTCAAAAGATTAATTTTGTCTTATAATTTAAAGAGTGCTAAAATTGTTAAAAAGTACTCTGATTGATCAAAGCATTGAAATTTAAAATGAAGCTATAAATATTCCTTATTTTTGAACTTGAATGAAAACCAAATTTCTTCATATTATAGTTGCATTTTTATTATTAATCTCAACATTGGGGATTACCATTGACAGGCATTACTGCGGGAACAGGTTAATTTCAGCTTCGATATACCCGGTAACAAATTTCTGCTGTAATGGCCATTGTAAAAAGTGTCATAATGAAACTCAAAATATCAGGGTCACCGATGCTTTTGAATCATCTTTTATTAAAGATATTGTTAAAATACCCTTTGTTTGTTTACAATCATATTATTCTGGTAGTTACTCACATCTTTCTTTTCATCCGGATATCAAAAATCAAATTTCTATTGATATCTCTCCGCATCAGATAATGATATTTACTTCTTTGTTGCAGAATTTCAGGTTATGATAAAACCCATGTTCAACTGATTTTTGGATATATATTTTGCAATATTTATCCTTTCTTTCAAATATAAGATTTAAGAAAGTGACATATGACCGTTTACCGGTAATATGTAAATAGTATCAGTTATAAAAATAATCTAAGATGTAACTTTGTATGATTATACTTGCTCAACTTAATTTTGCATGGTAAATAGAATTATAAAATTTTTCCTCGACAATAGATTGGTAACTATCATTTTGTTATTGATTTTTATTGCGTGGGGATTAGTAACAGCACCATTTGACTGGAACCTTGGTTTCTTGCCAAGAACACCTGTTCCGGTGGATGCAATACCTGATATTGGTGAGAATCAGCAAATTGTGGCTACAGAATGGATGGGCAGATCCCCGAAGGATATTCAGGATCAAATTACTTATCCTCTCACAACAGCACTTTTAGGCATTCCGGGTGTTAAAACCATTCGAAGCACTTCTATGTTCGGTATGTCTTTTATTTATATTATTTTTAACGATAATATTGAATTTTACTGGAGCCGTTCACGAGTGCTCGAAAAATTAAATTCATTACCTGCAGGAACCCTGCCTCAGGGTGTACAACCGGCATTAGGTCCGGATGCAACGGCATTGGGACAAATTTATTGGTACACGCTTGAAGGCAGAAATCCTAAAACCGGAAAACCAACAGGTGGTTGGGATCCTCAGGAATTAAGGACCATCCAGGATTATTATGTAAAATATGCCCTTGCCACGGCTGAAGGGGTTTCAGAAGTTGCCTCAATCGGTGGATTCATTAAAGAATACCAAATAGATCTAGACCCTGTAGCCATGAAATCTTACGATGTTTCTATCATGGATGTGATGAAGGCTGTTCAAAATTCAAATCTTGACATCGGTGCCGAAACTATGGAGTTTAACCAGGTCGAATATGTCATCAGGGGCTTAGGCTATATCAAATCAATTCAGGATATCGAACAAACCGTTGTAAATGTAAAAGATAATATCCCAATTACAATTAAGCAAATTGCCAGGGTGGATTTTGGCCCTGCAACACGCCGCGGAGGTTTGGATAAATTAGGAGTCGAGGCTGTAGGAGCAGTAGTTGTAGCTCGCTACAAATCCAATCCAATGGAAGTAATCAATAATGTAAAAAAGAAAATTGCAGAATTAGAACCAGGATTGCCTACTAAAATACTTGCTGACGGAACAGTAAGTAAAATTACAATTGTCCCATTTTATGACCGTACCGGTCTGATACGTGAAACAATTGGCACACTTCAATCAGCATTAGCCCATGAAATAATGATCAGCATCATTGTCATTATTGTTCTTTTAATGAACTTACGGTCATCGATGATCGTAGCCTTGCTTTTACCCCTTGGTGTGTTGATGACTTTTATATTAATGTATAATTTAGGAATAGAAGCCAACATTGTTGCTCTTTCAGGGATTGCTATCGCTATTGGAATCATGGCTGATGTCGGTATAGTTGACATTGAAAATATTAACCGGCATATGGAAATGCCCGGTAATTATAATTTGCGTGGCAAACCACTGCGACAATTAATATACAACGCTACTACACAGGTAAGTCCGGCGATAATGATCGGAATAGGAACTACCATTATTAGTTTTTTGCCTGTATTTGCAATGGAAGCTGCCGAAGGAAAACTTTTCAAACCTTTAGCATTTACTAAAACATTCGCTATCCTTTCATCTCTGATATTAGGTTTTGTTATATTACCTACCCTGGCATACCTTATTTTTTCTATTCGTTCGAATACAAATAAAATCAAACTTATCTCGAACCTGTTATTAATTGGTGCAGGTATTTTAATCCCTGTAATTTGGGGTATTTGGCCCTTAGGATTACTAATTGTTATTGGCTTGAATAATATTTTTGAATACAAATGGGCCGATAAATACAAACGATTACCTGACTATATAAATCAGGGCATTGTTATTTTATTCGCATTGTATTATTTAATCGTTGAATGGATGCCTTTGGGCGCTCAAAACCACTTTGCCAGAAACTTTTTATTTGTTGTTTTAATCATTGGGATTGTTCTTACCATTCTTTCACTTATGATTAAATATTACGAACCGGTGCTTCGTTGGTGTTTAGCAAATAAAGTTAAATTTCTTGCCATTCCTGTTTTTACCACCTTATTTGGTATTTTGGTTTGGTTGGGTTTCAATTCTGTGTTCGGTTTTGTCGCAAAAGGGTCAGATAAAATTGGGTTGAATATACGCAATACTTATGTTTGGCACGACGTTTCACAAGTATTTCCCGGAATAGGTAAAGAGTTTATGCCTGCATTAAATGAAGGTTCATTTTTGCTGATGCCAACAAGTATGCCTCATGCAGGAGTTGAAAAAAATATTGAATATGTAAAAATTCTCGATAAAAGACTGGCATCCATCCCAGAGGTTGACCTGGCTGTAGGCAAGTGGGGGCGTGTGAACTCAGCCCTTGACCCTGCTAATATTCAAATGTTTGAAAATATTATCAACTATAAACCTGAGTATATTCTTGATTATGACGGTCGCAGAATGCGTTTTAAAACCCATGGATCAGGTGTCTATGTCCTCAAAAATGGCACGACGTATAATCCGGATAAAGATGGTTTCAAAATGATAGATACAGCCCTGTTGATTGCTGACAACAGAGGTGAATATTTCCGTCAGTGGAGGCCTGAAATCCGTAAACCCGATGATATCTGGAAAGAAATAGTTAAAGTAACCCAATTACTGGGATTAACTTCCGCTCCCAAATTACAACCCATCGAAACCCGTTTGGTGATGCTTTCAACAGGAATGAGAGCTCCAATGGGTATTAAAGTTTATGGGCCTGATTTGGAAACCATTGAGAAGACAGGAATAGAAATTGAAAAACAACTAAAGAATGTTCCGTCAGTCGAAGCAACTTCCGTCTTTGCTGAAAGGGGAGTTGGTGCACCCTATTTACTGATTAATATAAATCGTGAAGCGATAGCCAGATATGGTTTGTCAGTTAAAGATGTTCAGGATGTAATTCAGTCTGCTATTGGCGGAATGGAATTAACAAGAACTGTAGAAGGAAGGGAACGGTTTCCTGTCCGCGTAAGGTATGCCCGTGAATTAAGGACAACACCGGATGATTTAAAGAATATACTTGTACCGTCTATGACAGGTACACAAGTTCCGTTAGGCGAATTGTCTGATATAGAATACACAAGTGGTCCTCAAATGATACGAAGTGAAAATACTTTCCTTACGGGATTTGTGATTTTTGATAAAAAAGAAGGATTTGCCGAAGTGGATGTCGTAAACCAGGCCCAGGATTTTCTGAAATCAAAAATTGCAAGCGGGGAATTGATAATTCCAAAGGGTGTTACCTATCACTTTTCAGGAAATTATGAACAACAACTCAGAGCAACAAAACGCCTTGCAATCGTAATACCGATTAGTTTATTATTGATTTTGCTGCTTTTGTATTTTCAATTTAAAACCGTTACAGCTTCATTCATCCATTTTTCGGGTGTTATTGTAGCTTTTGGAGGTGGATTTATATTATTGTGGTTATACGGTCAGGGGTGGTTTATGAATTTCGATGTTTCAGGTGTAAATATGCGCGATTTATTCCAGATGCATACCATAAACCTTAGTGTTGCCGTGTGGGTAGGGTTTATATCACTATTCGGTTTGGCAACAAATGATGGTGTAATCATGGGAACATACATACATCAGGTTTTTGAAGAACGCAAACCAACTACACTTCATGATGTACGTGAAGCAGTAATAGAAGCTGGTAAAAAGCGTGTTCGTCCTGCAATGATGACTGCCGCAGTTATTATTATCGCTCTTTTACCGGTGCTGACCTCCACGGGAAAAGGAGCTGATGTGATGGTCCCGATTGCAATACCTACTTTCGGTGGCATGGTAATTCAACTAATGACCATGTATGTAGTTCCTGTTTTACAGTCTGCCTGGCGGGAAAGAGCAGTTAAAAAACAATAAACCTATGAAAGTGAAATTTAAATTTATACTGATTATTTTTTCCTTAGTGTTATTTGTAAAATTAAATGCACAGGAAAACTTGGATGATCTACTGAAAATTGCTGCCCTGAATAACCCGGGGTTAAAGGCAAAGTATAATAAATATCTGGCCGACTTACAAAAAGTACCTCAGGTTGGTAGTTTACCCGATCCGGATGTTTCGTTTGGTTATTTTATACAGCCGATGGAATTGATAGGGGGAAACCAGGTAGCACAAATTCAGATCATGCAAATGTTCCCCTGGTTTGGTACATTGAAAGCTGCAAAAGACGAATCATCTGCAATGGCTTTATCATCATACGAATTATTCAGGGCTGAAAAGGAAGAAATATTTTACAATGTCAGAAATAATTATTACCAGTTGTATTTTAACCAAAAACAAAAGCAGGTTTATGATACTACCCTGGTTTTACTTAAAAGTATTGAACAATTGCTTTTAACTAAATCCCAAACTATTAATACGGGTAGCATAAACCCGGTAAACACAAACAATCAGTTAAGTACAAACCCTGTTCAGGGAAATAGTTCAATGACGATGAATGCTAACAAACTTCAATCAAATCAGCAAGGGTCATCAATGAACAATTTATCAATGGCAGGAAATAGTACTGCTTTTTCTGATTTATTGCGTTTGCAGGTTGAAATAAAGGAATTGGAAGACAATATTTCTTACCTAAAAAATCAAAAGCAAAATTTGATCATTCAAATCAATTCCTTATTAAACCGAAAGTCAGATACTGATATTTATATACCCGACAGTTTGAATATTCCAAATATCGACTATCACAATCCGGCTTTATTTGATAGTGTTAAAGTGAATAACCCCATGATAAAAATGAATAAGGCCGATGTTTTGGCATATCAACATCGTCAACGGATGAATAAGAAAATGAGTTACCCTATGATTGGTATAGGGCTAAATTATATGGTGATAAATAAAAGTGAAATGAGTACATCCAGTATGAATGGCCAGGATATGATTATGCCTATGCTTACCATAAAACTGCCGATATATCGTAATAAATACAATGCTTCAATCAAAGAAGCAAAATATTTAGAAAATTCAGCCACCGATCAATTATCTAATGTTGAAAATATGCTTTATATGGAGTTTTCGGACTATCAGTTTGCTTTAAAAGAATCTGAACGAAAAATTTTACTTTATAAAGATATTATTTCTTTGACACAGAATAGTTTTAATGTGCTTTTGATCCAATATTCCACTTCTGGTATCGATTTAGATGCTTTGATCCGATTGCATCGTCAGCTCTTGGATTACAAATTAAATATTTCCCGGGCCCGGGTTGACAAGCTTACAGCTATTGCAGGATTGATAAAATTATTATCTAAAAATTAAATTCAGGGTTATGAAGAAGATCTATAAAAACAAATATTCACAATTGACCTTAATATTTCTATTAGGTATATTTTTAGGTTGGTTGTTTTTTTACCATTCAGCCACATCTGAAAAACATAATAATTCAGTTTCAGAAAATATTGGCACAATCTGGACATGTGCTATGCACCCTCAGATAAGACGGAACAAACCCGGTAAATGTCCAATTTGTGGCATGGATTTAATTCCACTCAATCAAAACCCGGTTAGTTCAGGATCAAATACAATTGAATTATCAACAGATGCTTTGCAGATAGCTAATGTGCAAACAAGTATTGTCAAAATTGAAAAACCTGAAAAAGAAATTCGTTTGTATGGTCGTATTGAATCTGATGAACGTTTAGTTCAAACCATTTCAGCACATGTACCCGGGCGTATTGAACGATTATCTGTAAATTTTACCGGTGATGAAATAACGAAAGGACAAACAATAGCCATAATATATTCGCCAACACTTATACAAGCACAACAAGAATTACTGGAAGCAAAAAAATTGTCAAATACATTACCCGGTGCACTGGTTGCTGCAAGAGAAAAACTTAATCAATGGAAACTCACTGACCGGCAAATATCAGATATCGAAAAAACAGAAAAAATAATTTCAAATTTTGAGGTAAAATCAACTGTTTCAGGGATTATCACTAAAAAAATTGTAAATCAGGGCGATTATGTATCCCAGGGTTCTGCCTTGTATGAAGTATCTGATTTGTCAAAGGTTTGGATTTTATTTGATGCCTATGAAAGTGATTTACCATGGATAAAACAAGGCGATAAAGTACAATTCACTTTACAATCAATTCCCGGTAAAAACTTTATTGCAAATATTTCTTTTATGTCACCCGTAATTGATGAATTATCAAGAGTTGTAAAAGTTCGAATAGAGCTAGCAAATAATAATAAGGTTTTTAAACCAGGAATGTTTGTTACGGGTATTGTCAATGCAAAATTAGAAGGATTTGAGGACAAGATCATCATCCCACGTTCAGCAGTACTCTGGACAGGAAAGAGGTCAGTGGTTTATGTCAAAATTCCAAAATCTAACATACCTTCTTTTGAAATGCGAGAAATTGATTTAGGACCCGAATTGGGTAACAGTTTTGTCGTGCTAAGCGGTGTACAGGAAGGTGAAGAATTGGTTACAAACGGAGTGTTCAGTGTTGATGCTGCCGCTCAGTTGGCCGGTAAAACAAGCATGATGAACCGCAACAAAGAATCTAAAAATGAAGTTATTCCTGATTTTAAAAAGATGACTTCGGCAAATCTTGCGAATCAATTAAATTTGATTTTCAAGGCCTATATCCAGTTCAAAGATAAGCTTGTAGCATCGGATACTAAAGGCGCATTTACTGAATCTCAAAACCTGAATAAAAAAATCGAAACAACTGACATGAACCTTTTTACCGGTGCATCTCATGAATATTGGATGACCAAAAGTAAATTAATTTTAACATCGTTAAAAGAAATAAAACAAACTTCAAATATTGATGCAATAAGGAAGTCATTTGTATCAATATCAGAAAACCTCATCAAAGTATTCAAAGCATTCGGGACAGGTAAAAATAAAGCTTTTGTTCAGTTTTGCCCAATGGCAAACCAAAATATCGGAGCATTTTGGTTGAGTACTGAAAAACAAATAAAGAATCCATTTTATGGTAATATGATGCTCAATTGTGGTGAAACAAGGGATACTATTAAATAATGATGATCAGCTATTCTATTCACGTGATTTTTTATTCATGGGTAAACATATATACTTAAACTATCCCTTTGGAACTAAATTTGATATAATATATTGCCGTGATTTGATTTAAACCATACCATTTATATATTCTTTAAATTAATTACTAAACGAACCAACAACTTCTTTCAATAATTTAAAATCAATAATTCAATGAAAACATTAAAAATCACAACAATTTACTTTTTTAGCCTTGTTTTATTCGTTAGCTTTTCAGCAAATGTTAAAGCACAAACTAAGAATAAAACCTCGAATATCGAGAGCATCAAAATTAAAACTTCAGCCGTTTGTGATGAATGTAAGGCAACGATAGAAAAGGCTGTTTCGCACGAAATGGGTATAAAAAAATCCAATTTGGATGTGAAAACAAAGATCTGTACTGTTCAATTCGACAATACAAAAACCACACCTGAAAAAATCAGGCTTGCTATTTCTAATAGCGGTTATGATGCTGATAATGTAAAGGCAAATAAAACTGCTTACGACAAATTATCACCCTGCTGTAAAACCGGAAAATAGTTATTATCTGTATTTTTTAGCCTTTCGATAAGTTGGCAGAAAACTTCCCACATCATATGGATGCCGGGAAGTTTTTTTTATTTTATATTGAAGCTTAATTTTGCTTTTAAACCGATCATATAAGTAGGTTAAGCAATATCTGAAATTATTTCCTGTAATTACTTGATTATTAATGGAAAACATTAGTAGTTTTGTTCGCACATTAAAATTGAATTAAGCAGTTTATCCTTAAAGAAACTTTCGATGCAAAGGTTATTGTTATTAGGTGATGAAGCGATTGCACAGGCAGCAATAGATGCCGGCATGTCAGGAATTTATGCCTATCCCGGGACTCCTTCCACAGAGATTACAGAGTATATTGAACATTCCAAAGAAGCTAAAGAAAAAGGTGTAAAATATACCTGGTCGGTAAATGAAAAAACGGCACTTGAAACTGCCATAGGTATGTCGTATGCCGGTAAAAGAGCTATGGCATGTATGAAGCATGTAGGTTTGAATGTAGCTGCCGATCCATTTATGAATTCTGCCATAACAGGTGCCCATGGTGGTTTGATCATAGTTGCCGCCGACGATCCTTCAATGCATTCATCACAGAATGAACAGGATTCGAGATTTTTTGGAAAATTTGCCCTTTTGCCGGTATTGGAACCTACCGACCAACAGGAAGCATATGATATGGTTCATTATGGATACGATCTGTCAGAAAAATATGGTTTGCCGGTTTTAATGCGGATTACAACCCGCCTTGCCCATTCCAGGGCAGGAATTCAAACTAAAGAAGGCCGGAAGCAAAGTGAATCATCATTACCTAAAAACCTCAGGCAATATGTGCTTTTACCTGCCAATGCACGCAAACAGTATAAATATTTGCTGGAGTGCCAACCAAAATTAGAACAGGAATCTGAAAATTCACCATTTAACCAATATTTTGAAGGGAATAATAAAACACTTGGCATAATAGCATGTGGTCTAGCTCATAATTATCTGACTGAGAATTTTGAAGACCAAGTAGTCCCTTATCCTGTTTTAAAAATAAGTCAATACCCGGCACCTGTTAAACTCATCGAAAAAATAGTTAATGAATGTGATGAGATTCTGGTATTGGAAGAAGGGTATCCACTGATTGAAGAAAGTTTAAAAGGAATCCTGTCGATTGGTTTACATGTAAAAGGCCGCCTGGATGGTACATTACCCAGGG
>Ga0182027_10016033_pt1 | contig 10259 bp, 7 predicted proteins | sample 712E1DmetaG_FD_121300 | JGI IMG/M metagenome (GOLD analysis project Ga0182027, IMG submission 121300) | Permafrost microbial communities from Stordalen Mire, Sweden - 712E1D metaG (Illumina Assembly) | ecosystem: Environmental > Terrestrial > Soil > Wetlands > Permafrost | place: Sweden... | reverse complement strand
TCAAGCGCTTTCTGCGTAACATAACTGGGAAGCCAACCCGTATTTTCAACGACAACTCGCACGCGATAGGTTTTATCTCCAAGCGCAGTGACATTGGCCTCGCGCAGATTCAATTTCGGCGAGATGAGCGCATGCCAGATCAGCCATTTGGGGAATCGCTCGATTTCACTTTCCAAAAATTCAGCGGGCGGATTCGTCCACGTGTGCAAATGATCCCATCCTCCTAATTCCACTTTGCCCAATTGTGGATGATCGAACCGATACCAGTCCACATAGCCTTTGCCTTTGAGTTTCGCGTCGCTCCACTTGAGAATCTTCAAGTCGTCGGCTACCGGATGTTCGCGGAACCAATCAATATATTTATAGTTCTTTATTCCGGCTCGCATGATCGGACTCCATATCTCAATCGTCCAGGCGAAGATGCCGAGGTGGTCGTACATCCATGTATCGAATGCGCCGGTGGTGAATGATTTGGGATGATATTTGAAATCATGAAAGACCGAGATATTCGGATAACCCGTCAGCTTGGTGCCTTCATCGCCAATCTTTTTATATGTCCACAAATCCTCGGCGGGAAATTCATCATCGGCACGATCATCATAAGGACGCATGATGGTTGCCGCAAACGTGTGGAACGAAACCGCACCCGTTATATTTTTATGCTTGACGATAAAGTCAATTTGATTGCGGACTTCGGGTTCGCTGGTGGGATACGGTCCCGCGCCGTGCTGTTCTGATTCCGTGCGCCATGCAATGGGATAGTTGCGATTCAAATCCAGACCTTCTTTCGGGCTGCGCAATTGAATCGTCACGCCGTCGTAGTTCTTCAAAAACCCTTCGGGCAGAACGCGATAATATTTTCCGCCGGTTTCGGTGGGCTCGCGTCGAATAAGTAAACGCGCCTCATTCGGATGCCGCTTCCAGGTCCCGTTTGGATCGGGCACGCGCATTAATAAAATACGTCCATCGCCGTCAATATCTTCTTCGAGCAATCCGTCCACCGGCTCTTCGTCATACGGATATGGCCGCGTGCTTGAGCGAATCACTTTAGGCTTGTCAGCGAGCGCCCATTCCGCACCGTCGGGATTGAGACGCGGCACAATATAAAATGCGCGCGAATCCAGCGCTGCTGTGACCTGTTTATCTTTTCCATATTTCGTGGCGAGCGTGTGGATGAAATACAAACACGCCGCAGACGCCGTGACTTCGGACGCATGGATGTTGCCGTCCACCCACAAGGCGGGCTTGTCCGCATCATCACCGGATTTGAAATTCGTTGCGGTGATGAGCCAGATATCTCGGCTCTCATAACTTTTGCCGATGCTTTCGAGCTTGAATAGCTTTGGATATTCTTTAACGTAGGCCTTGAGAAGCTGGGTCAGTTCGTCGTAGCGATAGAATTTGTTGAAGCGAGGTCTGGGCATGATGTCCTCCAATCAAGATTACTGATTTTAACACGCAACTCGATTCTGATTTCCCGAATTACACTAGATTCTCCCCGCTCTTGATTTTGTTTTCTCAATCTTTAACCGGATAATAACATAGACCGGCTGTTCCCGGCCCGATATGGACCGCAAGGGCTGGCGAGAGTTCCGCAAACATGGACTCAACCACATTCACTTTGGCTTCCACCAATTCCTTGATCTTCTCCACCTCGCGTTGTGCAACCACTTTGACTTTTTCACCTTCAGTTTTCATTTTGGCTTCAGGAAGACGAGGCTATCATCACTCCGTTGCTCATCATAATAGAAAACATCATCTCCACGGATTTCTCCAATCAAGTATCTAAAGGGAGGTCCATTTACATCAACCATACTCAAAAAGTGATTGGCATCAATCCATGCAGCGTCCACTACATAAATCGATGGCTTATCAAGAGAAGTTAAAAGAGTGGAATTATGAATTATCAAATGTTTGCTGTTCGAGCTCCAGGAAAAATCTGGACGAGAGTCATCCTGCTCAAAGACTTGCGTTTGTCCAGTGACCAGATTGCCAAGATAAAGGTTTGGCTGGCATTCGCCGCCATAAGCAATCCAATTCCCATCCGGGGAAATCGCAATCAAATCTCCCATAGGCGGCGGGTCGAGTGGAATTTGGACAGCATTATCGTCATCAATCGTATAGCGCCACATGGTATAGGCAGTAAGGGAATCGCACGCTGTAGTGCTATAAGTTTGGTCGGGAGCCGCCACGATCAAGCCGCTCGAATCGGGCAGCCAGGACAAGGTTGGGGAAGGAAATGTATTATAGCTGGGTGTGTAGGGCAAAATATTGTCATGGATCAGCCTACCGTCTAGGGTAAAGATTTTCATGCCATCCTTTGTCCCGACCGCCAGCATCTTTCCATCGGGTGAAAGCTTGATATTATCAGGGATACTACTGACATTAATGTTTCCGACGACCTGCCCCAAGTCCACCAGTTTCCTGATCTTTCCCGTATCTGTATCTGCAAGAAAAGCAGTGGTTGGGCAGAGTGAATTAGCATCCTGTTGATTATTGCATTGAACAACCGCAAAAAACAACAGATGAGTGTTGGGGACAAAACTAACTGCACCAAATGAACCCCACTGGTCAGTTGAAAGGATTAAGCGCTTATGTGTGCCATCAGTGTTGATTGCGTAGATTTTAGTTCCATCTTCCTGGGGAAAAACAACCTTCTGATTGTCGTCTGAAAGTATAGGAGAGAATGGGCGTGTGGTTGTTTCCTCAAAGTGGGCCAATTTGACTGGCGGCTCGTTCCCATCCTGAAAATACAAGTTGAAATCCTGATAGACTAGCATGACATATCCATCCAATGAAAATATCGGGAGCGGACCTGGTGGAGGAAATACAAAAACCGGGTGAGCTGAAGTGGGGGTATCCGTGATTGCGGAGGGCGTGTTTGTTGCCATTTCGCTTGCAGTTGGAGGCGCGGACGTGAATGTCGGTACGCTGGCGAACGTAGGCGTTGGCTGTTTTGATGGAACGGTTCCACAAGCAGCCAGGAGGGCAATAAAAATCAGCCAGAAAATCGTTCCGGTGCCAATTTTGTGGTCATTGCAAATATTCTACACCAAAAGTTCACAGACTCTTAAAAGTACGGTTGACCATCCCTTCGTTTGCTCTTACAATGGTAGGGCGTTCTCCTACCACTTTATTAATGATGGGATATGTTTGCGTTTATAATGCTGGTTTCTATCGCCCCGACCACGATCCTCCGCGCTCCATTACTCGTGCTTGGTTGTCATTTAATTAACCTTATAAACTATCGGAGGAAAATTCTATGTTTACGACTCTTCTTTCCAAACGCGCTCCCGCCTATGCTGATGTTCCCGAGGAAAAGTGGAACGATTGGCGCTGGCAGTTAAGTCACCGCTTGAATACGGTGGAAGAAATTGAAAAAGTCTTTTTGTTGACTGAGTCTGAAAAGAATGCGCTGAATTCCAGCGGCTTGTTCCGCGTGGACATTACGCCGTACTTTATCTCGTTGATTGATGCCGACGACGCGGAAGACCCGATCAGAAAGCAGGTGATCCCAACCGCGGCAGAGATGGTTCCGTTTACATCCATGATGGAAGATTCTCTTGCGGAGGACCGCCACTCTCCCGTGCCGGGGCTGGTTCACCGGTATCCGGATAGAGTCCTGATGCTGGTAACTACGCAGTGCGCCTCGTATTGCAGATATTGCACGCGCTCGCGCATCGTCGGAGACCCGAGCGCGACGTTTTCGCGTCACGAATTCGAGATGCAGATCGAGTATCTCAAGCGCACGCCGCAAGTGCGCGATGTCCTGCTTTCAGGGGGCGACCCGCTGGTGCTGGCACCAAAAATCCTCGAAGAGATTCTGACGCGTCTGCGCGAGATTCCGCATATCGAAATCGTCCGCATCGGTTCGCGCGTGCCCGTGTTCATGCCCATGCGTATCACACAGGAATTATGTGATATGCTCGGTAGGTTCCATCCGCTGTGGCTGAACATTCACGTCAACCATCCGAATGAGATCACCCAGGAATTGGCCGATGCCTGCGACCGCATGAGCCGCGCTGGTATCCCGCTGGGCAACCAGTCCGTTCTTTTGGCCGGGATCAATGATTGCGTCCACATCCAACGCGAATTGGTCCAGAAGTTGACGCGCATCCGTGTCCGCCCATATTATCTTTATCAGTGCGACCTAGTCGAGGGTGCGGGACACTTCCGCACGCCGGTTGCAAAGGGCATCGAGATCATGGAAGGTCTGCGCGGCCACACCTCCGGTTACGCGGTCCCGCAATTTATCGTGGATGCGCCCGGCGGCGGCGGAAAGATTCCGGTGATGCCCAACTATCTGCTTAGCATGTCCGATCACAAAGTCATCGTGCGCAATTACGAAGGATATGTTACAACCTATGAAGAGCCGACTGAATACAAAGCGCACGATCCAAAGACGTGCAAATATTGCCAGAGCAAACGCATGGAGCCCGGTCAGACCGGACTGACCGGCCTGCTGGATGGCGACGAAATGTTCATCAAGCCTTCGGGCTTCGACGAAATCCATGACCGCAATGGCATTCAGCATCGCCTGAAAGATTCGAAGAAGTGGCAGCCGCTTGGCATTGGCGCCGGCGATGCTGTTCATCACGATGAAGCTTAATCTACTTAAGGAGAATACTAATATGGTCACACTGAAGAACACAGTGCAAGCAAGACAAACCACCTTGAAAGCCGTCCATAAACCATTGCTCGTAACGCTGGCGCTGACCGCGCTGTTGACGGCCTGTGGGCTCGCGCAACCGAGTCCGGCACAGGTTCAATCCTTGGTGCAGACCTCGGTTGCTTCAACCATGCAGGCACAAAATGAGGTTGCCACATTTGTGGCGCAGACGGTTCAAGCGAATCAACCGGCCGCAACCGAGACACAGCAACCCGTCGCGACCGATACGCCCACGGTTGAGACTACGGAAACTCCGCTTCTTACCTTGACCCCGGTCGTTCCTATCACCCCCATCTCTACAACGGCATCTTCATCTGGCGGCGGAGGCGGCTATGTGTATGTTCCACCGCAGCCATGGTCTTGCGATCCTGATATTGATAAGCGGCCGCTCGACTCGAATCCGCCCTATGCGCCCGGGGACCACTTTGAAATAAAATGGACTCTCCTCAATAATGGAACACAGAATTGGCCCGCGGGCTTTTATGTATCATGGTACAGTGTACAAACGACTATTGTGCCGCAACCGGATAATTTGCCGCAGATCTCAGTCCAGACTGGCCCTATAATCCTCCCGGAAGTTGATTCGGGTCAAATCACCCGAATTCCCGCTATTGAAGGAATCGCTCCAAATCTACCGGGACACTATGTTTTGACTTGGAAATTGTACGGTTTTTCTCATTGCTATTTGTATGTAAATGTCAATGTGAGCAACAATCCATAAGACGAATCATCCGAGGAGGAACGCGTATGAAATTGCAATCGAAACGCGCTTGGCAGGTATTCCTCGCCGGTGTTCTTCTGCTGATCAGTTGCGACATATCCACGTTCGCAGCGTCTCCGCAGATTCCAACTCCCATACCGGGCGCGATCAGTTTATTGGCCGCTCAGACTGCCGCAGAGGCCGCCACGGAAACGGCTGCGTTGATTCCTCCCACGCTGACTCCTACGCTCACGCCTTTTCCAACCCAGACTCCTGCCGACACGCCCAGCGCTACGCCAACTTTTGTTTTTCTCCTGCCTACGCTGTCACCCGTGGCTACATCCACGAATCCAAACCCCGGCTTTGCATGTGATCTGGTCAAACAGTCTCCGAATGATGAAGCCGCCCTCAATCCCAACCAAAACTTTACGTTAACTTGGAAGATTCAGAACAGCGGCTCCAAGGCTTGGGATCAAAATGAAGTCACCCTCAACTACATCGGTGGCGATAAGTTCAGCTACACAACCCTGGTTAATTTGCCCAATACGGTTCCTGTTAACGATACCGTTTCCCTTTCGGTAGGTATGACCGCACCGGGCCATTCCGGCAAGTACACAACCGACTGGGGTTTGGATGCCAATAACCAGGCCTTCTGTACTTTGTTTTTAAAGATCACGGTCCGATGAAAATAGCGGCGGCCAGAATGGCCGCCGCTGAATTTTCCATGTTGAAGAGAACTGGATTTATCCTCGCAGCTTCGCGCCGACTTCCTGTTCCAATCGCTTCACGATTTTATTTCGGATCGCGGCGGCTTCGGCATCGGTCATCGTTTTATCCGGCGCTTGATACGTGAGACTATAAGCCAACGATTTTTTTCCTGAACCGATTTGATCGCCGCGATAGACGTCGAACAAGCAGACGTTCGTCACGCTCTTTCCGCCCGTTTGGCGGATCAACGCTTCGACGCGTGACGCGGCGACTGATTCATCCACGATCACCGCGATGTCTTCCAACACGGGAGGAAATTCAGTGACAGGTGTAATGGCATACGTTGGATTCAAGGCGCGTAATGTTTCGAGATCGAATTCTGCAACGAGAACCGGCGCATCGCCCAAATCATATTTCTCTTTGACCAGCGGATGCAGTTCGCCGAACACGCCGACAGTTTGATCGTCAATCTTTATCTGCGCGGCTTTGCCGGGATGCAAATATTTAACGGAGTCGGTTGAAGCATAGGAAACGTTTGTGTAACGGAGTCCGCTCAAAAGGAGTTCGATGCGGCCTTTCATATCGTAGAAATCAAACGACTTGGAATCTTTTACATCCCATGCGCTTGCATCGCACAATCCGCTCATCGCCATCGCAAGTTTGCGCGGTTCATTTGGTAAATCATTTTTAACAGGTTGAAAGATCGGACCAATTTCAAAGAACGACAATGATTCGCTCAAACGAATATTATGTTCGAGCGAATCCAAAACCGACGCGACCAAACTTCTTCGCATCACGCTTCGTTCGGGCGCAATCGGATTGGTGATGCGAACATAATCGCCGGTGATGCCGAGCCGCGCTTCGCTTTCCACCGATGTGAGGCGATAAGAAACCACTTCGTCGAATCCAATCGCCACAAGAATATCGCGCAGTCGCTCTTCCCATTCATGAATCGGATTGCCGATTTGCGGCGGCAAACGATCTGCCATCGTTGTTGATGGAATGCGATCATAACCATGGACGCGCGCGACTTCTTCGAGAACATCGGCGACTCCAACAACGCCTTCGCCAATATCAAGGCGATGAGGAGGAGCGGTTACCGTAATTTGTGATTCGTAACTGGTAATTGGCTTGGCTTTCTTTGCCGATTTCCGATTCCCGATTTCCGATCCACGAATCTTACATTTGAATTCAAGTCGTTCGAGCAGTTCCACAATTTCTTCCACGCTCAATTCAATGCCGAGCAAACGCTTGACATCTTTCGGCGTGATGGTCACGGTTGAAGATTTCGGCTTGAGCGGATATTCATCCACGAGTCCCGGCGCGACGATTCCATTCGACCATTGCGCCATCAACTGCAATCCGCGTTTGACTCCGGTCTCTGCCAACGCGGGATGAACGCCGCGCGAGAATCGGAACGAGGCTTCGGATGGAAGATTATGTTGTTTTGCGGTGCGTCGAATGTTAATGAAATTCCACGCGGCGCCTTCGAGCAAAATATTAGCAGTGCTTCGGCTGCGTATACTGACTTTGCCTTGAGGTATTTCACCATCTTTGATCTCAACGCCTTTTGCGTCAAGGATTTCCTTCGACGAATCGTAGACCTCGCTTTCGAGTCCACCCATGACACCCGCAAGTGAAAGTGGGCCTCTCTCATCGCAGACAAGGACATTCAGTGAAGAAAGCGTTCGCTCGACGTTATCAAGTGTTACGAGTTTTTCGCCGTCTTTTGCGGGACGAGTGATGATCTTTATATTTTTCTTTCCGGCGCGTTCCTTCAGGACATCATAGTCAAAGGCATGAAGCGGCTCGCCGAGTTCGAGCATGGCGTAATTGGTCGCGTCCACAATGTTGTTGATCGGACGCATGCCCGCCAGTTTGAGTCGGCGCTGGATTTGATATGGACTCGGCTTGATCTCCACATTGCGAATCAATCCAAGCACAAAGCGCGGGTTGAGTTCGGGATTCGTAATCTCAATCGAAACCAATTCTTCGATTGATTCTCCATCCGTTTTGAATTTGATGGTCGGCTTCTTTAACTCGCGTCTGGTCAACGCGGCAAGTTCGCGCGCCACACCAATGACGTTCGCGTTGCGCGCCATATTTGGCAAAATGCTAATATCCAAAACCGCATCGCCCATGTAATCCGCCAGCGGCATACCGACCGGTGCGTCATCATCGAGAATGATAATACCTTCATGTTCCTCGGTGATCCCCAATTCTTTCTCGGAACAGACCATCGAATACGACTCCACGCCGCGGATCTTGGCGCGCTTCAACGTGGTTAACACGAGCCCATCGGCATGACCATCATAAAGCGTCGCGCCTTCTTTTGCGTAAGCCACTTTGATCGGCTTCGACAATTTGCCTGCGCCTTTCAAATGGAAAATGTTCGGCGCGCCGGTGAGAACAACTTGTTGTTGCTGACCGTCAAATAGATCGAGCAGAGTCAATCGGTCCGCGTTGGGATGCGGCTTCACTTCATAAACTTCGGCCACAACGATTTTATCTTTATCCCACGCAATGCCGCTGGTTTTGAATTCATGTTTTTCGCCTTCGTCGTAAACCGGCATTGGCAAACCCACATATTGGATCCCATCCACTTCGAGTCCAGCGAGAGTCAATTTGCGGGCAATATCTTCAACGGATAAACCGTCGAGGTCAATGAAATCTTTGAGCCAGGAAATAGGTAACTTCATAGTTCACTTCCTTTAGAAAACATAAACACAAAGGACACAACGGACACGAAGGAAAAACTTTGCGCACTCACCTGCACTGCGCCAAACGCAGTGCGACGCAAGTGTCGTGTTCTTCGTGTTTAAAACTGCTCCAAGAATCGAATATCGTTTCCCCAGAAATAACGAATATCTTCGATTTTATAACGCAACATCAATTGACGTTCCGGTCCCATGCCCCATGCAAAGCCGGAATAAATATTCGGATCGTATCCGCCGTTTTGCAGGACAACCGGATGCACCATGCCAGAGCCGAGAATTTCCAGCCAGCCGGAGTTCTTGCAAACCGCGCAGCCTTTTCCTCCGCACACGAAACATTCCACATCCATTTCCGCGGACGGTTCCGTGAAAGGAAAATACGAAGCGCGGAAACGCGTGCGCGCGTTCTGTCCGAACATGCGATGAGCAAACTCAACCAACGTGCCTTTCAAATCGCTCAGCGTGATCCCTTTACCAACAGCTAATCCTTCCACTTGATTGAATTGAACTTCCGAGCGAGCTGTGATTTGTTCGGCGCGGAAACACATACCGGGCAATGCGATTCGAATCGGAGGCGGGTCTTTCGGATTCATCGCCGCGAACTGACGCATGGCGTGAATTTGTCCCGGCGAAGTATGCGTACGCAACAAAATTGGATTGTCGCCGCGCTCCTCGGTCGCCACATATAACGAATCCTGCATGTCGCGCGCGGGATGATGCGGCGGGAAGTTGAGCAATTGAAAGTTCATTTCATCGGTTTCAACTTCGCGCGAGGTATAAACTTGGAAACCCATCTCTGCCAGGATTGCGAGCACGCGTCGCAATTGCTGCGTGGATGGATGCAATCGTCCAACATGGATTGTGCGACCGGGCAATGTCACATCCAATGTTTCTTCATTCAACGAACGCTCCAACGCCGACTTTTTGACGGCTCCCGTTTTATCGGCGAATGCCGCCTCGAGCGCGATTTTGACTCGATTCGCGGCCTGGCCTACAACCGGTCGCTCCTCTTTTGATAACGCGCCGAGTCCGCTGAAGACTTGCATCAGCGCCGAACTGCGTCCAAGATGAGTCACCCGCCACGCGTCGAGAGATGATTCGTTATCTATAGTTTGCAATGAATCCATTGCAGATTTTTCGATCTCATTTAATTGTTCAAGCATACAACCTCCAGATTTCATGTCGTTGCCAGGTGTTCTTTGCCGAAGCAATCTCCTGTAAAAAATATGGGATTGCTTCGCCACTTGCGCTCGCAATGACATTTGCAAACGAAAACCTCCCGCCCACAATGGGACGGGAGGCGCTTACGCGTCCCGTGGTACCACCCAAGTTGTCCGCGTCTCGCGGACTGCTTTACGCTGACCAACATCAGCCTCTCGTATAACGTTGAGAAACGGTTCGGACTACTTGTAAGGACACAATATATTGTGTCCCTACCGTTCACCCGAACGGCTCAAGAGGGAACTTC
>Ga0182027_10016031_pt1 | contig 10260 bp, 3 predicted proteins | sample 712E1DmetaG_FD_121300 | JGI IMG/M metagenome (GOLD analysis project Ga0182027, IMG submission 121300) | Permafrost microbial communities from Stordalen Mire, Sweden - 712E1D metaG (Illumina Assembly) | ecosystem: Environmental > Terrestrial > Soil > Wetlands > Permafrost | place: Sweden... | reverse complement strand
TGTAGCCCGAGCCCTGAAAGAAAACTTCCTTCTCGTCGGCGACGTAAACCCACGTCTTCTTGGCGTCGGTGATCATGCCCAAGAGTTTGTCCGATCCCTTGGAGACCAAGTCCGAGGAGCGGATCAGCGCGCCGTCGGGTTTCCACCAGAAGTGAATGAAATCGGGCGGACCCAGGTGCGCCAGCACGTCGGACTCGGCGGGGGTCCACTTGGCCTTGGGGTTGGTGAAGTAGCCGCTGGGCGGCTTGGCCACGTTATAGGAGAAACGGCCGTCGATCTCGACGACGTACTTATTGCTCGAGCAGCCGGCGCCCAGGAACGCGAGGAGGGCCAGAGTCACAACCGCTTGGGCAAGTCCGGTCAAGCGGGCGGGGGGCGGAAAATGGGTCACGATAGGGGTTCCCGTCATTCCAAGCATGTGGAGATGAAACTCCAAGGCACGATCATATCGCGTCCGGGCGGATTATTCCACTGTGGCGTTGAAAAAAGGTGGCTCGTCAGGATGCGGGTTCTCGATCGGGCGATTCGCCAGGCGTTTCGGGGGCCAGGGGGCGCTCGGCGAAGAGGTGATCGCGCACCGGCCGGCCGCCGATCAGGTGTTCCTGGATGATCCGCTCGAGCACCGCCGGCGTGCAATGGTGATACCAGGTCCCCTCGGGGTAGACGACCGCGATCGGCCCCTGCTGGCAGATGCGCAGGCAATTGGCTTTGGTCCGGTAGACCCGGCCGCTCTCGGAGAGGCCCAATTCCTTGAGCCGGCGCTTGAGATAGTCCCAGGACGCTAGCCCCTCTTCGCGCGAGCAGCATTGGGGCTTGGACTGGTCACAGCAGAGAAAGAGATGACGCCGGATCTGGCCGATGTGAATCGCGGCGGCGATGGCGTGGAGTTTTTCGAGATCCATGGTTTCACCAAGCGCGGAGTGTGGAGCGCGGAGTGCGGAACAAGGATACAGGAATTCAGAAGTCAGGAGTCAGAATGAATTCCTTTCGTGCTCGTGCTCGTGCGCGTCATCGTCCTCGTTCTCGTCCTCGTGCTCGAATGATTGAATTCCCATCGATTACGAGCACGATTACGATGACGAGCACGAGCACGAAAGAACCTGAGAACCCCTATGGTTCGCCCCTCGCTCAGGGCTTGACGCGGACCGTCTGCGCCGTGCGCAGGGTCACCGGCCCGAGTAGGCCCGACTCGAGCAGCGGCGAATCCTTCACGTAATGCTTCCAGGTGGCGAAGGTCCGCCGGCCGCTCGTGCGCGGGGTCTTGTCGGTGAACCACTTGGGCCAGGCCTTGAGCGCGCCGTAACCCTGATCCTGGGGCGTGATCCACTCGCAGTCGTCGGGCAACTGCTCGTCGCCGATCAGCCGGTTGGGCCACAGATTGGTCACATCGATTTCCAGCGCGTTTTCGCCGGCCTTGGCCACGCCGGTCAGATCGACGTGGAAGGGGGGCTTCCAGAAGATGCCCAGGTCCTTGCCGTTGAGCTTGACGTCGGCGATCACCTGCACGTCGCCCAGATCCAGGTACAGCCGCTGGTCTTTCTTGAGCGATTCCGCCGGCACGTCGAGCTGTTTATGATAGGCCGCCGTCCCGGAGAAGTATTTGATCCCCTTGTCGGGATGCGTCGGCCAGGAGATCAGCTTGTCGAAGCTGATCTGTTCGGGCGCGCCCCAGCCTTTGGCGAAATGCACGTCCCAGGGGCCTTCAACTTGAATCGGCGCAGGGAGGGCGGGAACCTGCACGGTGGCGACGCGGCCGTTGGCCCGCGTGAGCTCGTACGTCCCGGCCTGCCAGGCCTGAAGCGTCGCGCCCTTGGCGTCGGCGGCCAAGGTCACTTCGCCTGCGCCGGGCGCATCGGCCCGCATCAGTTCGGCCAGCTCCGCCTCGCCGAGCGCGCGGCCGAACTGCCGGGGCGCGGTGAGCATGCCTTTAAAGGGACTGACCGGCCGGCTGTGCTTGACGCCAAGGGCCGGATGAACGGTCATGGCACTCTTCACCCCCTCGTGCACCAGCTTGCCATTGAGATAAAGGCTGGGCTTGCCATCCTTGTAAACCACGGCCACGTGGGTCCAACCCTCGATCGGCGTTTTATCAACGAGGACCGGGGCGTAATGGTTGACGCCGTGCTCGCTGACGCAGACGCCGTTGCGGCCGACGGCGACGCCGGCGCAGGCCTGGCCCGCCTGGGTGTAAACCTCGTGACCCGGCGCCGGGTAGATGGCGTTATTGGCGCCGTCCATGCCGGAAACGCCATAGGAGGCTTCGGCGGGGAGGAGGGTCTCGGCGCTGGGTTTGGCCCACAGTGTCATGGTGAAGGTTCCGGCGATCGACTGATTGTTGTCACCGCCCTGGCCCGCGCCCGCCGGCAAGCCGGCGCTCAGCAGTGTCTTGCCACCCAGCGCGACGCCAGTCACACGGGTTGGCGCGGGTTTGGCCCCCCGAGGGAAGACCACGAAGACCGAGCCGCAAGGATCGAGACGCAGCGGCAGGCGCATCGTCGCGCCCTGCGCGTCGTAAACGGCGGCGGGCTCGATCCGGCCGCTGTCGGGCCACCACAACTCGGGACGCCGGTCCGCGACGCGGAAGGTGCAGAGCGCCTCCTCGACCGAGCTGTTGGGATTGGAAATAAAGTAGACCTCCGTCCCGCCGACGTTGCGATGGATCGTGCGCAGCGGCGAGCTGCCCAACTCTTTGACCGCGCTGAAATCGGGGGGCGCCTGCATCCCAGCCAGGATTTGATCCAGAGGCCGGCCCCAGATCACCCGCCCCTTGCCGTAGCGGTGCTCCAGGATCTTTTGCCCATCGCAGTCGCCCCAGAGTTCATCGGCCAGACGCTTGATTTCCGCGTCGCACCGGGGGTAATCGACCAGGCTCGGCGATGTGAGGGGCTTCGGCCCGACGACGGTCGCCCCGCCCTTGACCAGGGCCTCGATTTTGCGCAGCAACGCCGGCGTCATCGTCTCGCTTTGCGGCAGGACCAGCACCCGGTAGCTCATTCCGCCCTCGACGGCCAGCCGCCCGTCCTTGACCGACATGCGTTCGCGCACGGCTTCGCCGTTGATCAGGTCAAAGTCGTAACCGGCCGGCAGCGCCGGTTTGAGGTCCTCGCGTTTGGGCGGGTCGTTGGGCGCCTGTTCGCCCAGGAGATAGGCGACGTCGGCGATAAATTGCCCCTGCTGCAACAGGTATTGGCAGCGGGCCAGGTACTCGTGCCAGGGCTTGGAGAGTTCCCACCAGGTATTCGTCCGCTCGTAGTGCAGACCCCAGGGTCCCATCGTCATGCCCGGCTTGACATCGAGCCAGGGCTGGTGCGAATAGCGATGGAAGACGAATTGATTGATCCCCTCGCAGAACATGCCGTCGCCCTGCGCCTTGAGCGAAAAGGGGTGGTTCTGCCATTTGGCCAGGCCGGCTTCGGAGGTGAAGGATTCGGCCCCGATGACCGGCTTGCCATAGACGTGGCCGGCCGAAGCCATCGCCCGGGAGAGATAAACGCAGCCGCCGCTCCTCCAGAATTCGCCCATCGGCATGTCGGCGCGCCCGCCATAGGCGAGCGTATCGAAGACGCCGTCGCCGTAGGCTTCGATGGAAAGTTTGATCCCGTGCTGGTTGCTCAGCTCGGCCATGCGCCCGGCGTAGTTCTCCGCGACCAGGTCGGCGACGGTCCGCCGCAGGTCCCAGAGGAAGCGATCCGACGCCTCTTGGCTGCCGATGGCGCGGCCGGTCAAGATGGGCAGGAGCGGGACCGGATCGTAACCGCAGCGCTTCTTGAATTCCTCGCGGAAGGTCGGCGACCAGTTCCCGGAGCCGACTTCCCAACTGTCGATGTGCGTGTATTTGAGCGCCTTGCCGTCCGAGAGCTTGAGCAGTTGGCCCATCAGCCCGTTGAAATGCGATTCGATCGCCGCCTTGCTCATCTTGTCGCACTCCAGCCCCAGGCTTGCGGGAGGGGCCGGATGGTTCTTCTTGCCGGTCGTGGTGTGGCCCAGGCGCAGGACGGTCCACGCGCCCGCCGGCACGTCCCAGTTCAGACGACCGTGCTTGTCCATTTTCGCGCTGAGGTCCAGAATCTTGGCGGGGTCCACCGTGGCCTCCGGCGGAACGCTCATGCCCACCGGCGTCGCAGCATAGGTGTTGGCGATATAGCCCCCCTTGCGGCTGATCCCTTCGATGCGCGTGCTGGGGTTGAGCGTAATTTCGGACAAAAGGACGTTCGAGGCCAGGGCATTGCCGGGCTGGGGCGTTCCCGGAAAGAGCACCCGGTAAAAACGCCCCGAGACCTTGTCAAAATCGAAGGTGCCCACCGGATAGCTGAAATCGAACTCCCGGACGGTTTTGTACTGCTTGCCATCATCCGAAACTTGCAAGAGGCCGTGGTACGGGATCCACCAGCCGTCATAGGTCTTGAGCGCCAGCGAAAGCGAACGCGCCTGGAACGGCTTGGCAAACTCGAACTGCACGTACTGCGGGTTGTCCTTGCCGGTAAAGGGGAGGACTAGGTTGGTCCCCAAATTGCCGTCGATCAGGACGGCGGGGTCGAGCCCCGCGCTCTTCTGGCCGATGGTCACCTTGGGCGCGCAGTCGGTCATGGGCGCCTGTTCGGCGGCGGGGGCGGGGAAGGCGAGCACCGCGATGTCTTCATAAAAGTTTTCATTGGTCAGCCCCTGGCCGAGCACGCCCTCGAACTTGCGCGGCCCCTTGAGGTTCGTCTCGCTCCAGGTGATGATCTGCATCGACTGCTCGGGCTTGATCCAGGGGCCGCCGCTGCCGCACCAGCCGCCGTCGTTGTTCATATCGACCACGATGCCAAGCCGGCCGGCCTCGGCGATCATGTGCTTGTAGAGTTCGCGCCACTGCGGACTGAGGTAGACGACCGGCCCCTGCGGAACGCCCTGGTCGACCTCCATGATCAGCACGCCGCCGATGCCGACGCGCGCCATCGCCTCCAGGTCGGCGGTGATCCCCTCGCGGGTGATGTTGCCGGCCGACCAGAACCAGTAGACCCACGGCCGGGCCTCGGGCGGCGGGGTGGCGAAGCTCTTGGCCAAGCGGCCCGAGTCCCCCCACGCGGCCTTGGCATTCATCGGCGCCAGCATGGCGCTCAGGGCGCCCAGCAGCGCCAATACCAGCAGCATCGTCCTGTTCATCCGCATCATGCATCTCCTTGGCGGTTTTGTGATCCGAAGCGGGTCCGGCAAGCGGCTATCCCTGATACAATGATTCACTCCGGAAGAGGATACAATCACAAAATAGACTGCCCCGGCGGCCGAGAGGATTGGTGGACAAAAGAAAGACCCTTGTGTTAATCAAGCGATAGGCCTTCACGACGTTTTGCGTCATTTTTCTCGAGCCGACGGACGCGCGGTCCCGGCCCGGCCTTTTGTGAAGAGGGGACTTCAGATGAGCGGACGGTTCTTCCTGCGCGGGTTCGCGGTTTTGGCGGTTGCCATCCTGGGTGTGGCGTACGGATGGGGGCGTGGCCCGTTGGACGCGCGGCCGCGCGCGCTGCGCGTCAGGCTCGCCGCCGCGCCGATCGCCGCGCTCAAGCCCGGCCAGGGCGCCGCGTTGCACGCCCAACTCACGCGCCAGCAGGCGGCCAAGCACTGCGCCCTGCGGGTGCTGACCGCCTCGGGCCGAGCGCCGGCCGGGCTCAAGGTCAACGGCCGGGATGACGGCCAGCGGCCCGTGCGCGGCGAGGACGGCTGGTATTACCTGATCCCCGCCGCGGATCTGGCTGCGGGCGACAACGCGCTGGAACTCGCGCCGCCGGCCCAGGACGCCCAGCCGCCGGCCGAGGTCGAGTTGGCCTCGCTGGAAAGCGCCGCCGAGGCGATCCACTTCCGCCAGTTCTTCGGCACTCAAACGCGGCAGGCGATGATGAGCCAGCCGCCCAGCGATCCCGATCAGCTTAAATTCGACGTCCTGCATTATGACTTGGCCGCCGTGCTGGACATGAGCCAGGCGGCGCTGACTTCGGCCACGCTGACGATGACGGCGCGCAGCCTCGACCCGGCGCTGACGCGCGTGCCGCTCGACTTGAGCGCCAATGGCGGGGCGCTGGTCGTCAGCGCCGTGGACGGCGGCGACGGCGCGCAGCCGCTGGCGTTCGTGCACGACGCGGCGGCCTCGCGCCTGGTGATCACGCTTCCCGAACCGGTGGCCGGCGGCCAGGACTTTACCGTGCGGGTCTTTTATCACGGGTTCCCCGAATCGGGATCGGCGGTTTACGGTAACGCCTTCGGCCGCACGACCCACGGCTCGGGCGTGCCGATCATCAGCACGCTGAGCGAGCCGTACGGCGCGCGCGTGTGGTGGCCGTGCAAGGACGTGCCCGACGATAAGGCGACGATGGACTTGCGCATCACCTGTCCCGATGCGTATATGGACGTTTCCAACGGCAGCCTGGTCGAGGTGACCGAGCGCGGCGACGGCACGCATACGTATCACTGGCGCGAGAGTTACCCGCTCGCGACCTACCTGGCCTCGGTGACCTGCACCAACTTTGAGCCGGCGAGCACGCTCTACACGGCGCTCGACGGGCAGACGACGATGACGCTGACCCATTACGTCTACCCGGAACGCAGCACGGAGGGGTCCTCGGCCGTGGCCGGCACGCGCCAGATTATGCAGTTTTACGCCCAGACCTTTGGGGAGTATCCCTTCCTGAGCGAGAAGTATTCCGACGTTCATTTTCCGGACAGCGGGGCCATGGAACACCAGACCTGCACGAGCATCCTGCCGGGGCTGATCGGCCCCGACGGGCTCAATACGGTCAACGCCCATGAGTTGTCGCACCAGTGGTTTGGCGACAAGATCACCATGCGCCACTTCGACCACCTCTGGCTCAACGAGGGATTCGCCACTTACTGCGAAGCGCTTTTCGACGAGCATCGCTCCGGCGCGGCCGCCTATCACACCGCGATCAACGGCGATTATGTCTCCGACGCCTATCCCCTTGTGGGTCCGCAGGCCGACCAGTTTGACGGGTCGATCGTCTATGACAAGGGGGCCTGGGTGCTGCACATGCTGCGCCACGTTTTGGGCGACGCCGCGTTTTTTCAGGGATTGCGGGATTACATCAACGACCCGGCCCTCGCTTACGGCACGGCCCTGTCGAGCGATTTCCAGGCGCACATGGAGACCGCCGGCGGCCGACCGCTCGGCTGGTTTTTTAACGAGTGGCTCTATCAGACGGCCCGGCCCAGCTTCACGTGGAGCTGGATGACCGACGCCACCGATTCGTCCCACACGCTCTACGTCTGGGTCAAGCAGACGCAGTCGGGGGATCCGTACACCATGCCGGTGGACGTGCGGGTGAGCGACGGCAGCGCCGTTCAGACCCGGACGATCACGGTCGAGCGCGCCGAGCAGGTTTTTAAAATCGACGACCTGGGCGCGCCGAGCCCCGCCAGCGTGGCGTGGGACCCGGACCGCTGGGTGCTGGACACCGTCCAGCAGGTTGGCTTTCCGGCCCAGGCGCTTTGGACCAGCGCCCCTGCGCTTGATTTCGGCCCGACCCGCACCGGCACGGAGGCGACGCTGGCGCTGCAACTGGAGGCGGTCGGCACGCAGCCGCTGAGCATTGACTCGATCGCCATCGACGGGGCGGACGCGGCCGTCTTTGAGGTCAGCGGGCCGCAGACGCCGTTCACGCTGGAGCTGGGGGCGGCGCAGGGCCAGACGTTATCGGTACGTTTTTATGCCGAGCGAGCCGGCGGCGCCCTTGCGGCCACGCTGACGATCAACACCGCCGTGGGCGCGACGCAAATCCCCCTGAGCGGCATCGGCCAGAACGTGAACCAAGCGCGCGGATGGAGTGGGTACCGATAGGGAACGCGGCAAGGATCAAAGGCGTTGGAAGACGGTTGTAGTTTGGAATTGCAATCGCCCTTCGCGCACGGTAAAAAGGGAGTTGTTTTTAATCGGCGGCGAGAGTAAACCCTCTTTGGGGGACGCGTGAAGGAGCAATCCCCAGAGGCAATGGAGACGATGCGGTTGCCTGGAGACAATGCGGCCGCCGTTCCCGGCTTTGCCCTGAAAGGGCAATCTATCCTCAGCCCAGGGCAACGCCCTGGGTCGCGCGGTCGAGGTTTCTTCCGAGCCCTGTAAGGGCGATCTAAATGGCTGTCAGCGCTGAATTTAGAGCGCCCTTTCAGGGCTTGCCCCTTTTTTTCCGACAGCGCCTAGGGGGCCAGTTCCACCGCCCAGGGATTATGGTTGAACATGCGATGGCGAACATGGACGTTGCACGCCTCGGCATCCATCGTAACAATGATCCATTTCTCGATACCTGTTGTGACCTCGGGTTTTTGTTTAGGGTCAGGGCCATATCGTTCCAGCACGGATCGGGTTCATCGATGACGGCGCGGGTTGAATACCCGCGCCGTCATGGGCGATGCAGGCTGCAAGGCTGCACGATCCGTTCTTACTGTAATAAAACTTTCCAATTGACCGTGGATGCATAATACGGCTCGACGAAAGTATAGGCATAGGTCCCGCTAACCGAATCGTAGTCGGTCTGCCAATACTGATCGTTGGTGGAATAATAATTGACGCCGTTGATGGAATAATAAAGAGTCGGCGTCCCCAGGAAAGTAAAACCGGAGAACCGAAGCGGCTGCAAATCGCTGGTCTCATTATTGGTGGTCATCCAACCGGTCGCATTGTCAGCCGTCTTGACCTCCGGTACCGGCGAGGAAAGATTGCTGACAATCGTTCCATGACTGGTTGTCACGGGCGGGGGCCAGTTAGCAGCCTCCGTTTGCAGAGGCCCGCTGGAGCCCCAGGTATAATTCCAGGTGTAATACTCGATCCAGAGATCGACATAGTCGCCCGCTTGGACAGTGTTGTAGGTGGTATAGGGACACAGCGTGACCATGTTCACGTTGCCGTAGGTTTTCGGCGTTGCATAAAGGTTAAAGCATAAATTACTGACGGAATGTCCACCGATTGTTCCGCTGAAGGAATCAACGACGAAGCCGACATTATCCAAGGTTGTCGTTGTCAAGTTGACATTGAGCCCGTATGTGTTATAAAGACCGACGATCGGCCGCATGCCGCTCGTGGGCGCCGGCAAGGTGATGGGCGAGCCTTGCCAGCCATTGGTGGCATGATTGATCGTCAGTTGATCGATCGTCGAACCGTTCATATCGGTATAAAATAGATTGCCCGCATCGAACGAGCAGTACAAGTTGTCCTGCATCGTAAAGAGTGACAGATTACGGGTGATGTTACTAATCGTGCAACTGTTCAGAAATTGATGCTGGATATGATAGAAAACGCGGGTGCCCATGTTGGAGGGGATCAGGTAGGTTGTCACCGTTGTCTTGACGTCGGGCACGCTCGCGCTCGAACTGGGAATGGTTTCCAGCGCGGTCTGAAATTGAGAAACATTGGGGCCTTGCTGGAGGAAACGCATCCCCGGCCCGCGGCGCTTGGCATCATGCCAGGCGCTGTCGGATCCATAGACCTTGAGGAACTCGGCCCCGCCCAAATTGTTAAACCACTGGCCGTCAACCGCGGGAACCGTTGTCGGGTTCCAAGTACTGCCGGCAATCGGACGGAAATCGCAAAGTGTGGAAACACAAGGATCATCCGGGTTATAACAAGCCGCCTCGCTTAAACCAACGTTGGTTTGCAACCATAAGATGCCCCAGCCACAGGGAAACAGGGAATAACCACATTGGGTCAACTCCAGGGATGGCAGACCGACCAGTCGCTTGGCCCCCCAATCCTCGACCGCGGTCACGTGTTTGTAGGTGACGTTTTGATTGGCGGTCAAATCAAACGAAGAATAAGTGTTAACATACACGTCATTGGCAATGGATGTATCCCACATCTTGCTGGTTTGGACCGGAATCCCGACCGGGCGGTTAGAAGTGTCGGTCAGCATGGCCATCGACCCGGTCACGATATAGCCGACCGCATTAACTGTGCCGCCGTTTGTCGTCGGATTATCATTGGAATAAATACCCTGGATCTGCGTGCAAAGGCGTACGTGCCGGCAATTGTTCGAATTCGCCATTGAAAATTGAGTGGTCAAGTGCTTGTTAGGTACAGACGTCAGGTAATCCACGTTGGTTGTGGCATCCAGCGCGGGATTGAGGATGTAATAGCCATGTCCTGGATCGTAACCGCAAAAGGCGGAGCCGGCGGGGTCGGAACTGTTCACCGTCAGCGTCAGCGGATTGAGTTCGTTATGAGTGTCGTTGACGCAATTGGCCGAGCTGTTCGCCGTTGACGGATAAAACGCGGAGTAGATC
>Ga0182027_10016029_pt1 | contig 10260 bp, 6 predicted proteins | sample 712E1DmetaG_FD_121300 | JGI IMG/M metagenome (GOLD analysis project Ga0182027, IMG submission 121300) | Permafrost microbial communities from Stordalen Mire, Sweden - 712E1D metaG (Illumina Assembly) | ecosystem: Environmental > Terrestrial > Soil > Wetlands > Permafrost | place: Sweden... | reverse complement strand
TCTAACGATTTATATGTTCCCGAAGATTGCGATATTATTATTGAAGGATATGTAGATACCACTGAGGACTTCCTGTTTGAAGGTCCTTTCGGTGATCACACTGGATATTATTCCCTTGCTGATTATTATCCTGCCTTTCATGTTACCTGCATTACACATCGCACACATGCTGTTTATCCTGCAACTATTGTAGGCATTCCGCCACAGGAAGATGCATGGCTCGGCAAAGCAACCGAAAGAATATTTGTTGCTCCGATTCGGCTCACTATGCTTCCCGAAGTGGTGGATATGGATATGCCTGTGGAAGGGGTGTTCCATAATATTGCTATTGTAAGTATAAAAAAAAATTTTCCCGGTCATGCAGTGAAAGTGATGAATGCATTGTGGGGAGCCGGACAGATGATGTTTAATAAAATGATGGTGATAGTGGATGCTGAAGTTGACATACATAATTACACAGAAGTGATGAAAGCAATCTATGAAAACACCTGCATAGAAGAAGATGTATATCTTCAGAAAGGCCCGCTGGATGTGCTTGACCATTCCAGTAATCAGTTTGCTTTCGGTGGAAAATTAGGATTGGATGCCACCAGAAAAAATAATTTAGCAGAAAAAAATAATTTTCGTTTTTCTGAAAGTCTGAAAGAAAAAATAAAAGCCGGCTACCCTGAAATCATTAAAGTCAATGATGCTCTATCAAAACAAAATATTCCACTTCTTATTTTATCAGTTAAAAAAAATAAACCTGATCATATTTCTATTCTCCACAAACAGCTTGTTAATTCTGGCATTGCAGAAGGAATAAAATTTATTGTTTACCTTGATGAGCCTATAGATATTTTCGATCTGAAAAATGTGGTTTGGCGTTGTTCAAATAATACTGATGCATTCAGGGACATTTTCAAAGTAACTTCCGGTTCAAACAAAACAATACTTGGCATTGATGGTACTATGAAAAACAAACAATTTGATGGCTTTCAGCGCGACTGGCCCAATATTGTAGTGTCTGATGAAAAGACAATTAAAGCAATAGATGAAAAATGGAGCATATTAGGATTAGGCGAATTTATTCCATCTCCTTCACTCAAATATCAAAATCAACTTTATGGTAAGGGTGCTGTGGCAGAAGAATGAGAGCAGATGAATTTAAGATTATTATGATTTTTTTAAATTAATTTAGCAAAAGAACTATGCATTATAAATTTACAATACTTATTGTTCTTTGCATTACGCTGACAAATTGCACAAAGAATAAATTCGAAACAGAGAAATATGATAATGGTTCCATTAAATATAAATATATTAAAGAAAATGGACATAAAAATGGTGAAGCCTATTTTTACAAAGAAGATGGAAAATTGCGTGCTGAGTATTCTTTCTTAAATGATACACTTGATGGAAGATTTATAGCATACTTTGATAATGGCAATGTGAATATATTCAAATATTTTTCAAAAGGTAAAAGTTTACTAGAAATTTGTTTTTATGAAAATAATAGAATACAATCAATTGTTCATTACGTGTACGTGGCAGAATTTGGATTAGCTGGTTCAAATCAATATATTGAATTTACTAAGGGAAATGCCATTAATTATAAAAACAGTAGGTTTTGTTACATGAATGAAACACCTGGTAAAGATTCGATTTCTTTTACATGTTATAATCCGCCTGAAATGGAAGTTGATTCCAGTTTTGTTCTTTTTTGTGATTATGATTTAAATTACAATTTAATAAAATCAACCATAACCGATACAATTCCTTTACTTAGATGCAGCAGATCTACTCAGTATTCAATCAAGTTTTATGCTAAATTTAAAAAGAAGAAACATCATTCATATAAAAAAGGAATTGTTTCTTTCACAAATTACAAACATGCTACTCCTGAGGAAAGAAAATCCAGTGATTATACATATTATTGTTGGGCAATGTATTTTTCAGGGTACCCGTTGATTCAATTTAGTAATCTGAAATAATAAAGCTTGTAAAATAGCTAGTACAAATAATTTATGTCCTGTCGAAAAAAGGATTTTTTGCAGTAGCACTTAATGGAATACCATAAATAACTTTTACATCCGGCCCCATCAAACCAAGCTCCAATACAGCCTGTCCAACGGTATACATAATCCGGTTATCAATCCTGTGATCCATAGCTACGCTCACTGAAGAACCCATAGCAATGCCCAGATCACCTGTATTAAACGAACAGGGAACATTCGGATATTTTTCTTTCTCAGCACAATCTTTAAAACCACAATGACCGCATACTTTTAAACCTCTTGTTTTTATTCTGGTTCCAAACAACAACAAACATTCAGCAGAAAGAATATTATTTGCATCCCTTTCAAAAAAAGAACCTCCTGAACGCACAGCAATTTCTTTCATCTTTTCAGCTATAATAATAATCTCGGGCATTTCAACCAAAGCCAGTGAAAGATCATCGATGCCTCTTCCCTTTGGAGCTGTGCGTGCAGCAACCAGCATTTTTGCAGCTACATCCATTATTGTTGCACTACGAATTTTTTCTTCAGGAATCATTGGTATATTATTTATATGATTGTTCCTTTATTAGTTTTCCATGTTCATAAACATACTCCTTCTCAAGCTTGCCCTTTGTATCGTACCACTTTTCAGTTCCATGCTTTTTATTTTTTTCATAAGGAATTTCACGTTTTAGTTTTCCGTCAATATAAAATCCTTTTTGTAGTCCGGTACCATCTTTATAATTTCCTTCACCTACCATAATCCCGCGATTATCCCAGTATTTCCATTTCCCATCATAAAGTCCGTTTTTATACATTCCCTCAATCTTTATCTGTCCATTCGGGCTAAATTCTTTACATGTGCCATCCAATGAATCATTTTTATAAGTTTCTTCCCTGATAAGTTTTCCATCTTTATCCAAAATTCTGGACTTTCCATTTAGTTTACCATCAAGATAATTATCCTCACGCTCAATTCCACCTTCCCAGTAATATTTTGTTGATTTGCCATTCAGCAAACCATTTGCATAAGTGCATTTCTGTTGTATATTTCCTCCGTTTTCGAACCACCATGTAGCTACTCCTTCCTTCTGTCCGTTCACTACAGTAACTTCCATCATCTTCTCACCGCTCGGGTAGTATTGGGTTTCAGTTTTTTTATTGTTACATGATAAAAAAATAACAAGCAATAACGAGCTGAAAAATAAAAACCTTTTCATAAGTATTTTTTGAAAAGACAAAATTATTAAAATACCTGGTAAAGAAAAACAATGATTAATCCGCCTCTGAAATAGGTAAAGAGAATGAGATGCTAGTTCCTTTTTCAATATCACTTTCGACTTTTATTTCACCACCCTGAACTTCCGTAAGGGCTTTACAAAGGATCAATCCTAACCCGCTTCCTTTTTCATCATTGGTTCCAAAGGTCACCTTACGGTCTTCAATATTATAAATATTTTTCAGGTTCTCTTCAGTGATACCAATACCTGTATCTACCACCGAAAATGTGGCAAAATTATGATTGAGCAGTGAGGTAAACACAATCGGATTTCCGTTTTTCGAGAATTTGATAGCATTTGAAAGCAGATTACGGATAATGGCATCTGTAAGCTGCTTATCAGCCCATACTTCTAAAGATTCATTTACTTCATTTCTGATTACAAGATTTTTTTCCTTGACATTCTGAATCACCGACATAATATTATCATTGATGATCTCAGCAGGATTTATGTATTCAGGTTTATATTGTGTCCGACCAGTCTGGTGGCGCGACCACTGAAGTACGTTCTCCAAAAGATTATTTATGACAGAAACAGATTTGTCTAATTCATCAACCAGATTATGCAATTCTTCCTTGGTAAACTGATCGAAATCCCGTTTCATCAGACGCGAAAAACTGATAATGGATGCAAAAGGGTTTCTCAGATCATGAGAAATAATGGAGAATAATTTATCTTTGGTAGCATTTAATTCAAGAAGTGTTTTTTCTGAAAGAACAAGTTTTTCATTGGAAGTTTGAAGCTCTGTATTTAGTATTTCAACTTTTTGTTTTTGTTCAACCAGTGTTTCATTCAATTTCGAAAGACATTCATTAGCTATTGCAATCTCTTCTTTCTGGACTTTCAGTAATTTATTCGATTTACGAATATACAGATAACGATTATATACCAGGAAAAGAGATATAGCTACAATTGCAATGATCAGTATTAAAATATATTTAGCAAATTCCTGCTTATCAATCTCCAGATTTTTGATTTCATTATTCTTCTTCAATAAGGCGATTTCTGTTTCTTTATTATCAAAATCAAATCCGATCTGCAACTGTGAAAAGCGCATTGAATTCTGCTCATTGTTGATAGTGTCTTTAATAGCAGCCAGCTTCAGGCTATAGTCATAAGCATTTTTAAAATCACTCCTCAAAGAATACGTATTAGTCATACTCTGAAAGTATTCCTTTAAAAGCAGGTTATTCTTTTTCTCTAAAGCAATTTTATATGCCTTGTCATAATATGAAAAGGCATCATCATATTTTGCTTTACCGGAATAAAGGTCTCCGATGCGAAGATAGGATAGTGTAATTTGACCAGGTTCATTTTTTTGCTTGGCAACATCGAGTGCTTTATTATAATAGAGTAATGCTTTTTCATCCTTTTTTTGTCGGGAATACATCAGCCCTATATGCAGATAACTTTCGGAAATGCCCTTATTATAGCCAATTTCAGAAGCGATATTCATACAACGCAAATAATAATTACTTGCCATGTCGTACTCCTTCTTGAGTTCATGAACTTCTCCGATTTTATTCAGTGAGCTATATGCCGACTGATGATCATTCAACTCCCGATAAATATTTACAGACTTTAGATACAAAGCAATAGCCTGATCATACTCACCATTTGATTGTTTAAGCAATCCCAGATTATTATACATGGCTGCAATTTGTTTTTTATCTCCAATGGCAACTGCAATTTTCTGTGAATTTTCATAATATTCTGCCGCTTTTTTATAATCACCTACTTCAAAATAAATGAGCCCCATGTTTCCAAGGATGGAAGAAGTACCGCGGGCATTTTTTAATTCCCTACTGAGTTGAAGAGCTTTATTCTGATATTCCAACGCTTTATTGTAATTTCCCTGAACCCTGTAAATAGCACCAATATTATTCAGGGCTTCGTAAATACCTTGTTTTTTATTTGTTGCGGTATAAAGTTCCAGTGCTTCATAAAAATAAAACAAAGCTTCTTTATAATTTCCATTGGAAGCATAAACGAGTCCAATCTTGTCATAACAGTTGGCAATATTTGCCTTATCATCAAGCTGAGAAAATATTCTTACAGATTGATTGTAGAAACTTATTGAAGTATCCGTATTATTTTTCGAAGCATAAATATTTGCGATTTCATATAGAGAAAAAGCACGACCAATATGGTAATTGCTCTGTACCGACATTTTTAAGGCTTCCTGAACTGCTTCCAGAGACTTGTTATAATCGGAAAGATAATTGGTACGAGAGAAATTAATTAATGTATTTATCTTTTGCGTATCGGCAGATTCTTTTAATGGTTCCAGTACCTTACTTTTAGTTGGAATTGAAGCATTAGAGCTAATGCCTAAACCAATTAAAACAATAACTAAAAAATATTTCTTTACCCTAACCATAAAATATAAAGACCAAAAAGAAATTTAAATAGACACAAATCATTTTCTTAAGGGCTCAAATATAAAATTATTTTCTAAAGAGAAATACGTAAAATGAAATATTTTAAGATAGAAAAATATAAATCTCTGTTAAAGAAAAGAATTTGATATAAATAAATTTTCAGCGGGCAACGGAAAATTTCGCAGAAGATGTCTTTCCATCAGGATTTGTAAGCAGAATAAAATATAAACCATTCGATAAGCCATGTGTGGTAATATGTACAACATTCTTCTCTTCTTTTATATTTACTGAATGATTTTCCGAGATTCTATTTCCTAAAATATCAAACAGTTCAATCTTGCAAGAATTATTCTTTTGCGAATTTATTTCAATGCTGAATTCATCATTGTTTACAGGGTTAGGGAATACATTTAATTTAATCAGTTCAGAATTTACTTCAGCTATACTACCAGTAAAATCAATAAGTGGCAGTTCGATATAAGATGTATTTACATTATTTAAAAATACCGTATTATGTGCAGTGAGTGTATCACCAGCTACATACATGGAACCACCGTTATTAAGATTACAATCGAAGCGTGGGTAGTTAGAAGACGTCACATCAACCCTGATGCGGTGGCCGGCAAGAAATGTATTGCATACATCAGGAAATTCAATAGCTACTGAAGAAATACTATCTGATGAAGCAAGCGAAGTATCAGTGACAGCATATCCGTTGCGGAAGCGCAGGCGGGTTATGCCATCGGTCAATAACATGGAACGTCCATCAGGGTATATATCTGTAATCCGAATACCAAAATCCGTATCTCTCATGTCCGATGAAACACGCAAATGTGCAATGGCTTTTCCTTTCATCACTACATTACTCCCTAATACAACAGAAGTAAATTTTAAAATATCATTTCTGCTTTCAACTAAAGAATCCTGATCATAAGGACCCTGCCCTAGTCCGGGCTTCAATGTGGAACCACCAACAGTCGGCGAAGGATCATGCGGATCATAAACTATCGTAGAAGTATCTGTCGAATTACCTGGAATAATATTATCAAGCAATCCGTTCTTATGAAAATAAAGGTTGTAATTAGTCAAACCTGTAGGTGGCCAAGCTGCGGTGTTCTGCCATGTGTTTTCTCCCATCTGAAAATACTGAATATAAGGAGTAGTATTCCATCCGTTTGAAATATTGCGCAAATAATAATCCAGGAAAACCAATGCCAGAGAGTCGCTCCATCCGGCTGCCTCAGGATAGAAAAGTTGTCCCTGCTGTCCTGTTCCCACCTGTGTAGTTCCAAATCCTCCATGTGCCCATGGTCCCATCAGCAGCCGGTGCTGATTTCTGACTGCAACAGGTGATGAGGTTCTCAGCCCGTTAAACAATGTCAGAATGCTTCTTGTGTTATGATCGTACCATCCGCCAATCATCAGCATAGGAACATTTATGGATGATGGATAATAATTAGCATTTTCCACAAATTGCCAGATTGTATTATGCACCTGATTTGCCAATACAAAAGTCGATAGACCAAATCCGAGTGCATCCAATTGCTGCACATATTCCGTGCGGTAATCGCCACCCTCGTAATATTCATCATAATCCATCTGCGAACCTGATACCAATGGTACCGAACAAATCAAATGTGGTGGATTTTCTTTGGCAGTTTGAAATTGAATTTTTCCTAAAGCAGAAGCACCCCAGGTTCCTACTTTGCCATCACTCCAGGATTGTGAAGCGATCCATTCCACTATATCATAACCATCTTCCCCTCGGTTAGGCTGAGCAATGCAGGCAGAAGCAGAGCCATAGAAACAGCGCCAGTCAATAATAACCATTGCATAATGTCCATTAGCGAAATTTGTTCCCAGTCCCAAAGGAAGTTGTAAACGATAGAAAAGCCTGTTATAAGGTGTTTGCACAAGTATTGTCGGATAATGCTGTCCTAATGAAGTATCAGGGACATAAATATCAGCAGCCAGTTTTTTTCCATCACGCATAAGAATTGAATCTACTGCAGGAGTGACCTGTGCAGTTGCATATAAGCACATCAGTACAAATGAACTAAGTAAGTATTTTTTCATGTTTCAAATTTACAAATAATATCACTAGCATACCATAAAAATTAAATCAAACAAGTCGAAACCGTTGATATATTTGCTTCTTAGGAGATTATATTTGCGTGACGATTTCAAATGACATATAAAAAATTATAATGAGAACATGAACAAAATATTTTCAGAAAGCCCTATCATCAATATTTCCAAGTTAAGTCATAATCTATTAATTCAAATTAAAATTTTCTTGGTACGCTAATGAAATAATATTTCAAATCAATATTTTCAGACATGCATACCTCATAGAAATTTTCATGAAAAAATCATTGTTCTGTGTAACCGTATTAAAAATAAAACTATTTTTACAAAACAAATTTAATCTGAAAAAACATGAAAAACTCTCTACCTTTTATTTCAAGTATGGTGATAATTTTAGCACTAATTAATAGTCTTTGTTCATCGCAAAATATGGGTGTTATCGGGCTCAAAGAAACATCCGGCTATAGTCAGGGATATAGTCAAAGCATTAAAACTTCTGACGGTGGCATTTTAGCTGTCGGTGTTACAGGCCCCAATGGAAGAATCACAAAATTCAATTCCTCTTACCTGGAATTGTGGTCATATGGAGTTGACAGCATCCCTATAACCGACATAGTGGAAACCAATGATGGTAATTATGTAATATTAGGATACTCTACCCGATCAAATTTTAACGGAGCCCCTTTTATCATAAAAATGAACAGTGCTGGTACCGTTATTTTTAAGAAAATGTTTTATTCAACCATAGTAAGCAATTCATTCACTGCTGCAGGAATATGTAAAGCAGCAGGTGCAGACAATGGCTTTGTTTTCTATGGCGGCAATTGCTTTGCCATGGATTATATGGTCAAATGTGATGTGAACGGAAATATACAATGGGAAAATACATACGTGGGAACCGGTAATGGATATTTTGCCAGCATGATCAGCGAAACCAATGGTTATGTGACAGATTTCAATACCACCCAGTTGAGCGTGCCGTCGATAGGTATTATTAAGTTTGATGTTTCAGGAAACATACTTTGGTGTAATGTGATGCAAAGCACCAATAATGTCGCACCGATCAAAAATTCACTGGTAAAGAAAAACAATGGCGATTATTTTATTATGACTTCACCAGGCGATGTATACGGAGCTCAGACTTATACTGTAAACAGCACAGGAACCACCACCACCTGTAAGAGGTATATAAATACTGTACAAGTGGAAATGACTGCTGCGCTTGCTACAGGAAATACCAATGATGAAATCCTGATCACCGGCGAACTTTCGCCCGGATATGGAACCTATATGAAACTTGATGTTTCCGGAAATATTGTTTACCAGAAACAATCCAATACCTTTACTTCTTATTTTTATCATGCCACTTCCTTACACAACGGATCCTATCTGATATCGGGAGGCACCGGCTCCTATGGAAAAATTCTTGCCGTGATTGATGAAACAGGAGCCGGAGTCTGCTCAACCGCTAACACGAGCCTGACTTCATCAAGTCTTACTTTTAACCTGACATCTCCCACGCTTACTCCATATGCTATAACTGTGCTGGACACGGATGTAAATTATTCCGTTTACAGTTTTACACAGACACGCACAAATCTATGCGGTTCGCTTAATTCAGATGAACTATCGAATAATGACAAAGAACTGGAAATATTTCCCAATCCAACTTCAGGAATGATAACTATAAGAAGTGAAAAAATAAATTCAATTAAGATTTATAATGCGCTGGGAGAAAATATTTATTCTTTTTCTGTCAATGATCTGAACAGCTATTCACAGGAATCGCAGAGCATAACGGTTGATTTATCAGGGCAGGCAAATGGTATTTATTTTCTCAAAGTTGAAACGGAAAAAGGATTTTATTCAGACAAACTAATATTGCAGAAGTAATTTCCCATTTACTATTGAATGATGATGTTAATCAGAAATTCACTTTGATGCTCAGTATAGGCAATAACAGAATATCATAGTCTTTTTTTATTGTTCCCGTATACACATTGTATTTCATCCCGATGATGTTTTTCTGGTTAGTAAGATTATTCAAATCAAGGGATACTATCCATGAATATTTCTTGCGGTTTCTTTTATAGTTAACACCCACATCAATATTATAAACATCAGGTGTGATCAGTGTATAATTTTGGTCTGTATAATACACGGCATGTCCCACCGCGTTCGATGAGTCAAGATTAACACCCTGGTAGCGCATACCGCCCCTGTACAAAAAGCGGAAATTAACTCCCACCGTGGTATTTTTCTTGGCGCCGAATATCCATTCCCTGCCGGTCAGCGCATTGAAAATATAATTTCCGTTGAAAGTGGTGTTGTATGTTTTCCCGTCGGCAGGCATGTAGCGCGAATCGTAAAGCGAACCGGTGATCATAAAATAATACGATTTGGTATAGTACCTTTCAAAAGTGAGATCAAGCCCGTAGTTCCTGCCTTTCCCAACATTGTTTAATGGTACTGTGACAAAACCATAACGAAGGTTGACCACCGAGAACTGATCATTGATGCCCATTCCGGAAG
>Ga0182027_10016028_pt1 | contig 10262 bp, 10 predicted proteins | sample 712E1DmetaG_FD_121300 | JGI IMG/M metagenome (GOLD analysis project Ga0182027, IMG submission 121300) | Permafrost microbial communities from Stordalen Mire, Sweden - 712E1D metaG (Illumina Assembly) | ecosystem: Environmental > Terrestrial > Soil > Wetlands > Permafrost | place: Sweden... | reverse complement strand
GGGAAGGAGGCGGGGTGATGAAACAGTTGATTGAAGATATCGCGAAGGCTCTGGTGGACATCCCGGAGGAAGTTTCGGTGCGCCTGGTGGAAGGCGAGCAGGTGACGGTTCTGGAGTTGAAGGTGGCCCCCAGCGATCTCGGCAAGGTGATCGGCAAGCAGGGCCGCACGGCGCGCTCCATCCGCACCATCCTGGGCGCCGCCGGAATGAAGCTCAACCGCCGTTTCACGCTGGAAATTCTGGAGTGACCGAAGCCGATTCCGACTGGGTGACGGTGGCCGTGCTCGGTCGTACCCGCGGCATTCGCGGCGAGATCACCGCCGTGCCCCTCAGCGGGAAGCCCGAGCGCTTTGAGTGCCTGCGGGAGGCGCACCTGTACACCGCTCTGGGCGCTCTGCAGCCGGTCGAGGTGGAATCGTCCTGGTTCCACGACCGCACCCTGATCCTGAAGTTCCGGGGTATCGACACCATTTCCGATGCCCAGCCGCTGGCGGGCGCCGAGGTTCGCGTGCCCCTGAGCGAACGCGCGCCGCTCGACGCCGGCGAGTTCTTCCAGTCCGACCTCATCGGGTGCGAGGTGGTGGAACGCCGCTCGGGCGAATCGCTGGGGCGCGTGGCAGCCTGGCAGGACGGCGGAGGCGCGGGCTTGCTGGAACTCGACGACGGGCTGCTGATCCCCTTCGCGCGCGCCATCTGCGTGGAAATCGATCCCGCGCGGCGGCGCATCGCCGTGGACCTTCCCGAAGGCTTAAAGGACGTGAACCGGCCGTGACGTTTCACGTTTTGACGATCTTCCCCGAGTTCTTCCAGGGGCCGTTGGCGCACGGCGTTGTGAAGCGGGCGCAGGACGCGGGGCTGCTGGACATCCGCATCCACAATCTGCGCGACTGGACGGCGGACCGGCACAAGACCGTCGACGACCGTCCCTTCGGCGGCGGCGAGGGCATGGTGCTCAAACCGCAACCCATCTTCGAAGCCGTGGAATCCATCTGGCCCGAGCGCCGGCCGAGGCAGTTGGTGGTGCTGCTCTCCGCTCAGGGGCGCCTCTTCGACCAGGCCATGGCCAACCGCCTGGCCGCGGCCGGCGATCTGCTGCTGATTTGCGGACGCTACGAGGGCGTGGACGAGCGCGTGGCCGAACACCTGGCCGACGACGAGATCTCGATCGGCAACTACGTGTTGAGCGGCGGGGAACTGGCCGCGGCCGTGGTGGTGGATACGGTGGCGCGCCTGCTTCCGGGCGTGCTGGGGAACGAAACCTCGACGGCCTTCGAATCGTTTCAGGAAACCGGGCACGGCGAGGGACTGCTGGATTGCCCGCACTGGACGCGGCCCGCGGAATTCCGCGGGTGGAAGGCGCCGGAGGTGCTGCTCAACGGCAACCACGAGGAGATCCGCCGCTTCCGGCGGAAGACGGCGATCGAGAAGACGGCGCGCCTGCGGCCCGATTTGATGGGCGAGCCGCGGGAGTGAGCGCCTGCGCGGCGGCGCGGGCTGTTGGGCCGTTGGCACGCGGACCCGGCCATCGCATATGATAGAATATTAAGGAAATCCCCATGCAGACTGCGTTGCTGACCAAGTTTATCAATAAAAACAAGCGGACCGACATCCCCGTGTTCCGGCCGGGCGACACCCTTCGCGTCCACGTCAAGATCAAGGAAGGCGATAAAGAGCGCCTCCAGGCATTCGAGGGCACGTTGATCGCCCGCAACAATACAGGCCTGGGCGAGAGCATCACCGTCCGCAAGGTCAGCTTTGGCCACGGGGTGGAGCGTATTTTCCCGGTGCACGCCCGGGTGATCGACCACATCGAAGTGGTCCGCACCGGCCGCGCGCGGCGCGCCAAGCTTTACTACCTGCGCAAGCTCCGGGGCAAGGCCGCCCGTCTCCGCGAGCGCGAATAGACTGCCCGCGGACATATTCATGCGACCCGAATCGGCGGGTGGCAAAATCCGGTGCGAGAGCACGATCGAGCGGGAGTTGCGGGCGCGCGGTTTTGCGGCCGTCGCCGGCGTGGATGAAGTCGGCCGCGGAGCGCTCTTCGGCCCGGTGGTGGCCGCCGCGGTGGTTCTGTCTCCCGACCGCCCGGTGCGCGGGTTGAACGACAGCAAGCTGCTGCGTGCCGCCCGCCGCGAGGCGCTCGCCGAACGCATCCGCGAACGCGCCGTGAGTTGGGCCGTGGGCGCCGTGGACGCCGCCACCATCGACCAGATCAATATCTACCAGGCGTCGCGCCAGGCCATGCGCCTGGCCGTTCTGGCGCTGCGGCCGGCCCCGGATTTCCTGTTGACCGACGCCGTGCCGCTCGATCTCCCGCTGCCGCAGCGTCCGCTTATCAAGGGCGACGCCCGGTGTCACGCCATCGCGGCCGCTTCCATCGTCGCCAAGGTGTGGCGCGACGCCTGCATGCGCGAGTGGGACAAAGTGTATCCGCGGTACGGTCTGGCCGCGCACAAAGGCTATTGCACGCCGGAACATTGCCGCGCCCTGGCGGAATTCGGCCCGGCGCCGCTGCATCGCCTGAGCTTCGCTCCCGTCCGCCAACACTGGCGTTTCCCCATGAATTACAATCCTCAAATGGAGTTGTTTGAAACGGCGGGCACGGCATGATTCCGCCGCCACCCGATCCTGGGGAGATCCGCCCGGCGGGCGACATCGACGTGTCCGGCTTCGCCCGCGTGCCGCCGCCGGCCTACCGCTGGTATCACAGGTTATTTGCGGTGATGCTGGCGACGGCTTGCCTCATCGTGGGCGCCGTCCTTCTGGCCTTTCCCTGGACGCCGTCCTGGGAGCACAACTACTTCGCGGGCGTGACGCCGTTTTTTCGGGTCTGGTGGAATAACCTCTACCTGCGCGGCGCTGTAAGTGGCATCGGCATGGTGAACCTTTACATTTCGCTGGTGGAAGTCTTGCGGCTTAAGCGATTCTCGCAGCGGTAAGACGCCGCCATCCTTAGCCCGCTCTCAGCCGCCAGCACTACCCGCAACGGAGTTTGGCGGCATCCCTCGAAAAGCTCCGTCCCATGCGGCCCGAGATGGAATACCATCGCCATGTGGAACCGCATGTCGGACTCTTGACTCTTGCCATCGGAGTCGCGCTGATGTTCGCGGCCAGATTGTCCCGGCTGGGAGCAAAGAGGGCCGGGAAGTCCTTGCGAACGCCGCCGTTCGGCGGAAGGGCGGCGACCGCCGCGGACGCGTGGAAGACCGGAGCGGCCGGCTTGACACCCATGGCCCACCGGAATGGGGCGGCATACCGTTAGCGCCGCCCCGGCCCTTGCGATATACTGGCAGCAGTTTTCCAAGTCGTTTTCGCGAGGGGCGTTTCAATGTACGGACGACTATTCCTTCCATGGCTTGCGGCTCTGGCCGCACCGCCGTTGCAAGCGCAGTATGCCGCGCCTCCCAGCGCGTATACCATCACCGAGACCAATCCCGCCATGGGTGCTCCGGCAACCATGAAGATCTACCGCGACGGTTCCAAGGCCGTCGTGGACCGGGAGACTCCATCCCGAACGCCCGGCGGCGCGGCGTTTCACGTCCGTTCCTTCTACGACCTGGAGAAGCACGAGAGCCACGAGTGGGACTTGGCCGCCGCCGGCCCGCCGTGCTCCGACAGCAGGTTCTCCGGCGACTGGGGCGATCCCTTCGCAGCCTCCGCCGAAGCGCACACTCAGTTGGCCGGCGCGCATCCGGTGGACGCGGGCACGGCGACCTTCGCCGGAATTGCCGCGAAGATCGTGGACGCGGCGATTCCCCAAGGCAAGGCGCGCGTCTGGTCGGAGCCGAAGTACGGCCTCGTCCTGAAGCTGGAATTCACCGTACCCGGGGGCCCTACGCAGACCCTGATCGAAGTGAAGGATGTGAGCTTCGCGGCGCCGCCGGCTTCGGTCTTCGTTTTGCCCGCCTCCTGCAAGAGCCCCGGCCCGCCGCCGCCCACCGACGCGGAGCGGATCGCGGCGGAGACCGGCGGCAACGCCGCGGACTTCACGTTCGCCACGCACGGGCCGGCCTCGGCAAACTCGTGTACCGTGATCTTCCGCGTGGTTCGCGCCGGCTCCATGACGCCCATCACCAGCGGGTTTCAGGTGGCTCTCGACCAGACCGTGGACGCCGATCACATGGGCAGTTACACCATTGGGCTGGGCGAGGTTGGGCATTCCACGTTTTCCGGCGGTGGGTTGCGCGAAGTGACCGGGCAGCTTCGGAATGGCGTGTTGCGCATCGACAACCCGCCCGCGCAGTTCGACATCGAAACCGCTTTCGGAAGAGCCGGCAGCGGCTCCGCGTTGCTATACCGGCAATGTTTCGGGCCGCAGACGGTGCTGCTGTATGTGATCAAGAACCCCGACAAGCTTTCCGATGGAGCCGACTGGCTGTGGGTGAAATCGGGTAAGTACGCCGCCACGCCCACGGGCCGGTAGCGCGTCGCCGGGGGCGGTTGGCAGCCAACCCGCCGGCGACGGCACCGGCCGCCCGGCTGCGTGGGCCGACGCGCGGGGGCCGGCCGCATCTTCGGCACGCGCCGGGCGGGGACGCGGCGCCGGTTCGGCGGATGTCAATAGCGGCCGAGGACGAACCTCAAGTCAACTTCGGCAACTCTCTCAACCGGCTTTCCATTTAGAAGAGTCGGCTCGAACCGAAAGCTCCTGACGGTATCCTGGGCAAAATGCCGCAGCGAATTGGGACCGCGGAGGACGTTGGTTTGGACTACGTGGCCGTCCACGCCGATCAGCGCTTCGACGGTGACTACTCCGCTTACGTTGGCTTGCCTGGCGGCGACAGGATAGGATGGCGTCGTCATGCGGAGGAGTCTGCCGCCCTGCACGACGTCTACCGCCGCCGGACTGGTTTCTAGGGAAGGGCTCAGCAGGACGGATGCGCTTCGAATCGCCCCCTGCGCCACCGGTTGCCGGATGGCAAAGCGATCGGGCGGCTGTCCCGTGGATTCCCCAGGTGCGAGGGAATGCGCCTGGCTCGCTCCGATCAATCCGGCCAGGGCCGGAACGCTGAGCAGAGTCAAGACGGTCCGTAACATGGGTCGCGTGGTCATAGGCCTCCTCCGTATGCTCCGTCGATCCGGTGGTTCAATCGAGGCATACTACTGACGGGAGTATATCGTGCGGGTCTTCGGCTTGCTAGGGATGCGAGGCAAGAGACGTACTGGTCCAGGATGTACTGTACTAATCGGGTAAAGTAGTACTATTGCCAAACAGCACGGGGGGGACTGTCCCAGGGACCGCTTCTGGCAGAACTGGAGCTTCGCCCACGCCGGAAAGCCGCCGGCCGTGGACTTAAGTCCCGTACCTGAAGACGCGGGAACCCGGTCTGGCGTATCGATGGCCGTGGCTGCTTCCATCTCATCGCCCCGTAGCGCTTTCGAGTCATGGAAGGCCGGTCTCGAGTTATCGAAAGGTCCGCGACGCTAGCGGGCGGCCGGAACGTTTCCAGGGGGTTCAGCGCCTCCAGGTCTTCGACCGTGTGATTTGGCGCCTTTGCCGGGCCGCTCACGCTCGCGGTTCCGGACAGAACCGCGAGCGTGAGCGAGCGGCCCGTGGCAAAGGAACAGTTTCCAGCGGTCACGGCACTAGGTCTTCGACCGTGTGATTTGGTGTCTTTGCCGGGCCGCTCACGCTCGCGGTTCCGAACGGAACCACGCAAGCGTGAGCGAGCGGCCCGTGGCAAAGGAACAGTATCTTTCGGTCACCGCACTAGCGGGCGAGTTTGCCGGGGCAGAGGCGGTTCCCGTATCGCCGCTCGGAGCCTTGGAGTCGTAGCGGGCGCCCGAATTGACCGGGACTGCGGATAGAGCGCCGGGTGGACCGGCCACGTTGTCAACCACCACCTATATGGGTGAGGGTCGTCGCATTTGCGGGTATGTCCCGCTCCGAAGCCGCGCGTTCGGGTTTACTGTAGTTATCCGGTGTAATCCCGAAAGGATTCGCCACCGCCCCAGCGTGCGCGTGTAAAACCGGGAAAAAGCCCAGAAATCACGATGTAATAACCAAAGGTAGCGAGAATTATCTCATCGAATCGAGACCACTTTACTCTTGACACAGCAGATGCCCGGATCGATAATTAGGGTCTAAGACAGTACCATTACCTACAGAACGGACAGTACGTATAGGACGGACCATCCGACTAAGGTTAGTGTTCACGGGAGCACTGAGATCGGCCGGGAAGCACCGGAAGAGGCGCCGTCCTATCGGTGGCAGTGCCATTAGGGAGGGTAGTGTTCACAAGAAGGTGCTTCATTTTGGGAGGGTTAGCTGTCGTTGGACAGGCCCAAAAGACGGTGGTCGATGACACGGATTTTTCCCAATGGCAGAGCTTCGGGGCCGGACTGTGGGCGGCGGAAGGCGGCGAGATAGTCGGGCGCTTCGATAAGAACCGGCCCGGCCCGGGTTACCTATTTACTCGCGACGTGTTCACGGACTTTCGGCTGGCCATGCTGTTTCGTATTTCGAGTGGCGGCAGGAGCGGCATCTATGTTCGCGAACCGCGTCGAAAGTGGAGCTTAGAAGGCGATAACCGTCCAGGTTCCGGTCCCGACGGCGGCTATGAAGTCCTGGTCAACTATCAGGATCGCGACAACCCTACCGGAACGATCAATAACATACAGAAATCAAAGAAATCAGTCGGCGCTGAAGAGAAGTGGAACGAGATGGAAATCGTGTGCCGGGGATCCGAGATTCGCATTTTGATCGCAAGCCAAATCGTGAATCGTTTTAATCAGTTGCGAGTCCAGCCCGGTGTCATTGGTTTTGAAGTGCCTGCCGTAGCGCCACAGGACTTCACCGTGCGATTTCGTGACATTCAAATTACATCCGTCACGTGAACTAATATTTCTAAGGGAGCGGGTTTTCAAGCGTTCTAGCGGTCGTCCAGGGTTCGGACAGGGGCATGAGGGCGATGGGCAAAGCAGAGGAAAGAGTGGTTGGATCAGCCGTCCTCTGCGCCGGTCGCGCCAATCATTTGGTGAGGAATTGGTTCCGGAAGCGAGGGTACATACGTGGGTAGATATCGATTTGCAGTAAATGCCGCGCGGGTGATGGGGAGCCGGATCGGTCTCCTGACAGTCTCGCTGGTTCTCTTCTCTTCAATGGTTTTCGGTCAGGTGTTGGGATCGATTTCGGGTTTTGTCCGCGATCCGAGCGCTGCCGCGGTTCCCGGCGCCACGGTCGCACTGACGAACTCGGAAACCGGCGTCGTGCGGGCAGTGATGGCCGACGAACGTGGCTACTATCGCGCGCTCTCGCTCCCCGTCGGACGCTACGACATTAAGTCTACAATGACCGGATTCCGCACCACGGTGCGCTTCGGAATCGATCTGGCGGTGGCTCAGGACGCGGTAGTGGATATTGACATGCAGCTCGGCGTTCTGAAAGAGGACGTGCAGATATCCGGGGAGGCGCCGCTGGTGAATGTGGCGACAACCTCGATCGCCGGCTTGGTGGACGGGCACTCGGTGAAAGACCTGCCTCTGAACGGCCGGAGCTTCGATAACCTGATCACGCTCAATCCGGGGACCGCCAACACCACGGTGAACCGGTCATCGACGAATACGGGATCGGGCCAGGGTAACAACTTCTCGATTTCTGGAAACCGCGAAGACTACAACTTGTTCCTCCTGAACGGCATCGAATACAGCGGAGTCTCCACCGCAGACGTGATCCCCGGCGGTTTGAGCGGCCAGTTACTGGGCGTGGACGCGGTGCGCGAGTTCAACGTCCTGCAGAACACCTATGGCGCCGAATATGGAAAGCGGCCGGGCGGGCAGGTCAGCCTGGTGACCATGTCCGGAACCAACCAGTTTCATGGCACGCTATTCGAGTTTGTCAGGAACAGCGCATTCGACGCGCGAAACTTCTTCGACCATACGGTCGGGCCACCGCCTTTCCGGCGCAACCAGTTTGGCGGCTCGGTTGGAGGCCCACTCCACAAAGACAAGACGTTCATCTTCGGCAGCTACGAAGGCTTCCGGCAGCGCCTGGCGGTCAGCGAGGTGGCCATCGTACCCGACAACAACGCGCGGAACGGCATCCTGACCCTGGCCAATGGGACCCTCTCGAACATAGGATTGGCTCCCGGCATCGCGCCGTACTTCGCACTGTGGCCGGTCGCCAATGGGCCCGAACTGGGTGGAGGCGCGGCGTACTACTATGCCAACCCGCCGCAGGCGATCCGCGAAGACTTCGGAAACATACGGGTGGATCACAATTTCTCCACCTCGGACTTGTTGTCCGGGGTATATACCGTGGATGATGGCTTCATTCACACGCCCGGATCCACGGATTTGCAGCTTACCATGAGCACGATGCGTTCGCAGGTCGCCAGCCTGGAGGAGACCCACTCATTTAACGCTTCGGTAATCAACGTTGCCCGGGTTGGATTTACGCGCGCTAAGTGGGACATGAGTACGGCCCCCCCGGGCGGCGATTCCCCGCTGGCATTCGTGCAGGGACAGCCGGTCGGAAACATCAACATCGGATCGGTGGGCAACGGACAGGTGGGCGCCATTGCGGGAGCCGGCACGAATGGCTCGCAGCAATTCGACGACATCGCCCGAAACCTATTTACCGTCACGGACGCGGTGTCGATCACGAAAGGCGTCCACCGGATCGAAGTCGGCGGATGGGCACAGAAGGTCCAGTCCAACGATAATGCCGCGGATCAAAGGTACGGCGTCGCCAGCTTCAGCGATCTCCAGCACTTCATGCAGGGTTCGGCCACGCAAGTGGTCGCCACCCTCAATCCCATCGGACTCGGTTGGCGTCAGAATGCCGGGGCGTGGTATGCCCAGGATACGATCCAACTGCGGCGGAACCTGACGCTGACCCTGGGCATCCGGCACGAGTTCAACAATGGATGGAATTCGGCATACGGCACGGCCACCAATTTCGTTCCGGGACCGAATGGTATCCTGCTGACCCAGCCAGCGGTGGGGAACTCAGTCTACTCGACGAACAACGCGAAGTACATGATTGGACCGCGCGCGGGACTCGCATGGTCGCCGTTCCACGGATCGAAGACGGCTGTCCACGCCGGATACGGGCTGTACTATGAGCAGTTGGACTACATGGGGGTATGTTGTGACTCCATTCCCATGGGCGCTTACAACAACAGAGTAACGGTATCGCCGGCGACGTTTCCGATTCAGTTCGCGCCGGGACAGCCGCTTCCGGGCTCGAAGATCGGGCCCACCGGAGTCGATCCCAACCTAAAGTCGCCGGCCGTCTTTCAGTACAGCCTAAGAGTGGATCAATCCGTCACCGCCAACACGCTGCTTTCGGTTGGCTACGTGGGAGAGCGCGGCTACCACCTGTTGTCCCCCACCGACGTGAACACGGCGATTCCCACGATGATTAACGGGGCGCCCTACTTCGCGCCGAAATCGCCGCGGGCGAACCCCAACCTCTCGAATGCCCGATACACCGTTTCGGTCGCCAGGAGCAATTACAATGCCCTGCAGATGGACTTGACGCACCGGTATAGTCACGGACTGCAATTCCGGCTCAACTACACCTTCTCGAAGAGTCTCGACGACCACTCGGGCACCTTCCTGTCCAATAACGGTATGGGCGGAACGACAACGTTCCTGGATCCCCGCAATCCGCGCCTGGACTACGGGCCGTCGAACTTCAACATCGAAAGCCGCATTTCCGGAAATTTGGGATACGAACTGCCGGTTGGGAAGGGGAAGGCCATCCTGGGGAGCGCCGGTCATATCCCGAATGCGATTTTTGGCGGCTGGCAAGTCAATACCATCGTCAGCGCCCAGACCGGTTTCCCATTCACGCCCCTGGTGGGATTCAACCAGTCCGCCAACGGCGATACCCGAAACCCGGACCGCGTGTCGCTGAACCCGAATTTCACGGGCAGCATCGTTACCGGCAACCCCAACCAATGGTTCAACCCGGCGGCCTTCTGGCTCCCGGCCGCCGGCACATTCGGCGATGCCGGCCGGGACATAATCTCGGCTCCGGGCCTGCTGTCGGTGGATGGCTCCCTGTTCAAGACCTTCCATATCGGTGAACGGGGGACGCTCCAGTTCCGCGCCGAGTTCTTCAATGCGCTCAATCACACCAATTTCGGTTGGCCGGTTATCAGCACCTTCACTTCCACGGGAGCCTATTCATCCAGCGCCGGGGTCATTACTTCTACGTTGAGCACTTCCCGGCAAATACAGTTCGGACTGAAACTCGGCTGGTAGCATCATCTGGAGGGCTGGGTGGCTCAGCTTTGCGCCCGCCTTCCCGCCGC
>Ga0182027_10016027_pt1 | contig 10263 bp, 9 predicted proteins | sample 712E1DmetaG_FD_121300 | JGI IMG/M metagenome (GOLD analysis project Ga0182027, IMG submission 121300) | Permafrost microbial communities from Stordalen Mire, Sweden - 712E1D metaG (Illumina Assembly) | ecosystem: Environmental > Terrestrial > Soil > Wetlands > Permafrost | place: Sweden... | reverse complement strand
TGAGATCGGCTGGCGGGAATCACAACGCGAATGATGCACCCGGGCGCCTGTTCCGCGCCGCGCCCCGGTTTCTAGCTGCGGCCGCCACCACCAAAGAGCCGGAGCAGGAAGAGGAAGATGTTCACGAATTCGAGGTAGAGAAGCAGCGCCCCGATCACGGAGGCCTTCTCCATCGACCCGGTCATCGCCGCGAACTGGCCGCGCGAGATGCGCTGCACCGTGGACGCGGTGAGGGCCGTGAAGATGACCACGCCCACGACCGAGATGATGATGTCGAGCGTGCCGTTGTTCAGAAGCAGGTTCAGCAGGATGGCGACGAAGAGTCCCCAGGTCGCCATGGCCAGGTAGCCGAACATGTTCGTCAGCGACCGCTTCGTGACGGCCCCATACAGGGCCGCGCCGCCGAACATCGCCGCCGCGCTGACGAACGCTTCGACGACCGTCGCCGCCGAGCCCGTCTGATAGGTGTACGCCAGCATGATCACGCCGAAGGTGAGGCCGTTGATCGCGGCGTAGACGAGGAAGAGCCCCAACGCGACGGTGGCATTTATCCGGCGGATGGTGACCTGCAGACCGACACCGATGACCATCTCGACGATGATCAGCGGCAGCCACAGGTTGACCACCGTCTGGGTCAGGCCGAGGTTGTTCTCGACCAGGAACGCCACGAAGGCGCTGAGCAGCAGGCCGAGGAACATCCACACGAAGGCCTGGGTCAGGAACATGACGGAGAGGGCCGCGGCCGGCCTCACTCCGAACTGCTCTGGCGCATACGAGTCGCCCGGCGTGTACCGATAGTTGTTGCTCACCGGTAACCTCCGATTGAGTCAAACCGGCAGGCGGGGGACCCGGCTGGCCCGCGGCCTGCATCGATCATCTTGAGGGTCGCACTGGTTGATCGTCCCACGGACGTTCTCGTTGATCCTACGCCTGCGGGTCGGCCGCCGCGCCGCCCGGCCTCCGCCGCCCCGGCCTTCCTACGTACCGGTCAGGCCGCGGTTCCGTCTCGGCGTCCGCGAGGGAGTGGCTGTTCTCGCCTCGCCTTGTTCGGCGGCTCGGGCCAGGATCCAGAGAAGGTCGGCCAGCCGGTTCAGGTACGGTACGACCCGATCGTCCGGGATCGGATCGACGCGCCTGAGCGCGACGGCGCGGCGTTCGGCCCGGCGGACGATCGTTCGGGCCAGCTCGAGGAGCGCCGAGAGGCGGGTCTCGCCCGGAACCACGAATTCGCGCGGCAGCTCGACGGCCGGCTCGGTCTCGGCCAGCACGGCGTCGAGGCCGCCGACCATATCGGCCGTGACTCGCGTCTCGCCCGGCTTCTGCCGCCCGGCCGCCCCCGGGGCGGTGGCAAGATCGGCCCCGGCCACGAAGAGCTCGCGCTGAAGTCTCAGGATCAGATCCGGGAGCCGGTCGAGGACTCGTGGGACCGTTCCGACCTGCGCCATCAAGCTCAGTTCGGCGCGGGCGAGGCCGAGGGCCGCGATGGCCTCGTCGACGGCACCGAAGGCCTCGGTGCGGGGGTCGTCCTTGGGCACTCGGTTCCCGCCGAAGAGAAGCCCGGTCGTGCCGTCGTCGCCGCGTCCGGTGGCAACCGCTGACCTGCGTGCGGGCTTGTCGGCCATCGTCCCCTCGACTCTTCTAGCGCCTCACCAGGTCAGACCGGCGTCGCGGGGATCCCAGCGTTCGGCCAGCAGGGTCACCTTGACCGGGTGCTCGAGCACCGACTCGGCCTGGTCCTTGATCTGCTGGACCATCGAGCCGGCGTAGGGGCAGAACGGCGTCGTCAGGAGCATCTTGATCTCGGACGACTCCGTCCCGATGATGATCTGCCGGATCAGGGCCAACTCCACGACGTCCATCCCCAGCTCGGGGTCGACGACGGAGCGTAGCGCGTCAAGGATTGCCAGCTCCGTCGCCCGGCGGGCCGGGTCGAATGCGGGCGTCGCTTCGGCCGCCGGCGGATCCGTCGCGGTGGAGGCGGCGCCACCGATCTGGTTGGTTGGTGCGGCCTGCAGGGCCGCGAGGGGATCGCTCATGGCGCTGGATATCCTACCAGTTTCCTCGGAATAGTGGAATCGAGGCGGTGGCCGCGTCAGGCTCCGGCGCGACCAACCCCATGTCCGGCCACGACGACGCCGGGAACGCGCAGGTCGTCGGGCAGGACCGCCGCCTCCTCATCGGTGAAGCCGGGTCCGGCCAGGCCCCCATTTCGGTCGAAGAACTCGCCGTATAGGTCGCGATGCTCGGCGGCGTAGCGATAGGCGTGGGCGATCCCGACGACTCGCAGCTCGGGGTGCTCGCGGAGCAGCCGGGCCACGCCATAGCCGTCGCGCCTGAGCTCGAGCAGCTGGCGGACGGTGAGGCGGGTGTTGTAGCAGAACGGTTCGCCGCGCATGACGAGCGGATCTACCTTCACCCACTTGATCGTCATGTCAGCCTCCGGTTCTGGGTCGACTCGGCGTGCGCCGCGGCACGCGGCCACGGCATGAGCGGAAGCGGCGCGATCAGACGCCGCGGTACATCCACTTCCAGAGCGCGTTTCGCTTGTGGCGGTCGCCGGCGATCCGGCCGTTGCGCTTGAAGATGGCTGCCGCGGCGTCGAGCGCTCGCGTCGCGGTCCGCCTCTCGGCGGTATCCAGCAGCGGCTCAACCGTCTCGCGGATGCCGTCGCAGAGGGAGCCGAGGTCGCCGAGGGGCACGCCCCGGCGGCGGTAGATCGGGCCGATCCAATCCGCGTACTCGGCCAGCCAGCGGACCTCCTCGCCGGCCACGCAGATCGACAGGCGTTCGGTCAGCAGTTCACCGTCGTGGAGCAAGCGTCGAAGCCCCGCCTCGTCGAAGCGGGCCCGAATGGTCGGATCCGCCTCGATGGCGGCCTCGAGCGCCGCCGCGGAGATGCGCGCGGCGCCGTCGCGGAGCTTCCCGGCGGCGTCCCTGTGGCCGGAGGTGACGTCTATGGGCGGGAGGCCGAGGTTCGGATGGCGGTAGGCGGGGGCGGTCGCGAGCTTGGAGGCCGCGGCGAGCGTCGTCGCGGTCTTCGAGCGAGCCCGGGCGCCGGCGGCCCTGACGGGTTTGGCGGCGCGTTTAGCGGCGCGTTTAGCGGCGGCCCCGGCGGTGCGCTCGGGCCTGGAGGCACGGCTTTCTGTCACGCGGCAAAGTCTATCCGCAGGCGTCTCGGGCCGCAGCGCGGAGGCGAATCCGGGCGGCGCCTGGCGGGCCCACCCGGCGCCGGCGATCTCGCGACCCGCGCCGCCGCCCGGCCGCCGCGGGCTGCTACCATCCGAGGTCGCCCAGGCCGATCGGGGACAGCTCGCTCCACAGAAGTCCGGGCGTTACTTGCTCGCGCATGAAGCGCGCGTACCGGTCGACGCGCTCGCTTGCGGGGCCGAGCTCGAACCAGCGGTGCAGGAGGCGTTCACCCTCATGGCCGACCAGGATCTGCGTCCGATAGGTCGGACCTTCGATGAGTTCCAGGAGCTGCTCCGCTCGATCGCGAGTCGTCAGCAGGCGGTGTCGCAGGTAAAGGGCGACCTCATCCCGGGCGACGCCGTCGGCATGAAGCATGAAGGCCGCGCCGGCCGGCACGGCTCGAAGGCTCGCCACCGCTCTTCGAATGCGAACCTGCGTCTCGGCCGCCTCACGAGCGGCGGGTCGGTCGGCCGCCACGGCCAGGCCCCCGCGCTCGTACAACTCCAGCAGGAGGGCGGGCAGGTCGTCATCGGAGGCGACGAGTCGGCCGCCCAGGTAGGCCAGCCCTTCGCTGATGAGGGCCTCGGGCGTGTTCAGGAGACGGATGCTGGCCTCGAGTCGGCCGAGGTCCTCGACGAGCCGGCGCTCCCTCCAGGCGCGCTCAGTGTGCCGGCCAGGATAGGCCTCGTGCGCAACCACCTGGATCAACTCGACGGGCGTGCGCAGCAGGTCGACGTTGATCTCGATCCGCGTCCGGCAGCCGCCGCGATACTGGTTGTCGATTCTCCACGGCCGGCCGGAAACGCAGGCGACCTCGACGCCTTCGTCGGCCGGGAGTCCAAGCAGCCGGTCTGCCCGATCGCGCATCTCACGGAGGAGCCAATCAACCACCGCCGGGAGTCGGGCGGGGTCGATCGCGAAGCGCGATTCCCAGTCCGCCAGCCGCTCGGATACCGTCTCGCCGTCCCCTTCGCCGGGAGGAAGCAGTCGAGCGAGGTCGTCCGCGGCCGCGTCGAAGATGGCCTCCGACGGCCTTTCGGGCGCCACGTCGAAGAGGCAGGCCACGCATTCCGAATATGGCAGCGGATCGCCGGCGAGAGTCACCGCCTGGGCTTCGAGCGAGACGAGCTGGGCCCTGAGCCAGCGAAGCCTGTCCGGTTCGGGGATCTCACGCGAGAGGCGGGACAGGAGGGACGAAGCTTGCTCGCGGAGCCTCACCGCCGCGAGAGGAGCCTCGGCCTGGACCTGGGCCTTCAGCCCGGCCGGACCGAAGTACCCGTCGACGATCCCGGGTATAAGCCTGTCGAGTCGCAGGGCGAGCAGCAGGTAGTCGCGCGCGACCGGATCGGGAGCCGGGATCTGCCGGTCCACGCCGGCCGCCGGGACGCGCTCGTTTCTCACCTGCAAATGCCTCCGGTCGCGTCCGCGCGCCGTCAAGGGGCCGAATTCCGGGCGGCCTCCCGAGGATAAATGGTATCCACCGGGGGCCTGCCGGGTCAGCCTGCCGCGTGGCGATGGCGGGATCCGAGTCGGGGCCGGCGTCGGGGCGGTGGTCGGAGCCGCTCGGTCAGCCTCCGGTCGGGCTCGACTCACGCGCTCGAGCCCGCGCGATCTCGAGCGAGTGGACGTCGATCCAGCTCTCCCGGGCCGCCCGCAGGGCCAGCGTTCGCGGTCCGGGCTTGCGGTTCCCGATCGGCCGGTTGTCGAGCGCGACGACCGGGACGACACCACCGATGCTCGAGCAGATGGCCGCCTCGTCGGCCTCGAAGGCCTCCTCGGGCCGCAGGTCCTGCTCGACCGTGCGCAGACCGATGCTCCCGCCGTGCTCCATCAGCCAGGCTCGCGCGGTCCCGGCCAGGAGCCCCGTCCCCAGGCGGGGAGTGGCGCAGACGCCGCCGCGAATCAACAGCAAGTTCGATGTCGTGGCCTCCGTGATGCGGCCGTCGACGGTCAGGAAGATGGCGTCGTCCGCGCCGGCCCGCTCGGCTTCGAGTCGGGCATAGACCAATTCCGCGCGGGCGGTGGTCTTGATGCCAGCCATGGGCGAGCTGGGGTCGCGCCGGATCACGCTCGTGACGACCCTGAGGCCGTTCTCCAGCGTAGCCGGGGACGGTGGACTGAAAGGCCAGGCCTGGATGACTACCGAGGCTGTCCCGCCCGGGTGGGGTTTCACCGCACGGGTGGCGTCGAAACCGCGGCTGACGGTGAGGCGGATGGCGGCGTCGCCGGGCGGCTCGACTCCGTCCCAGCCGACGGCAGCGAGCAAATCGGAGATCCCGGTGGCGATCGCTTCGTCGCTGAAGGGCATTCCCAGGGCCATCGACGAAAGGCTGCGGTGGAGCCTGGCCAGATGCCCATCCAGCTCGATGGCGACGCCGCGCCTCGCCCTGAAGGCTTCGAAGACCGCGTCGCCGAACATGAAGCCACGGTCGTACGTCGACAGGTGCGCTCCCTCCGAGGGCAGCAGCCGGCCGTTGAGCCAGACATGGGTGGCGGCGGGTTGGGTCACGCGATCTCGACTACCAAGGGCTGGGGTGGGGCGCCCAGCCGAGGGGGAAGCAGGGCGCCCCATGACGATGGGACGGTTCACTGGGAGGGGCGCGGCCTGGAGGCAACGCCGGCTCCCGACCCACGCCCGGTCGCCCGGTCGTCGATCCCGCGCCGTCCGGGCGAATGATAGACGGCGGCTCCGCCGGCGCGCTCAGAGTGGTCTCTAGGCGCCGGCGGCTCCCGCCGGCTCGGGCTTGCTCTTGACCGCGCCGAGCAACGCCTCGGGCTCGCCCTCGATGGTGATTCGAGGGATCCATCGCAGGAAGCTCGGCATCCACCAGTTCCATTCTCCCAGCAGCTTCATCAGCGAGGGGAGCAGGAGGCTGCGGACGACGGTGGCATCCACCAGGACGGCCACGGCCAGGCCGACGCCCAGCTCCTGCATGATGGCCAGCTGGATCGTGAAGAAAGCGCCGAAGACGCAGACCATGATCGCGGCCGCGCTCGTGACCGTTCCGGCGGTGATCGTGATGCCCTTGACTACCGCGTCGGTCGAGGCGAGGCCTCGGTCCCGCGCTTCCTTCACCCGCGTCAGGATGAAGACGTGGTAGTCCATCGAGAGCCCGAAGAGGATCGTGAAGATCATCGCCGGAGCCCACGCTTCGATCACATTCGGGCGGATCCCGGTGAAGTCCTTGAGCCAGCCCTCCTGGAAGAGCAGGACCAGGACCCCGAAGGCGGCCCCGGCGGAGAGCAGGTTGAGAATGATCGCCTTGATCGCGATGACGATGGAATGGAAGGCGACCAGCAGGAGCAGGAAGCTCATGCCCAGGACGAAGACGATCACCAGGGGCATCTGGCCGCCGTACCAGCTGGCGTAGTCCATCGTGTAGGCGGCGTCGCCGGAGACGTAGACGTGGGAGCCGGCGAGCGACCCGAAGTAGGTCGGCACGACGGATGTCCGGAAGGTGCGGGAGAGGTCCCAGTTGGTGACGTCGTTGGCGGTTCCGGGAATGCCGGCGTGGATGTCGACGACCGTGCCATCCCCCGATACGTCGACGGCGGTGGTTGCGGCGTTGACGCCGGCAATCCGGCCGCTCTTCTCGGCCGCTTCGAACGTGGCGATGGCCGCCGCGGTCCTGGGGTCGCGGGCGTTGGTGACGATGACGTCCATCGTCAGATTGCGGCCTGCCGGCCACTTGGTGGTGATGAGGTCCCAGGCTCGGACGCCCTCGACGCTGTGAGGCAGAGTCGACACGTCGCTCGTGGTCGAGCCCAACTGGAGCTTGGAAACGGGCACGGCGATCAGGAGGAGGATCGCGGCCGCGGCCGTCGCCGAAACCACGGCCCTGTTCGTGGCAAGGCGGACCACGGTGCCCCAGACTCCCTTGCCCTCGCCGCGGTCGCGGGAGAGAAACGGGATACCGTAGCGGGTGAGCCTGCGATCGAGGATCGAGAGCACGGCCGGCAGGAAGGTGAGGCTGCCGAACACCGAGATCAGGACGACCGCGATGGAGCCGATGGCGATCGACTTGAAGACGTCGTCATTGATCAGGAGCAGGCCGCCCAGAGAGATCATGACCGCCAGCCCGCTGAAGAAGACGGCCCGACCGGCGGTGGAGCTGGCAACCTCGATCGCGCCGAACTTGTCGCGCCCGGCCGAGCGCTCGGTCCGGAACCGCGATATGACGAAGAGCGAGTAGTCGACGGCCACGGCCAGCCCGATCAGGACCACGATCTGGGCCACGTACTGGCTGACGGGGGATATGGCCTGGCTGTAGAGGCCGACCAGGCCCATCGCCCCGATGATCGCGCTGAGCGCCAGGACGATCGGCACGAAGGCCGCAATCGCCGAGCGAGAGGCGACGAGCAGGATGAAGAAGGTTATGAGCAGAGTCGGCAGGAGCAGCCCGTCCAGCGAGTTGTTGACGTAATTGCCGAAGTCGGCGTTGATCAGCCGATTGTTGAAGGCGTAGATCGTCAGAGACGGGTATTCCGTCTTGAACTGATCCGCCAGTGGCTTGATGGCATCAACCTTGGTCGTGGCTTCGGTGTCCTCCCCCGATACCCTGGCCGTGATCAGGGCCGTGGTTCCATCGGCCGAAAGGACGCTGGCCGCCTGATCGGGCGCTATGCGTGCCAGCACGAACGGGTCCACCACCGCCGGAAGCCGGCTACTGGGGTCCGTGTAGAAGACCGGGACCTGCCTCGAGTCGATGGCTACCGTCAAGGCCGCTAATCGGGCCGTCATGTCGGCGACGGCGCTGCGCCCGGCGTCGGTGTCGAGGCTCCCAGACGGGTTCTCGACGATCAGGTAGAAGGACTCGGTGGTCACGCCGCCCTTCGTTCCGGCGTCGTTGAAGGCGTTGTAGCCGGTCTGCGAGTCTCCGATCGTCTGGCCCTTGTCCATGATAGATTGCGATTGCTGGCCACCCAGGGCGACGCTCGCGAGCATGAGACCGAACGTCAGAACGAACCATCCGGCCAGGACGGGCCAGCGATGGCGGGCGCTCCAGACCGCGACCCTGACGGTCCACGGCTCGCGCTTCAGATCCGGCGGCCCGCCGGCGAATTCCCCTTCCACTGCTTGCTCCTCCCCCGGCGCCGCCTCCCCGGGCGGCGCCTCACTCATTGATCCGAGCCGGCGTCAGGCCACGGCCTCGGCCTCGGCGAGCTCGGCCACCGCGCGGCGGCCCTGATCGCGGATCCGGCCGTCGCGCATCCTGATGACGCGGTCGCAGGCCTCGCCGACCTCCGAGTCGTGGGTGACGAGCACGATCGTCTGGCCCCGCTCGCGATTGAACTGCCGGAAGAGGGCCAGGACTTCGGCGCTGCGATCCGAGTCGAGGTTGCCGGTCGGTTCGTCGGCCAGGATGATCTCCGGCTTGTTTACCAGGGCGCGGGCGATCGCGACGCGCTGCTGCTCGCCGCCCGAGAGCTCGGCCGGCTTGTGGTCGGCACGCTCGGCCAGGCCGACGAGGTCCAGGGCCTCCATCACGGCTTCCCGGGCCCGCTTGCCGCGGATGCCGGCGTACTCGCAGGCGAGCGTCACGTTCTCGGCCGCGGTGAGAGTCGGGACGAGATTGAAGTCCTGGAAGACGAAGCCCATCCGGTGGGCTCGAAGCCTGGTCCGGGCGTTGTCGGAGAGGCTGGCGACGTCTTCGCCGCCGAGATACAGCTCGGGGGCCGGGCCGTGGTTCGGGTCCGGCGCGTGGAGCAGCCCGAGGATGTGCATCAGGGTGCTCTTGCCGGAGCCGGACGGGCCCATGATCGCCACCATCTCGCCCTGCTCGATCGAGACCTCGACGCCCTTGAGGGCCTCGACGGTGTTTCGCTTGCTGAGGCGGTAGGTCTTGCGGAGGTTGCGGCCTTCGAGGATTGCCATCGTTGTGTCTCCCTGGCGGGCCGCACTGAGCGGCCCACGATGCGTTTGGGTGGGTGTCAGTTCGGTGCCGTCACTCGTACCGGAGGGCGGTCACGGGGTCCAGCCGAGAGGCGTGCCAGGCCGGGACGAAGCCGGCGAGCGCCCCGAGGATCGTGGCGAAGGCGACGGCAGTGGCGGCCGTGCCCGGCGTCAGGTCGAAGAGGACGTTGCCCGACTCGCGGCCCATCTCGTTGAAGAGCGTGGTCATGCCCGCGCCGATCGCGAGCCCGATCAGCCCTGCCAGCAACCCGATGGCGGCCGACTCCAGGACGATCTCGCGCCGTATGCGCCAGCGGGAGGCGCCGATGGCGCGCTTGATGCCGATCTCGCGGGTGCGCTCGGCCACGGCCATGGCCATCGTGTTGATGGTGGACAGGCCGCCGACCAGCAGGCTGAGCATCGCGACGCCGGTCAGGACGACGCTGAAGATCGTGCTGATACTGCCGAGCATGGCGTCGAAGTCCTGGCCGTCCATGACGGTGTAGGAGCTTCCGAGGGCGGCCTGGAGGCGAGTCTTGAGCGTCTCCGGATCCACGCCGGCCGTGGGGTAGACGGTGATGCTGGTGGCGATGTCCGAGGCGTCGAGCTTGGACTGGATCAGGGGCGGCAGGGTCTTGATGAACAGCTGCTGCGCGGCACCGAGCGGAACCTCGGCGTCCTTGTCGGGAGCCGTGAGCGTCGGCGCCATGATTCCGACCACGGTGAACGGTACGCCGCGAAGGGTGACCGTGCCGCCGACGCTGGCATTCAGCTTGCGGGCGAGATCGCACCCCAGCACAACAACGTTGCCCGAGTCGGACGCGGTCAACTCCCGGCCAGAGGAGATGCTGATCGGGAAAGTCTCGAGCCCCTTGTCGCCGCCGGGCACGAAGCCGCTGATCATCTCGGGCGTGCCCATGGTGGTGGTCGTGTTGTCGTCCAGCAGCATCGCGATGCTTGGTGTGGCCGCGGCCACGCCATCGACCTTCTCGATCTTGGCGACGTCGGCCAGGGAGAGCGGCTGGAAGTTGCCGCTGAACATGGAGCCGATGCTGACGATGTCCTTGTCGGCGTAGTACTTGCTCCCGCCGTTGATCAGGGCGTTCATCTTGTTGGCCATCGACCCGAAGACGACCAGGGCCATGATGCCGATGGCGATGCCGGTGATCGTCAGTGTCGAG
>Ga0182027_10016026_pt1 | contig 10263 bp, 9 predicted proteins | sample 712E1DmetaG_FD_121300 | JGI IMG/M metagenome (GOLD analysis project Ga0182027, IMG submission 121300) | Permafrost microbial communities from Stordalen Mire, Sweden - 712E1D metaG (Illumina Assembly) | ecosystem: Environmental > Terrestrial > Soil > Wetlands > Permafrost | place: Sweden... | reverse complement strand
CGTCAGGGCGACCCGGGGGTTTCTCGGTTTCACGTATCCATGGAAGACGAACTCGTGCGCGTATTCGGCGACAAAGCTCAAAGCCCACTGCTGAACGCGTGGGAAGAAGATATGTCCATGGACTCCGGAATCCTCTCGAAGATGATCGAACGCACGCAGATGAAGATGGAGGAGCACTACTTCGAGATTCGCAAGCATGTCTTGCAATATGACGACGTCATGAACGTTCAGCGTGAGGTCATCTACGGCCAGCGCAGAAAGATTTTGGAAGGCGCCGACCTCAGGGCTACCCTGACTGGTTATCTGCACAAGACGGTTACGGACGCGATCAACTCCTATTGTCCGAGCAGCCTTCCCCCGTCTGAATGGGATACCGATACTCTGTATGAGTTCTTGAATCAGATATATCCGCTCCACGTCTACGCCAAGCCCGAGCACCTTAAGAGCAAAAACGGCGAGCAGTTGGAGGATTTCCTTCTTGACACTGTCGATCAGACTTACGAAGACAGGGAAAAAGAGCTTACGCCCGAATTGATGCGCGAGATGGAACGGCACATAGCCCTTCGGTCGATCAACGATAAGTGGATGGAGCATCTGGATGCCATGGACTACCTGAGAGAAGGCATCCACCTGAGAGGATACGCTCAAATAGATCCGCTGGTTGCCTACAAAAAAGAGGCATTCGAGATGTTCGAGCGGACGATGGAGTCGATCCAGGATGAGATGATCCGCCTGGCCTACAGAATCCGGGTAGAGCGAGAAAAACAAGAAGAATATAATCCATATAGAAACATCCAAATGTACGGCGGCGACTACGTCCCCACCGCGCTGCAGCACCCAGATCAAGGCGGCCCCGATGAGTTTGGCGACATGCCCGCTCTGCCCTCAAACGCTCCCACGCAAGCAAAGCAAAGAGCAGGCCGAAACGACCCCTGCCCTTGCGGCAGCGGCAAAAAATACAAAAAGTGCTGCCTAATAAAAGACTCACCATCCTGAGCAGCATTATTTGGGGAACACCGTAGGGGCGGGCACGGAGGCCCGCCCGCGAGTTTGGCGTTGTTTCGGGAATCCCATTTCCCGGAACACCAAAGTTTTTCTCCGCGTTTTGCATAACCACCCAATCCCTCACCAAGTTACGCAAAGTTTACTTCCCTGAAACACGCCTGAAACATCAATAAAGGATGATATATACGACGGCGACGTCAGCACGGATTTGCCTTCAATGATGAGGGTGTATGTAATGAAATAATATTTCAGCAACACACCAATTGAACACAGAGGAGGCAAACAAATGAAATTCGATACCGGCGATACCGCGTTTATGCTGCTCGCGGCGGGCTTGGTCATGTTGATGACCCCGGGGCTTGCGTTCTTCTACGGCGGGCTTGTCGGACGAAAAAACGTCCTCGCCATCATGATGCAAAGTTTCGTCTCCATTGGCATCACCACCGTCCTCTGGATAACGGTCGGCTACTCTATGTGCTTCAGCGGCAGCTATGGCCACGGGGATTTTCACGGAATCATCGGAAATTTCAATAACGTGTTCCTCCACGGCATCACCCCGACCACCGCACTCGCCGGAAACGGGACTATCCCGGTGCTCGTCTACTTCGCCTATCAGATGATGTTCGCCATAATCACCCCCGCTCTCATAACCGGCGCGTTCGCGAACAGAGTGAACTTCAAGGCCTATCTCATCTTCCTTATCGCCTGGCTGCTCTTTGTTTATTTCCCCATCGTTCACATGGTTTGGGGCGGCGGATATTTGAATCACATTGGTGTTCTCGACTTCGCAGGAGGAATCGGCGTTCACTTGAGCGCCGGAATGGCGGCGCTAGGCGCGGTCTTCTTCGTAGGCAAGCGGAAGGTTGAAGACATCGGCCCTCACAACATCCCGCTGGTCGCCTTGGGCACGGTGCTTCTCTGGTTTGGGTGGTACGGATTCAACGCCGGGAGCGAGTTGAAAGTTGACGGCATCACCGGCCTAGCCTTCGTGAACACTGATATCGCGGCCTCCTTCGCGGCGGTAGTCTGGCTCTTCCTGGCATGGGCCTTCGAGAAGAAACCAAAGATGGTAGGATTATTGACCGGTGCGGTCGCCGGATTGGTGACGATAACCCCCTGCGCGGGCTACGTCAGCACGACCAGCGCGATTTTCATAGGCTGCATATCGAGCGTCGTCTGCTACTGCGCCGTTCATATCCAGAACAAGCTGGGCTGGTGGGACGATGCGCTTGACGTCTGGGCAGTTCACGGAGTCGGCGGACTCCTGGGCACGATCTGCCTTGGAATATTCGCCAGTTTAGCCAGCAACGCCGCCGGCGCAAACGGACTGCTCCTTGGAAATACAAGTTTCTTCATCAAACAGACGGTCGCGGCCCTGGTGATGTCGGTCTACGCATTCGGATTCACCTTTGTGATGTTAAAAGTAATCAACCTGTTCACCCCCGTCAGCGTGACGGACGAACACCAGGAATCCGGCCTGGACGAAGCCCTCCACGGCGAAGTAGCCTACGCTTGATCCGATTATAGAACAGCCCACACTAGGGGCGACTCCGAGAGCTTTCATTCACACCACATATACTCGGAAGTCGCCCCTTTTCTTCGTAGGGGAGAACTTCCGCGTCCTCCCGCCCCACCATCCAATGCAAAACACACCGCCAGACCTCCGTACCAAATCCCCGTGAAATAGTATGCGGCGTGTTTACCGTTCAGGTTAAGCGTGTTATAATGCCTTTACTGTTTGGTTGGCGGAGGACGGATGAGCGCGGGGTTGTCATGAAGTTATTGGATAGATATGTTCTTAGGGAGATGATCGCGCCGTTTTTGATTAGCGTGTTTGCCTTTGTCTGGCTGTTTGTTGGGCAGGTGCTCTATGAGAACATCAACCTGATCTGGGAGCGTCAGATATCGTTTTCAGTTGTCATGAAGCTGCTTGCGCTGCATGTTCCGTGGGCGTTGGGGATGGCGCTGCCGCTTGCCGTGCTCTTCGGCGCGTCGCTTTCGGTCAACCGACTGGCGCGAGACAGCGAGATTACTTCGGCGCGGATGTCCGGAGTGCCGGTTTTCCGCATTTTCCTCCCTATCCTGGTGGTCGGCGCTGTCGTGAGCGTGCTGGCTTTCTGGATGGGTGAGCGAGTAACTCCCAAGGCGAACCGAGAGATTCGGGAGACGATGAGATATATCGTCGGCATGCAGCCGGTTCCTATCCTCCAGGAGAATGTATTTTTCAGCTCTCAGGGCTACTACTTCTACGTTGGGCGCGTGGATCGGTCCGCGCCTGGAACCGTAAAACTTGAAAATGTCATGCTCTATGAAAGCCCGCCTCCCGGCGAGTTGCCGATGCTCGTCACCGCTAAGTGGGCGACAAGCAACAATGATTTATGGACGCTGCATGATGGTGTTACCCATAAACTCGGGCCGGACGGTCTGACTCAGTTCGAGTTGAAGTTTCCGGAGATGCAACTTAACCTGAAGCAGGCGATGCAGGACTTGTGGAATACGCAGAAGACGACGGAGGAGATGAACGCGGGGGAGCTAGAAAAGCAGATCGCTCTGTTCGGTGGTTCCGGGAGAGAAACGAGGCAGATGCTGGTCGATTGGCATTTCAAGTTGTCTATTCCCCTATCCTGCTTCATCTTCGCCCTTTGCGCCGCGCCTTTGAGCTTGAGATTTGCAAGATACGGAAGCTATTCGGGGCTATTCATGAGCATAGTCATCATGTTTCTGTACCGCATAAATATTGTATGGGGACAGCTTTTCGGGTTGAGCGGGAAGGTTCCGCCGTTCATCGCGGGATGGTCTCAGGATATCATTTTTGGGTTGCTGGGGCTGTATCTCATTTGGCAGGAAGAGTGAGCCGGGGGTCTTTTCCCTCAGCCCCGAAGGGGCAGCAGATGTTAGCCATGGGTGAAGCCCGAAGGGCGTAACCCGTGGAAATAGTACCCCCAAGAATTAAAGCCCCGAAGGGCCGAAAGAAAGCGCCTGACGTTGACTCTCTGCCGGCCCTTACGGGGCTTGGAAATATATCGTTCGCATGGTGTCCACGGGTTGCGCTAAAGCTCCACCCGTGGCTAACATCTCTTGGCCCCTTCGGGGCAAATTGCCGCTATCTCACAAGGTTGATTCTTCGTGTAGGATGTTATTGCATGAGAAAATCTCTAGCGTTTTTCGCGCATTGTTATTTCGGGACACCCTTGTCCCGAAATAATGGTTACTTTGCGGTAGCGCCCTCACCCTTTCCCTATCCCCGCCATACGGCGGGGATAGGGAAAGTCTATATTCGATGGTTTCCGCATCGGCTCCTCTACCTCCTTCTGTGCATTAGTCTTCCTCTCCTCACACCTGCTTTCGCCGTCTCCAACCAGGAGATTCCTGTGCAGGTTTCGGGCGATGATGTGCGCTGGCAATCCGATGGGCGGGTGATCGCATCCGGGCATGTGAAGGTTTCTTACCAGGGCTATACCATAACGGCTGATCGCTTGGAAGCGGATACTCAAACCGGTGTGGCGGCGTTTGAGAGAAATATTGCCTTCGCCTCTACTAACGGCATAAGCGTTAAGGGCAACCATTTGAAGGTCAATCTTAAGTCACGCGATTGGTCTTTGCAGAATGCCAAAAGCAGGATGGATCCGGCGGCATCGCAAGGGCAGATAACGGTTTCCCTCTTCGCTCAGGGGGCGCAGGTAACGGGCAAGAAAGATGTAATCCGAGTCGATTCGGGGTCGCTGACTACTTGTGATTTGGAGCATCCACATTACGAATTCAAGGCCCACGATATTGAGATTTATCCAACCAGCAGGATTGTCGCTCACAAAGTGACCTTCTACGCGCTGGGGAGGGGGCTGGTAACGCTTCCCGTGGTGGTCATCCCTTTGCATGATCTTTCTCGCAATTTCTTTCCTCAGATCGGATCTTCCGCTGAGGAAGGCGCTTATTTAAAGACATCGACTGCTTATCTAGCAACGGCATCATCGCAGGGTTTCTTCCAACTCGACTTCATGCAATACCGAGGAATCGGCGTGGGATTGGACAATACGTACAGACTTCCCGGCGGCGGAGGCGGACTGGCTTCAATTTACTACTTGGCGGACAATGTGACCGGCGCTAACGATATAACCGGGAAACTTCGGCACGAGCAGAAATTCGGCGGCATCGATGTGAATATTACCGGCGACTATCGCACGAACAGCTACCTGTACTTCCCGTCTACTACGGCTTCAAACTGGCAGGTCTCTCTCACGAACGGGAAGGGGCCGAACGTCACGTCACTCTCGGTCCAAAACAATTCCACCTGCGGCTCCACCAGCACCGACAATTTCATGGCGTCGCTCAGGCACACGCAGCAACTCACGAAGACGCTGAGCAGCGTCTTTTCGGTGGACACGCGCGCGCTTTCAGGGACGGGGATGCCTGGGACGAATCGGGATTTGGAATCCGATTTGGAGTTGCGAAACCGAGGAAAGCTGTTCGATCTTACTTTTATCGCGAATAAGACATTCAACCTTAATCCATCCAGCGGCCTCTCATTCGGGGGGCTAAATAGGCTGCCTGAGCTTAGGCTGGATACGGATAGCTATCGGCTTGGGAGCGGCTATTTCCTAGGGATTCCGTCGCGGGTGTCGATAATCGCGGGCAGGTATGACGAGATATCCTCAGGCGTGAACCGGGATCGTCTGCTCTTTCAGTACGATATGCTGGGGAGACGGATAAACGTGGGCGACCTCAGCGATTTGAACATCACTGCCGGGGTTCGTCAGGCGTTCTATGGGGCGGATATGGCCCAGTATGTATTGAAGTCGAATGACGTATTCACAACCCGATACAGCGATGATCTCAGGAGCAGAATTTCTTACGATTACCAGCAGCCGGAAGGCTACAGCCCGTTTCTTTTCGATACCACAACCCGTAGTGATATCCTCCGTGGAGTCTTGGATTATCAGCATAACAAGGATTTGAGATGGAGCTTGTTTACAGGGTACGATTTGGGAAATCCGGGCGCGAGGTGGCAGGATCTGGCCGTTCGATTGACCGCCCATCCCGATGCCAAGTATTCTTATTCTCTTTCAACCGGCTATGATTTGAACGGGCATCAGTGGCGGACGCTTATTGGGCAGGTTCAGACGAATATTCCCAAGATCGTCAGCCTCGGGCTTGGGACTTCGTATGATATTGAGCAGGGCAAGATCAATCTGGCGAGGGGGACGCTGGATTTGCATCTGAACAAGGAGTGGCGAATCGAGACTATTGCAAGCTGGAACTCGGGATTGAGGGCGTTCGATTATCGGGCGATTCGGCTGACGAAGGACCTTCACTGCATGGAGGCGTCGATCAGCTTCATCGATGACCCCGGGGTTCGGAACGACAAGGGAATTATGTTCGATATCCGAATAAAGGGACTGCCATTCATCGACAGATTCGGCTTGAATCAATACGGGCAAAACGTGGACACGAGCATGGGACAGTATTTGTATTAGGGTCAGACACACAGTTTTGTGCATCAATTTTGGCAAAAGATGGGAGGGAAAGGCTCCGTCCGCCCCCCAAAAACTCAGGCCATATCCGAGATTATATGTACAAAAAAGAGGGACTTCATGAAGCGGGCAAGGAAATTCCGGACGGGGCGGACGGAGCCTTCCCCTCCCATCTCGATCCGAATGATGTTGCAAAGGGCCGTTTCGGGAAATCAGATTCCCGAAACAACGCAAGATTTTCGGGCGGGCACGGAGACCCGCCCCTACAGTTTAGCGAATTTTATGTGGCTGCTGCGCTTACTACCCCGTTAGCGTTGCGATATAAGCCGGGCCTAGTTTCTCGATGTGATCCAGGATGTTTTGGAACTCATCCAAGTGGCCTTCTTCTACGCCCAGGAGGCTCTCGAACAGGTCTTTGGAGATGTTGTCCGATTCCTCCGCGCAAATCTTGGCGGACATGTTGTATTCTTTGACGGCGTCCTCTTCGAGTTTGATATCGGCTTTCAGCATCTCCTCGAACTTGAGGCCCTTCTTTGCCTCACCGGCGGCCTTGGTCGTGGGGGTGCCATTGAGGAAAAGAATTCGCTCCGCCAGAGACTCGGCGTGTTTCATTTCGTCTATGGCAATCTGTTTCATTGTTCCGGCCAGCTTGCCGAAATCCGCATCTTCTAGCTCATAATGCTGCACCATGTATTGCGAAATGGCGAGGAGTTCTCTGCCCCTTGCCGCATTCAGAACATCTATGACTTTTTTGCTCATGTTGATCCTCCGGTTTGATAACGTACTATTAGCGTGAAAGCATTTAACCACACAGTCGGTAATGTGTCAAGCGAAAGATGACCATTCAAAGTCTAAGGTATCTTACATCCCCTATCCATTCGGGCCGTCGTTCACCTGTTCACGCGATACTTGTATAGGTTATACCCAATTTCACGCGCCGCATTCATTGTTTCCGGAACGCAAAAAAAAGCCGACCCGGAGGTCGGCTTTTTCTCTTTTTGTATATTAACGCTTCTCAGCGAGCGCCTGGGCCTTTTGGAGGTCGATGCCGACTCCCGGGCCCATGGTCGATGAGACCGTTATTTTTTTGAGATATCGGCCCTTCGCCGCAGTGGGTCGGGCTTTCAGAAGAGCGGAGATCAACGTGGTCAGGTTTTCCACTAGCTGTTCAGTGGTGAATGACACCTTGCCGATGGCCATGTGGACGATTCCGGCCTTGTCTACTCGATACTCGATTCTTGCCGCGCTCTTGATGTCGCGGACGACGCGCTCTACGTCCATGGTTACGGTGCCGGCTTTGGGGTTCGGCATTCTCGGGCCGAGAAGCTTGCCCAACTTACCGACTGTGCTCATCATGTCCGGAGTAGCCACCAGAATATCGAACTCTCTCCAGCCGCCCTGAATCTGAGCAACCAGTTCCTCAGCGCCGACGATGTCCGCGCCTGCTGCCTCGGCTTCCTTGGCTTTCTCGCCCTTGGCGAAAACCGCGACTCTGCGAACCTTGCCTGTTCCGTGAGGAATAGTGGTCGTACCTCTAACCATCTGGTCGCCATGTCGAGGATCGACTCCCAGTCGGATGGCTACGTCAACGGTTTCGGTGAATTTGGCGGAAGCCGCTTCCTGCACTTTTGCGAAGGCTTCGGCAGGCCCGTAAACTTCGGTGGCTTCCATTTTCTTTACTGCTTCGTTATATCTTTTTCCATGTATAGGCATTTATGCGCTACCTCCTCGTGGTTTAAATTCGGCCCAAAAGCGGGCCTCCCACAGGCACGATCAAGCGGTGATTTCGATACCCATCGATCGTGCCGTGCCTTCGATAACTTTCATCGCCGCGTCAACGTCGTTCGCGTTGAGGTCAGGCATTTTCAACTGAGCGATCTCTTTCAGCTTGTCTCTTGAGACCGTGCCGACTTTGGTGCGGTTCGGTGTGCCCGAACCCTTGTCGACACCCGCGGCTTTCCTGAGTAGTTCGGCGGCGGGCGGGGTCTTCAGCACGAATGTGAAGGACCTGTCTTCGAAGATCGTGATTTCAACAGGAACGATGGTGCCCATTTGCGGTGCGGTCTTTTCGTTGTAAGACTTGATGAACTCCATCATGTTGATCCCGTACTGTCCTAGCGCAGGACCGACGGGTGGTGCCGGCGTAGCCTTGCCGGCGTTAATCTGCAGCTTGACCACTCCCATTATTTTTTTCGCCATTTGATTCCTCCATAACCCCGTGCACTACGGCCAGGGTCTTGTGTATCTCAACCCCAATTAGCGCGGGGATTAGATCTTTTCCACTTGATTGAAATCCAGTTCGACGGGTGTATCGCGTCCAAAGATGGATATAAGCACTTTGAGCTTCTCTTTCGCAATGCTCAAGTCTTCGATAGTGCCGGTAAATTCCGCGAACGGCCCGTTTGTGACGCGGATGACTTGGCCCTTTTCCCACTGGACTCTCGGTTTTTGGCGCGGCCCCTCTACTGCCTGGAGTATATTAGCTATCTCCTTCTCTTGCAGTGGCACGGGTTTGTTGCCGGAACTGACGAATCCGGTCACGCCGGTGGTGCTCTTTACGAGATACCAGGTGCTGTCATCCAGAATCATTTGAATCAGTATATAGCCGGGGAAGACTTTTCGTTGAATCTCTCGCTTCTTGCCATTGCGCGTGCGCACTTCCTGCTCCGTAGGGATTAGGATGCGAAAGATCCTGTCCTTCAAGTTCATCGATTCGGCGCGCCGCTCGATGGTTGTCTTGACTTTATTCTCGTGTCCGGCATATGTATGAACTGCGTACCAGTTCTTTTCCATAAGTTCTTAGCCTCTCAATGATGGCAATCATTCCGCGACGGATTACTTCGGTAGTTTGCCTTGTACGATGGATAGAATCCCGCTTAGCCCTCCGATAAATGTGGTAACGATAATCAAGGCAACGATTACCAAGACAGTATTCTTGTATAGTTCGTTCCCACTCGGCCAAGAGGTCTTCTTCAGTTCAACCCAAGTTTCCTTGAAAAACTTCACAACCTTGGCCGGAAATCCGGGCTTGGTGGTGGCTACGTTTGCCATAAATTCACGTCCTCTCAGGGTTACTCCGCGATATGCCCAGAGAAACTCCGGACTATAACGGACTTCCTTGAATCATAAAAATGCTCCGCCACATGCCGCGTTTACGGCTGCAGGGAGCCATTATGTCGAAATGGCAGGGGCAGCCGGGTTCGAACCGACGACACCCGGTTTTGGAGACCGGTGCTCTACCAGCTGAGCTATGCCCCTTCGTTGTCTTGCAGATTTTACCATATCAAGCCCCTGATGTAAAGCGACGTTTTGATATCTTCCATCATCAGAGCCCCGATATCCGCTATTCCAATAGTCTTTTCACAACCGAGGAAGTTCGCCGACAGCTACTACCCTACTCTGTACTTCCCTACTTGGACTCGCGATGGACGGTGTGCTTGCGGCACATTTTGCAGTACTTGCTCAGCTCTATCCGGTCCGGGTCGTTGCGTTTGTTCTTTTTAGTTGCGTAATTCCTGGATTTGCACTCCGTGCAGGCCAGGGTGAAAATTACTCTGACTTCAGTAGCCATCTGACTCCCCAAATCTTTTTATCGATGATTGATTAAACAGGGCGGGGAGACCCCGCCCGTATTGCGCTTTACGAATCCGCCGACGCGGTTCTTTGCTATTACTCGATAACCGCCGAGACTACGCCCGCGCCTACCGTATGCCCGCCTTCTCGAATCGCGAACCTAAGTCCTTCTTCCATTGCGATCGGTTGGATCAGCGCGCCTTCGATTGATACGTTG
>Ga0182027_10016025_pt1 | contig 10263 bp, 10 predicted proteins | sample 712E1DmetaG_FD_121300 | JGI IMG/M metagenome (GOLD analysis project Ga0182027, IMG submission 121300) | Permafrost microbial communities from Stordalen Mire, Sweden - 712E1D metaG (Illumina Assembly) | ecosystem: Environmental > Terrestrial > Soil > Wetlands > Permafrost | place: Sweden... | reverse complement strand
GCAGTTGACTGTTGTCTGAAAGCTGAGAATTAGAAATCAGGTTCTTAAGAAATGCTAAGTTTTGATATCTTTCCCATTTTTCAATCAGTTTAATTATTTTGCAATATATTTTTAGTGCTTGTTTCTACTTGAAGTGGCCTGATTTAGATTGAAATGAAAAGTTTAATCGTTTACAGATTCAATAATAAACAACTCATCGATGCCGGCATGGCTTTGGTGTTGCTTCTTCTGCTTTCAGGATTGGTTACCAAACATATTTTACTCTACAAAATTGCCATACCTGTTTTAGTCATCAATATGATCGTACCAAAAGCATTTTATCCTTTTGCAGTTTTCTGGTTTAGCCTGGCCAATATCCTGGCAAAAATCGGCTCCACTATTATCATGACACTGATTTATTTTGTCATACTGTCACCTGTAGCCCTTTTAAAAAGAAAATCATTAAAAACTTCACTCCACCTGAACAATTTTCACAAAAGCAAATCATCGGTTATGAAAACAAGAAATCATACATTTACCAGGAATGACATGGAAAAACCTTTTTAACACAAATTGATCTGTTATGGAATTTTTAAAAGATATCTGGGCATTTTTGAAGGTGCGAAAGAAATTCTGGTTGTTACCCCTGATATTACTGCTTCTTTTGATGGGCTTATTAATTGTGCTTTCTTCAGGTTCAGCCGTAGCACCGTTTATTTATACATTCTTCTGATATGCCATGAAAGAGGCAATTTTGGGAATATCAGCCTACTACCACGATAGTGCCGCAGCCCTGATCGTTGATAGCGAAATCGTTGCCGCAGCCCAGGAAGAACGGTTTACGCGGATAAAACATGATGCATCCTTTCCACAAAATGCTGTGAGGTATGTTTTGAGCGAGGCTGGAATATCGCTCAAAGATGTTGAACTGGTATGCTTTTACGATAAACCTTTTATCAAATTTGAACGATTGCTTGTTTGTCATCATGCCTTTGCACCGAATGGACTTGTAAGTTTTCTCAAAACGGTTCCTGTATGGGTAAAGGAAAAGATGTTTATGAAAAATCTTCTGCGGAAAGAACTGTCTGAAATTGAAAAATACAAATCACCAATTTTATTTCCTGAACATCACCTTTCGCATGCCGCCAGTGCATTTTATCCTTCTCCCTTTGAGGAAGCTGCTATTCTGACCATCGATGGGGTAGGTGAATGGGCTACCACTACAATTGGACTTGGCAAAGGAAATGACATCACGATATTAAAGGAATTACAATTCCCTCATTCCATTGGTTTGCTTTATTCTGCCTTTACATATTATACCGGATTTAAGGTAAACAGCGGTGAATATAAGTTAATGGGTTTGGCACCTTATGGTGATGCCGGATCAGATCAAACACTTTTTTTTAAAGAAAAAATTTTGTCTGAACTGGTAGATATTCGTGAAGATGGCTCCATTTTACTTAACATGAAGTATTTCAAATTCGCTACCGGCTTAAAAATGTCAGATGATAAAAAATGGACCTGCTTATTTGGAATACCTCCCAGGGCACCTGAATCTGAAATCAGGCAGGAATATATGAATATGGCTCTGGCCATACAAGAAATAACCGAACAGATCGTCCTGAAACTGGCACATGCAGCAAGGGAACTTACCAATTGCAGAAACCTGGTGATGGCAGGAGGGGTTGCTTTGAACAGTGTAGCCAATGGTAAATTACTGCAATCCGGATTATTTGATGATATCTGGATACAGCCTGCAGCAGGGGATGCAGGAGGTGCGCTTGGTGCCGCATTATTAGGCTGCCACCTTTGGAAGGGCAGGAAAAGAGTAGTCCGAGCTGAACCCGATGCCATGAAAGGGGCCTTTCTTGGACCTGAATTTACCGGTAAGGAAATCCTGAATGTGGCCTCTGGGCATAATGCTCCATTCCAAAGGTTTAACGATTTTAAAGAGTTGGCAGGCCTTGTAGCCCAAAAACTGGCTGAAGGCAATGTAGTGGGTTGGTTCCAGGGCAGGATGGAATTTGGCCCAAGGGCATTGGGAAACAGAAGCATCCTGGGTGATGCACGCAATCCTGAAATGCAAAAGAAGATGAACCTGAAAATCAAACACAGGGAAGGTTTCAGGCCTTTTGCACCTTCTGTACTGGAAGAAGATATAAGCGAATTTTTCGAACTCGACCGCCCGTCACCTTATATGTTGCTTGTTGTGCCGGTTCAGAAACACCGATGTCAGCAACAACCTGCACAAAATCAGCAGGAAGGCCTGTATGAGAGATTATATTTCAGGCGTTCTGATATTCCGGCCATCACTCATATAGATTATTCAGCCCGGCTGCAATCGGTAAATAAAAGCACCAATCCCCGTTACTGGCAATTGATAAATGAGTTTAAAAAGCTGACCACCTATGGAATTGTTGTAAATACCAGCTTTAATGTGAGAGGGGAGCCTATTGTTTGTACACCCGAAGAAGCATACCGTTGTTTTATGCTAACCGAAATGGATTACCTGGTAATGGGTGATTTTGTGTTCGATAAAAAGGAACAGCCAGGGTTGGTACTGGGTCAAAAGCTGATTCAGGGATTTGGGTTGGATTGAGAAATTTACGAAGTACGATTTACGAAGTACGATTTGACGATTGACGATTTGTCGATATTGAGCCTTTGAATTTTGAATTTGGGCCTTTGGCCTTACGTTCAGTTCCGGTATTTAAACCTGAAAACCCCGATCGAAATGAGTGAGCAGACAATAAAGAATGAAAAGAGCCGTATTGAATCGGGGAGGATGGTTTTTACATCGCTGTTACGCACAAAAATATCATAAAATCCGTTCAATCCCCAGTTTAGAGGAGATAAGATACTTACATCCTTCATAAATCCCGGCATCATATAAACAGGTATCCAAAGCCCCCCCAAGGCAGCCAGTATAATAATTGAAACCGCACCGAACGAAGAAACCTGTGTTTGTGAGTTGGCAATGGAACCAACGGCAATACCATAACCGGTGGCAGCAAAAGCCGATGTAACGGCTATAATAACGAGTCCCGGTAAATTAGTGCCTAAATCAAGCATCGGCAACCCCATCAATGGTAAAATAAACATGCCTTCCGATATCATTAAAATGAACTGCAGCAGGCAAACACACAGATACACCGTTGCTTTTGCCGACATAACCGTAAAATAGGAACCCGGCATGGTCATCAGCCTGAACATGCTGCCATCTTCGCGTTCCCTGATCATACTGCCTGCCAGTGGAATCACAATAAAAAACATAGCAAACATGGTCCACGAAGGCACATTATGCTGGGTGGAATTTGGTATGATTGTTTCTTCGGACTTTGATGCATAAGTTACATTCAGATGGATCAATTCGATGTTTTCGAACTGCAGATCCTTGAATTTTGGGAAAATTTTGGCCATTTCTTCGATAAACATCTTCAGGGCAATGCTTGTTTCAATCTTTGAGGTGTATTTATCCAGTGTGGTTACGATCGAACTTTTAAAAGATTTTCTCAATGTTGGATCCAGGTAAATCTGAAGGTTTACGGAATCCTTCACTTCCTCAGCATCGTTCAGGGGTATTGGAAAACCGAGGTTGGTCAGAATTTTATTGGCCCTGAATTTAGCATTCTGCCTGATTTTATTGCTTGTTCCCCTGGCAATGATGATACCTACCTGAAATTTGCCATCGGCTACGAGTTTTCGCGTAGTGGTTTCATCAAGCATCTTCCCCTCATATTCCCTGGTAATTTCAAAGGATGAAGATTCAATGATGCCTTTTTCGATGGCATTTCCCAAAGAATCCTTATCGTTATTTACGATGATGAGAGGTATTGTATTTTCCCTGTAATTTTTGAATGCTGCATCCTGTATCAGTGTAATTACAATGAGCATGGCAACAGGCATGATGAACAAAGTGGCAATACCGGCATAATCTCTTACCAGTATGAGCGTTTCCTTTACAATTGAAGCTAAATATTTATGCATGGTTCATAAGTCTCTGAGTTCCTTACCTGTGAGAAGAAGAAAAATGCCTTCAAGATTTATGCATTTAGGGTATTTTTTGAGTAATTCCTGTGGAGCACCCTGAATAATCATTTTGCCATTGTCAATGATTGCAACCCTGGAACAGAGTTTTTCGGCTTCCTCCATGTGATGGGAGGTATAAATGAGGGTCATGCCCTGATTGTTGATTGCTGTCAAATGATTGATAATGACATTCCTGGATTGAACATCAATACCAACGGTAGGCTCATCCAGGAAAAGCACCCGCGGGTTATGCAGCATTCCGGCTATCAGGTTTACCCTTCGTTTCATGCCACCCGAAAATGCCGAGATTTTTTTATGCGCATTATTTTCAAGACCAAATATTTCCAGGCATTCAAGGATCCTTTTCTTCAGGGGGCTTCCTCTGAGACCGTAAAAATGCCCAAAAAAGCGAAGGTTCTCATAAGCAGTAAGTGTGGAATATAAGGCAAGTTCCTGCGGGACCACCCCGATAATTTTTTTTATATCGTTTTTATGAGTTTGCAGATCAAAGCCATCGATTGTAACCTGACCGGATGTAGGGCTCAGATAGCCGCACAGGATTGATATGGTAGTTGTTTTACCGGCACCATTGGGACCAAGCAATCCAAAAATTTCATTTTCAGCTATTTGAAACGATATATTGTCGAGTGCAGGTTTTTCAGCGCCCTTGTAAATCTTGGTTAATTGGGCGATGTCAATGATTGTTTTACCGGGCATCAGTTTAAATCACCTTTTTCATCCTTTTAAAAAGATCATGTTCACGATCGGCTAATACACCCAGTATTTTAGATAATTCCACAAAGGAAGTTTCCACTCCGCCCCTGTATTTGCAATTTTTTGCACCGAGGATTGAAAAATGCCTCCAGAGTTTCGCAATATCTGCCATTTCTTTCGATAAATCGACTAGTTTGGGGTTGTTTAGTTTCTCGCCGGCTTGAGCCATGAAAACGGCATAAATAAATCGATGCCCTGCACCGCCTGACCCAGCCAATTCCTGCATTCTGAGCAGTTGGCCAAGGTAATAATTAGCGGTTTTTTCGCCATGTTTCTCGGGCCATGTGGCCAGTTTTTTCGACAGATAGCGGATTCCTTTAGTGCCAATGAACCACATCGGAATCTCGGTCATTTCATAAATGTTTTTCTTCAATCCTTTCAAAATGGCCGCATTCATATCAATATTTTTCGGCACATCAACAGGATAATACATTTTTCCACTGGGTGAAAAAGGCCCTTTTGGATACCTGACCTTCATTAATCCGTCATAGGTGATGCGCTGAACTTCGGGTAAAACCGTATCACTAACCAGGTATTCATTGCCTTCTTTCCCATAAATAACCATGTTGTGCATGTTATAATGCTGTTTATATTCCGGGGGCCAGTAGGGAAGATGATAAACGCCAACCTGTAATCCAACCGGGTTTCCTTTTACCATCTGCACATCAAGGGCACTCATCGAATCAACCGGATTTTTAAATTTTTCAACCTTCATGGTTACGCCAAGATTCTTGTTAGCCCGGCTAAAAATCTTGCCCGGCATGGAACGATAGCTGAAAAGGGGTGCAAATTGCAATTTGACGAGGGGAATATAACTGAAAAAAAGGCCTGCACTGATTCCGAAAACAAGTGGTTCGGTAATTTTAAGTCCTTGGTGGATTAGCAGGTTGGTTGTGGTGGCGCTTTCACAATGTGCACCTTGTTCGTGCTGAAAATCAATAATCATTTTAGTTTGAGTTTTTAGATTGGATTAATCAAGTTTGTCTAAATCTTCAAATTTTACATCCAAAGCTGTAGCATATTTTTCGAGTATGGGTCGTTTGAGCTTTTTATAGATTTTAGGTTTGAAGTGTCGTTTTACTTTCCATTTAGGCAAGGAAACGCTGGGTGCCAGGACATTTATTTCCATGCCTATCTTTTCCATATAATAATAGATAGGGCTCTTTTTCCCTTCAAGGACTAGTTTTCGTGCATTTTCGGTCCTTTCGCCATAAAATTCCCAACTTTGTTGAGTAACTGCCCTTATATCGTCATCATGGCTGTCGGTAATCCGGACAACTTCCCCCGACTTTTCATCATATTTATAAAGAACTTCCAGTGTTGACCCTTTTTCGGGTATTTGCCAGTAAGGGTTGTCGGTTTCGTTTGTAGTCATAATTTTAATCTTACATAAGTTTAAAAAGAAGAAAAATACGGGGTTTCCAGAATGCAAAAGTAAGCATCATTTCGATTGTTTAATCATTGTAACTGACTTTTTTTAATTAACTAAAAAAGCATGTTTTTAGTTGATGATATCCTATTTAAAATTAAATGAAATCAATATCGGATATAGTGTTTCACTTTATTGATTCTTTCAATATATAATTAAGCCTTGTTTTTATTCAGGAATATTTTCATTTCACATTCAGCTACCACTTTATGATCGGTAAAAACCCTGCCTGTGATAACCGATGCATTTAATACCTGGTAAAGTACGGATACTTCTGTCCTGATTTCCGTTCCTGTTTTTGGCAGAAAATAGATTTTCAGATCGTTTATTGCCCCGATAACACCAATTGGCACTTCATTACCCTCCGGGTTGGTCCTGTACATATAACCCACACCGGCTGCAGCAGTTTGCGCAATATTTTCGATGATACCCGGTTCTGCCAGAAACCCATCCTTCACAAAAATGTTTTCAGGAAGAATTTGCAACGAAGTAATGGTAGTTTTATCAATGCACGATATCAATGTATCGATCATCACCATCGGAGGCCGTTGGGGAAGATAGTCATAGATTCCTGTTCCCCGGGCAATTATTTTATCAGGTAGTGCCATAGGGGCCCTTTTTTGTTTTTTGCTCTCATTTTTGCCATTACTTCCGAAATATCCTCATCCGGGAACAACCAGTTTTTACCTGATTGTAATGCACCGGCCCTTATTTTTTCAATATCTATACCGGTAGCCATGTACCATTTTGGGAGAATAAGCGGATCACCGGCACTGATCTTTCCTTCCCTGATCGCATATTCGCACAATTTAGTTCCCGGGTAAATCCTCATCCCAATAAATGGAAAGTAAACAGTATTGTTAATTTTTTTGCTGTTTTCGAAAGTTTCTGCCAAAGTTTCTTCAGTTTCGCCATAGCCACCAAGTATCAGGGAATGTGCAAAATATATTTTGTATTTGTTGCAAAGTTCTGAAACCCGGAGAACATCCTCAAAGTTAAAGTGCTTGCCGTAATTTCTGAGTTGTGTATCGGATAAAGATTCTGTTCCGAACTCAACATGAGTGAGACCTGCTTCCTTAAAAAGTTTTATGGATTCATCATCCAGTTTACAAGGGGTGAAATATGCATTCCAATGTACCTTTACATTGCTTTTAATAAGCTTTCGTGCAAATTCAAGGTTGTATTTTTTGTTAATATTAAAAACGGAATCGGTAAAAAAGATATAATCGATGCCCTTTGTTTCGTAAAGATTTTTAATGGTTGAGATGATATGATCAATATTCAGGGTCCTTACTTTCCTGCCTTCGATCAATGGGTAGGTACAATAAATACATTTGAACGGACAACCTCTTTTGGTCTGAACATTCAACATACCGCTGTTTTTCCAGTAATAATCGAGTAAATCGGATTGGAATTCAACCTGAATATCTTTATAATAGGAAATTCGTTTGTTGAAAATGGTTTTCCCGTTTTTGCTGTATATCAGGTTTCCGATATCAGTAAAAGGGCTTTTATTTTCCAGACTTGTGAGTAAACGGCACAATGAATCTTCGCCCTCGCCATAAATACCGAAGTCGGGTTGTAAAAAATCGAATAGTGTAACGGGATAAATTGAAAAACCGGCCCCGCCAATAATAATGGAGGCTTTTGACACGGATCTGATGGTGCTGATAATTGATTTATATCCTTCAACGAAGCTGTGTTTCGTCTGAATGTCAATGTCATCAATGTTCCTGAGTGAAATGCCGACTGAATCGGGTTTAAATTCGCCGATTACTTTTTCCAGTTCGTGCTCCTGATCCAGCATGATATCAAAAACCCGGACCCTGTAATGAGGAAGTTGCCTTTTTATGGCAGATGCTATGTATGCAAGCCCTAACGGATAAACCGGGTAAGGATTTGTGTGCGAATTGGCCGATATGAGTAATAACTTCTTTTGTATCATGATTTTTCAACCTCCCAAAAGTCGAAAAAATTGAACCATTGATCAGGATATTTTTTCACAAAAAATTCGAGTGTCTCAATATAATCCTTTATAAGTATTTGCATATCATTATCTTCAATGCCTGTTCCCGAAATATTTTTATAGATTTTGGGTTCGCTTGCATAAAAATGATAATGACTTTTCTTTTCTTTCATTGTAAAAGCAAAGGTAACAGGTATGTCGAAACGGGTTGCTATATAAAATGGCCCTGCCGGGAAGTTTGCTTCCATTCCCATAAAATTCAGACGGTAGCTTTTGTGATTTTCGATATAGCGATCACCCATTACGGTAAGAATTTCATCGTTTTTTAGCGCATTCCTGATTTGAATAAGGTGGGAGAAATCATCCTTAATATTGATAAAATTCACATGCTCGTCAATTTCATTCCCGCCATAAGTGCGCTCTAAAAACTCTTTTACATCCTGATTTTCGGCATCCAGGAAAACAATATTCACTTTATGTTCCAGTCGTTTTAAAAGGTAGGCGGCCATATCCCAGCTTCCCATGTGGGCACCGATCATCAGGCCTCCTTTACCGGCAGCCGATATCTCCCTTAAATATTCTTCGCCGTCAAAATTATAACTGAATTTATTTGTCATTCCGGCAAGAACGATGGTTTTATCGAGTAATATCTGTCCGAATATATAAAAGTTTGAATATACCCTGTAGAAAGACCGGACAGCGGATAATTTGTGCCCATGCCTGTAATACTTGTAAATTGCAATGAAACTTTTACGTGAAGTGAGGAAATAATACAGAACTACAAAACGAAGAACGAAATATACCGAAGAGAGGTTAAAATGCTTTAACAGGAAGACAAAAATTCTGTGACCTAATACTCCTCCGCGGGTTTTCCCTTCCCATTTGGCCATTTAGTGTTTCAGTTGAGTTTGATACGGTCGAAAATGAAATTATAAAAATCGGCCAGTTTTTTGATGTTGACCATTTCTTCACCTTTAACCTTGAAACCGAAGTTTTTTTCAATAATCACCACCAGATCAACAAAGTCGAGGCTGTCGATATCAAAATCTTCTTTAAAACGGGCATTGGGGCTAATCTGACTTTCTTCTATTTCGAATTCGTCGATGAGCATCAGGTTGATCTTATTTATTATTTCTTCTCTCTGCATCAGTAGTTGTGGCATTATCAAACTTTTTTAATAATTAGAGATGAATTGGTGCCTCCAAACCCAAAAGAGTTAGAAAGGAATATATCAATATTTTTGTTAACAGTTGTTCGGGGGATATTCAGCTTTTTTGAAAATTCATCAGGATTCTCAAAATTGAGGTTAGGTGCTATAAAAGAATTCTGCATCATGATCATGGAATACACTACTTCGCTGGCTCCGGCCATCCAGCATTCATGTCCGGTTTGCGATTTTGTAGAAGTGACATATGGATTGGAGCCTGAAAATACTTCGGTCAATGCCTGTGCTTCATTGGCATCGCCAACAAGGGTAGATGTTGCATGGGCATTGATGTAATCGACCATATCGGGAGTGAGGCAAGCATCCTTCAGTGCCATGTTTAATGAAGCTATGGCACCAACGATATTCGGTTGGGAAATGTGTTCGCCGTTTGAAGAGAAGCCATATCCAATGACCTCGGCTAAAATAGGAGCGCCTCTTTTTATGGCTGAATCGTAACTTTCCAGGATAAGCGTAGCTGCTCCGCCACTGGGAACAAGTCCGTCGCGGTCGCGGTCGAAAGGCCTCGATGCTTTGGCAGGTTCATTTTCACGTATTGAAAAAGCACTTAATGCATCAAAACTACCCATTGATGATGGATTCACTTCCTGTGCGCCACCACAAATGACCGTATCCTGCAAACCCCATTTTATAAAAAGATATCCCAGGCCAATGGCATGCGAACCGCTTGCACAGGCTGCACTTACAGTAAAATTGATGCCTTTTAATTTGAATATCACCGAAAGGTTCATCGAAACCGTGGAATTCATCGACTGAAAGATAGATCCTGAACCGACAAGAGTGGTGTCTTTCTTTTCCCTGATGATGTCGATGCATTGAACAACGGCATCAGAGGAGCTGTCGTTTCCAAAAAGAATACCT
>Ga0182027_10016024_pt1 | contig 10263 bp, 4 predicted proteins | sample 712E1DmetaG_FD_121300 | JGI IMG/M metagenome (GOLD analysis project Ga0182027, IMG submission 121300) | Permafrost microbial communities from Stordalen Mire, Sweden - 712E1D metaG (Illumina Assembly) | ecosystem: Environmental > Terrestrial > Soil > Wetlands > Permafrost | place: Sweden... | reverse complement strand
TGGTATGACCTGGTAGCCAGGTCAAAATTCTTCTGCAGGTTGGTCGAATGGCATTCGGCGCACATGCTGTTCCAGTTCTGGGCCTGGTTGGTCCAGTAAAGCCAGTTGCCCGGCTGCAGGTCCTCCGGTTTATAAACCATGCCAGCCATATGGAACCATTTCTTTCCGGGGGTGCTCCAGGCTATAGGCAGGCACTGGTATTTCCCGTTCCCGAAAAGGATAAGGTACTGCTGCAAAGGATGTACGCCAAATGTATGTGTGACCTGGTATTCTTTCATCTTCCTGCCTTCGCCTTCGGTGAACACGAAGAATTTCCCGTTTTTCCTGTAAAATCTCGAGGTTACCCTGTTGTAAGTGAATTCGGCATTATTGAAATCTCCCAGTACCGTGCTGTCGGCGGCCACGCTCATAGCCTTGTCATGGTCGGAGCCCTTCCATAACCGGAATTCCTTCTGATGGCATTCGATGCAGGACCTGCCTCCCGTAAAGACTGCGGAAGGCGGCTCCCTGAGCCCGGCATTCTGGTTCAGGATGAGCGAAAGAGGAAAGCTCAGCACGATCACCACGGTGGCGGCAAGCCCGGTTATCTTCCAGGGTCTGTTAATCATGGTTATTGTGCATAAACAAGCTGGTCTTTACGGAATGAATTCCGTTCTTTCAAAATGCTGATATCTACTTTCACAATTCCTTTCTCGATCAGGACAGGGTAATAATCCAGGGCCCTTGCGGCGGGAGGATTCAGTACTTCGCCGCCTATGTCAAAAGCTGAAGAATGGCAGGGACAGATAAATCTCTTTTTGCTCTCCTCCCAGGAAATGGAACAGCCAAGATGGGTGCATCTCAGCGAAAGTGCTATAAATCCCCCGTCCTGCCGGCGGGCCAGGTAGAACCGCCCTCCCATGAAAGCGCTGACGGTATTCAGGCCGAAAGAATCCACAGGTCCTGCCTCCAGCAAGTGCTTTGGAGCAGAAGTACGTTTGTTTTTTCCTGAAAACATGAAGGCGGATATCATCCCCAGTCCCTCGAATGCAGCAAGAATGCCAAGGCTCTTCCATACTATGCCGAAGAAATCACGCCGGCTGATCCCCTGCCTTTGGTTTCCGTTGTCGTCCTCCCTGACCATCTTTTGTACCGTTCTTTTCATCCGCACTTCATTTTAAACATACCATGGCCAGGTGAGGGCCATATCTTTTCCCCTGAAAAAGATCCCCGTAAGCGTGAGGACAATAAATGCCGCTATTATAAAAACAAAAATCGCCTGGACCAGTTCGGCTTTAGCCAGGCTTAATCCTTTCAGATAAAATATATAAAAAGCCGCCATGACCAGGCACAGTATGCAAAGCGGGATGATGCCGTTGCTTATTAAAGCCGGTATCCCGGGCATCAGGATCTCAAAGCCAGGCAGCCAGGCGCCGGACAGGATCCCGGCAAGGGTGAGCAGCACGGCAAAGATGGCTGTTGATCTTGCCGTCCGTTTTCCCTTTTCCGAAATAAACCAATGTCCTGAAGGTGCTTCCTCATACCTCGTGAAAGGGATCCATGCCAGGAACGCCAAAACACCCAGGGGAATAATAAAGGCTGAGAACAGGGGATGAAAATGCATCAGCAGCTCCTGGACCCCTGCAAAGTACCAGGGAGCTTTTGTGGGGTTCATGCTGTAAGCCGGGTTTGCCTTTTCAAGCAAAGGGGCATTGAACAGGGCGGCAATGGTGAAAACAAAGGCGATCAGTACCAGCCCGGCAACCAGTTCCCTGAACACCAGGTGCGGCATCACCGGCAGCATCTCTTGTTTTTCCCCATCCGAAGGAAGTAAAATGCCCCCGGCCTTCCTTACCCTCCAGAAATGATACAAAGCAATTGTCAGGATAAGGAAAGGCAGCAAGGCCGAATGGAAATTGAAAAATGTCTGCAAGGTATCTGCATTCAGTTCCTTGCCTCCGACTATCATTGTCCGCAGACTATTTCCAAAAACCGGGAAATAGCCTATAATATTGGTGCTTACTGTAATCGCCCAGTAAGCCAGCTGGTCCCAGGGAAGCAGGTATCCCGTGAAATTTGATAATACGATGATGGCCAGCAGTAACAGACCGAAGAGCCAGTTGACCTTACGGACGTCCCTGTATGCCCCGGTAAAAAACACCCTGAGGAAATGCAGGAATGCGATCAGCAGGAGAAACACTCCGCTCCAGTAATGTATGTTGCGCACAAACTGCCCGAACACTACCTGGTTTTTCAGGAAGATAACCGAATCATAGGCCCCGGCAGGGGAAGGCACGTAATAAAACCTGAGCAAAATACCGGTAATGACCTGGTTGGCGATCAGCAGGGCTGCCATCCCTCCCAGCCCGAAAGTACGATGAAAGATCAGTGATTGCTCACTGACCTTCGAAGGGTGAAGATGTAAGAAAATGCTGCGCATTACATGTTCAGATTCCCAGGATCACCGGTTTATCATCAGGATTTACTTTGTCGGCTTGACCAGGAATGGCACGTTCTGCAGGATCTTCATGCGGATGGTGGCCAGGATGTAATTCTCAATCTGGTAAAACTGGGTCGCCACAATGCCGTCGGATATTGTTTTTACCTTACCATAATAAACCGTGATGAGGTCGTCGGTTTTTTTCTGGAGTGCGATGACCTTCTTTGTCCATTGATCAGCCTGTTCGCTTGTAAAATCAAAATAATGGTCGGCATACTGCTTTAAAAGATCAATGCGTTCCCGTCCAAGAGCTTTGCGCTGGGTTTCATATTCGTCGTAGAGCTTCCAGAAAGCATCCTTCTGTGCGGGTGACACTTTTACAAAATCAGCCACAACGGCTTTTTTATCGCGGCCGAATGTGGCCTGCACGAGGTCGATTTCTTCCTTGTTAGACTGCGACCATGCGAATGATGTCAGGATTACTGCTGCAACAAGTAAAAAGTACTTTTTCATGATTTTTTGAAATTTATTAAGGTTTGTGTTACTAAGCAAATGTAATACTTATTAAGGAAAGCGCCACTGCCAACTTATCAAAAGGTAAATTCCGGCAGGGTCTTTACGGATAGGATTTTTCTTACTTTTACCCGGTGAAAACAAACCAGGAGCAAACACGGAAGCCTGCATTGAAAGTTACAACAGCCGGGAATCCGGCCAGGGAGAAAAAAAAGCCGTGGTTCATGAACCCGGTTTGGTGGCTTGTTTTACTCATCTGCCTTCTCTATGGCCGCACTCTGGATCTTGGGTTCACCAGGCTCGACGATTCCATCTTCATTGTCGAGAATGAACAATATAACCAGGGGTTCGACAATGTGGGCACATCATTCCGGCGCGGACTGTTCAATCCCACGGAGGATGTTTACTACCGTCCCCTCTTCCTGGTTGATTTCATCATCGAATCGAAGATCTTCGGCACCAAACCAGCGGGATACCATTTCACCAACCTGCTTTTTCACCTTCTATCGGTCGTTCTTCTCTATACCTTTCTCCGGAGGCTGAACCTTTCTGCGATCAATGCCTTCCTTCTGGCGATGCTGTTTGCCGTCCACCCTGTCCTGAGCCAGGCGGTGGCCTGGATACCCGGGCGGAACGATATGCTGCTGATGATCTTCTTCCTTTCAGGGATTATCATCAGCATTGATTATGTGAAAACGCCCGGCCCCGGACGATATATTGCCCAGGCTTTCCTGTTCCTCCTTGCCCTGTTCACCAAAGAAACCGCGGTGATCATCCCCCTTATCATTGCCGCAGTGCTCTGCTTCTGTTTCCATACCCCGGTAAAAAAGATCCTCCCTCTTGCTGCAGGATGGGTTGTTGCAATCTTCGCCTGGTTCCTGGTCCGCGCATCAGCCACACTGGCCAACAGGCAGGACCTGTTCACTGATATGTTCCGTTCAGCTTACGGCCGGCTTCCAGCTATAATACAATACCTCGGGAAGATCTTTTTCCCCTTCAACCTCACAGTATTTCCTGTGACCGGGGAGATCACGCTGTGGTGGGGTATTATCGCGGTATTGCTGCTTGGCGGTCTCATCGTGATTTCGAAAAGCTATAATAAACCGCTTACCTGGATAGGACTTTTCTGGTTCCTGGCCTTCCTGCTGCCGGTGCTGCTCGTTCCGAAGTCGCTCAATGACCAGGTCTTCGAGCATCGCCTTTACATCCCTCTTACCGGGATACTGCTGGTATTGGTCCCCACTATCCCTTTCTCCGGAATCTGGCCTGAAAAGCGGCGGCTCCTGGTCTTCGGTATGATCGGGCTGGTCTTTGCCGTGATCAGCTTCATCCGTACCGGCTACTATGCCGATCCCCTGACTTTCTGGACCAGGGCGGTAGAAGGTTCACCGCGCTCCTGCTATGCCAGGATGATGCTTGGCACCAAGGTTGCCAGCCCGGCCGAAAGGGAAAAGCTTTTCCTGGAAGCATGGAAACTTGACTCCACCCAGAATAACCTTAATTATTACCTGGGCAAAGTGATGGCGGAAAAAAAGTCTTTTGATTCGTCGGCCTTTTTCCTGAGGAAGGAGATCCGCCGGACCAGGAACCCGGATGTCTTTTTTATGCTGGCGCAGCTTGCTTATATGAAAAAGCAATATGATACAACAGCTGCTTACCTCGAAAAAGTCATTGAAATGGATCCCCTCCATCCCCAGGCCAATCCGAACCTGGTCCTTGTCTACATGCAAACGGGCCGGAAAGAGAAAGCGAAAAGTGTACTTGATGGGATGAAGAAGAAAGGGATGCAGATCCCTGAGGGCCTGGAAACAATGGTCACAAAAATAAGATAGGTTACGCCCGCTCTGTTTGAAAATTTGGAGGGAAATCACATATCTGCTAAATTCCTGTAATTGACATTTTCACCTTGGGTCCTGTTTATAATTCAAGAAAATTTTTATTTCATTTGTTAATAATTTATCAATTTATTCTAATTTAGAGAACGTAAACTTAGAGGATCCTGATTTGATCCAGGTGACGCCCACCTCTAAGATGCTGATAATCAATGATTTTAACTAGACCTTAGTTTTGATTTTTTCTTAACCTTTTTTAAGTAATAGCAAATTGGAGTTCAAACTCTTCAGGTGGATTTATTTTTATCAGTAAAAGAAACAATATGAAAAAACTTTTACCCTCTTCCTCAGCACAAAAAACCAGAACCGGCAAAAGTCTCCTGGGACTTTTTCTTCTCGGTTTTATTTTGATGTCATTTTTTACTGAACAGGCCTCTGCGCAGAACTGTACGGTGAATGCGGGGATCCCACAGACGATCTGTTTTACTGGTACAATGACGTTGTATGGAACATATGCCGGGCTGCCACCATCATCCTGCGACGCTGACATAACCTGGACCCAAACCAGCGGACCGTCAGTGACCATTACAGACCCCCATTCCTTAGTCACTACGGTAACGGGTTTTGCGCCCAGTACGACATATGGTTTCCAGTTAAGTGCAAAATGCCTTGACGGTAGCCACATTTTCGATCCTGTCAGCGTGACTGTGAACCCGATCACAATAGCCAATGCAGGGCCTGACCAGACCCTTTGCCCGAGTCCGATAATTGGCACTCTGGCAGGTAATGCTGTCGGGAGCGGGGAAACCGGTACCTGGACAGTGATCAACGGGTCAGGTATTCATATCAATGATATTCATAACCCGGTAAGTACATTTACGCTTGATCAAACCGGCTCGGCAAGTGTGACCCTGCGATGGGAGATCCTTGGTCCGGCCGGCACACCTCAATGTGTATCTGATGATGATGTGATCATCACAAACATTGGAGGAGTTACTCCGGTCAATGCAGGGCCTGACCAGATATTGAGCTGGTGTTACTCATCCACCACATCTACCACGCTTGCCGCTACTTACGCCGGGAACGATGCAGCCGGCCAGTCGGGTTACTGGACTGTGATCTCAGGACCGAACATTCCCACCATTGCCAACCCCAATCAGAATAATACAGCAATTTCAAACCTGGTCCAGGGGACGTATTTGTTAAGGTGGACAGTAACCGGTCCCTGTGCCAGCGGCACTGACGACATGCAGATCATTGTCCCGGCTGCCACATCCAATGTCACCGCTGCAAATGCTTCTGCCAGCAATCAGGCATTTTGTGACGGACGTACAACCTTTGTACTCACCGGCAATACTCCGCAATATACAAACGAGACTTCCCTGTGGACCCAACTCTCCGTCCCTCCCGGATATTCCGTGACCATTACCAATCCAACCAGCACAATAACAGGAGTCACGGTCGATCCTGCCCCAACCGGAGGACAGGTTTTCACCTTCCGTTATACTATCAACAACAGCACGACCAACTGTTCTTCTCATTCTGATGCTACGGTTTCCTTTTCCACGCCTGCCACGCTTTCCATCCCGAATCCTTCTATTACCCTGCCCTGCAACAAAGATACAGCCTGGATAGCATATACCCAGGGTGGTTCGGGCGGCGTTGAATGGAGCATTGTCAGCGGTGCGACCAACAGCTATTATAGCACTATCCCCACTTCATGGGTGGCTGCCAACAGCAACCCCCAGGCAATTCCTCACCTGAATGTGATCGGGACATACGTGGTACGGTTCAGGAAAGTTCCTGCCACCGGAACCGGCTGTTCGACCGTCACTGCGGATGCCACCGTGTTCACCTCCTTCTCTCCCACAGGGTCCAATGCAGGAACTGACCAGCTTCTTGGCTGTAATATCGTATCCACTGCCCTGGCCGGTAATGATCCGAACAAAACGGGGGTGGGACAGGGAACCTGGACCCGGGTTAGCGGGCCGAATACCGCAGTGATCAATGATATTCATAATTGGATATCACCCATCAGCAACCTGATTCCCGGGGCATACGTATTCAGGTGGCTGATCTCCGGCGGAGATAATTGTCCGTCCAGTCAGGATGATGTCGTTGTGGTCGTGGCCAGTACCCAGCCTACACAGGCCAATGCGGGTCCTGACCAGTCAGTTTGTTATGCGACCCCGGTTTTCCTGGCCGGGAACTCTCCCATTCTGAATGAACAGGGGACCTGGACACAGGTAGACGGCCCTGCCGGCCCGACAATATCCGACGTCCACAACCCCAACGCCGTGCTGAACAACCTGGTGGCTTACAGCACTTACACTTTCAGGTGGACTATTGTTAATGCATGCGGAAGCACACATGATGACATGGTGATCACTACCGGAGGTCTCCCCGGACCAGTCCAGGCCAATGCAGGGCCGGATCAATGCCAGCCTTCCGGAACCACTTCCATTACCCTGAACGGGAATGATCCTTCCCCGGGATCAGGTTTCTGGAGGAAGTTGACCGGTCCCAATACTCCTGTCATTACCGATCCGACGATCTTTAATACAACAGTTACAGGGATGATTAACGGGACCTATATATTCGAATGGGCCACCACATTGAACAACTGCTCGGCTTCACTCGATACCATGAGTGTTACTATTTCCGCTCCGGGGACAATTGCAAACGCAGGAGGCGACAGGCTTATCTGCGGCGACACACTTCAGCTAAGAGGTAATAATCCGTCAGTGGGTACCGGTACATGGACACAAACCAGCGGGCATGCAGGGATCACTATTGTTTCGCCCCACTCCTATCTGAGTTATGTCACAGGACTGATACCCGGCGTGTATAAGTTTGTCTGGACCATCAGCAACGGTGCCTGTCCCCCGAGTACCGATGAGGTTCAGTTTACAGTTTCCCTTCCGCCTTCCACAGCTTATGCTGGCGGTGACCGGACTCTTTGCGCAAAAGATACTCTATATCTCGCTGCCACAGCCCCGGCTTATGGGACCGGACTCTGGAGCATGGTCAGCGGCCCGAATACCCCCGGGTTCGTAAACTATGCCGATCCTCATTCCCTGGTTACAGGCCTGATTACCGGGACCTACGATTTCAGATGGACCGTCTCAAGTGGTCCAACATGCCCCCCCACCCATGACGATGTTATCTTTACGATTTATTCCAGCGCCTATGCCGGGCCTGACCAGAGCCTTTGCGGGGTCACAACAGCGAATCTTGCCGGTAACGTGGCAAGCGTGGGAACGTGGTCACTGATCAGTGGTGCCACCAGCGCCATCATAACACCCACTGTTCCGCAATCCAATTCAGCCATCGCTTCAAACCTCCTTGTAGGTACCTATACATTCAGATATACATTGTCTTATCCCGGTTGTTCTACCTCTGACGACATGAATGTAACCATTTCGGGGCAGCCTTCCACTCCGAATGCAGGAGATGATCAGCAACACTGCAATGCGAGTGTTTTTACACTTAGTGCCACACCTAATCCCACTCCCGATGGTCAGCAAGGGACCTGGACTAAATTGTCAGGCCCGTCTGGAGGCTCATTCACAGATGCAACCGAACCTGCCACTACTTTTACCGGCGCCCAGCCGGGGGTTTATATCTTTGTGTGGACCCTGAGCCAGGGCGGCTGCAGCGAATCCGACCAGGTCAGGATCACCAATTACGGTGCACCATCCGATGCCAATGCGGGACCCGATCAGGACGTTTGCGGCACCTGGACCACCATGGCCGCCAATACTCCCACCTATGGCATTGGGGCCTGGTCAGAGATCAGCGGAGCCACCAGCGCCATCATCACTTCAACGATCTTACCTAACACCACGATCACCAACCTTACACCAGGTCCGTATACGTTCCGCTGGACCATTTCCAACCCCGGCTGCACGTCAAAATATAATGATGTCAACCTTTATGTCCATGAAATGCCCACAATTGCCCAGGCAGGAGCCGACCAGGAGCTTTGCAACGCAACAGGCACAACCCTTGCGGGGAATCCCATCACAACAGGATCAGGGCTCTGGACCCAGCTAAGCGGACCCGGCGCCACCATCGTAACCCCGACAGCCTATAACACCAATGTTAACTTCTCTTCATTACCGGGAGCCACTTCAAGTGTATATGTCTTTCAATGGACCTCAACCCAGCCCTGGGTGATCAATACCCCGGGAGTATGTACTTCATCCGACAATGTGACCATAACAAATGATCCGCCTCCCCTTACAGCCCATGCGGGACCTCTCCAGAGCATCTGTGAATATGTACCGGTCATTCTTGCCGGTAATAATCCCTCCCCTTATACCGGAACCTGGACGCAGGTCAGTGGTGCAACTATTGCATCCTTTGTCAATCCGCATCTTTATAATACAGTTGTCAACGGTACTGAGGTCGGCACTTATGTATTTAAATGGACCATTACCAGTGGAGTTGTTTGTTCTCCCAGTTCGGATAATGTTACGGTAACGATCAACCCTCTGCCCTCGATGGCTGTTGCCGGGCCAAACCAGATCATCTGCAATGGCATCACCGCCACAATCATGGCAGCAACCCCGGCAACTCCGCCCAGTCAAGGAACCTGGTACCAGATCAGCGGGGCTACTGATATAAGTTTCTCCGACATACATAATCCTGCCATGCCTGTTACTGGCCTTACAGCTACAAATGCCTATGGATTCCAGTGGGTGGTTGCAAATGGCAATTGTACATCTTCGGATGTCATGACGATATACAAATATGCGGATGTGGTTCTTACAGGACCATCCGATGTGACCGTGTGTTCCGGCGGATCACCGACACTCACGGGTTCGGCCTCCGGAGGATCAGGAACATACACTTACCAATGGCAATCTTCCACTTCCGCCGGCGGGCCATTTGCGAATATCTCCGGGGCAACCAACCAGGCTTATACTACCCCGGCATTAACTTCAGATATGTACTACCAGGTGATTGTAGAATGCGGCAATACAATCAAATGCTCCGCTACATCGGGTGTTGCCCATGTTACTGTTGTAAGTGATCCGTCCATCACAACACAGCCGGCCGGCAGCACAATCTGCAGCGGAACTTCATACGGATTGTCGGTGACTGCCACCGGGGGCGCTCCGGCATTGCTCTACCAGTGGCAATCCAGCACCTCGGGTTGCAGCGGATATAATAATATTTCAGGAGCGACCAATCACACTTATAATACCGGGCCCCTGACCCAAACCACGTATTACCGTGTGAGGGTTTCAGCAACCGGCAACAACTGCGGAACCGTTTATTCCCTGTGTACACCGGTGTACATTCCCCATATTACAACACAGCCAGTGGCCACTACGAATATCTGTGACGGCGGTACAGCCACTTTATCAGTTGCAGCCGGTTCCGACGGAGGTACGGCTACTTATACTTATCAGTGGGAAGAAAATACTGCCGGATGGAATCCAATCTCCGGTGCGACCAATTCAAGCTATACAACTCCGGTTTTAACGGCCA
>Ga0182027_10016023_pt1 | contig 10263 bp, 10 predicted proteins | sample 712E1DmetaG_FD_121300 | JGI IMG/M metagenome (GOLD analysis project Ga0182027, IMG submission 121300) | Permafrost microbial communities from Stordalen Mire, Sweden - 712E1D metaG (Illumina Assembly) | ecosystem: Environmental > Terrestrial > Soil > Wetlands > Permafrost | place: Sweden... | reverse complement strand
AATGCTGCCATGTGCCCGGGAGGTCGATGAATTTCAGGTCGATGAACTGAACCTTGTTGTCCTTTGCTAACTTCAGGACATCCTGGTAAGAACTTGGTGCCATTTTTTCTCCTTTTATTTTTATATTTGGATATTTTAGAACTATTCAAAAATCATTTATAATGTTAACTGCCAATAAACTATTTGGAAAACAATTTATCTTGCTAAACTGCGCTAGTACCGGAATCACCAGTACGCACGCGAATAGCATTTTCAATCGGAATGACGAAGATTTTACCGTCACCAATCTCACCCGTCTTTGCTCCCTTGCAAATTGCGTTCACCACCGAGGACACATCTTCATCTATTACGACTACTTCGATTTTCATTTTTGGAAGAAAGTCGAGTCTATATTCTTTTGAACCCCATTTTAGCGGAATTCCTCTTTGTCTGCCGCGTCCGCTCACTTCCGTCAGAGTCATCCCATGATATCCTAATTCCTCAAGCAATGATTTGACCCGTTCAACTTTCTCTTCTCGAATGATTGCTTCAACCTTTTTCATCTTAAATTACCTCCATAGGCTCTTTCTCCATGTTGTGAAATGTCCAGGCCTACAGATTCCTCTGCAGGGGAGACTCTCAGACCGATTACTTTATCCACGAATTTGCCGATTATCCAGGTCATTCCGAAGGCAAAAACCCAGACGGCGACCACGCCGATTAATTGAATAAGTACCTGCTTCGGGTTACCGTAAATCAAGCCTTGTTTCCCGGCGGCATTCACTGCTGTGGTGCAAAAGATACCGGTGGCAATGGCACCCCAAGTGCCACCCATGCCGTGCACGGCCCAGACATCCAGCGACTCATCGATATTGGTTTTGGAACGGAAAATCATCATGTGGTAGCATAATAACGCCACGCCCGCCCCGATCGGGATTGCCATAATTGGTTGGATAAAACCGGCTGCCGGGGTGATGGCGACTAGCCCAGCCACGGCACCGGTAACGACGCCGAGCAGCGATGGCCTGCGGTAAATCCAGCTCAGTATCATCCAGACCAAAGCCGCAGTGGCAGCGGAAAGGTTTGTTGCGACGAATGCGCTGGTCGCCAAACCGCCGGAGGACAGTGCGCTGCCGGCATTAAAACCGAACCAGCCGAACCACAGGATACCGGCGCCCAGCGCCACCAGCGGTATATTGCCCGGTTCCATCGGTTCTTTCTCTTTGAAACCTTTCCGGGGACCCAGTAATACTGCCAGTGACAAAGCCGAAACGCCGGCTGCGATGTGCACTACGGTCCCGCCGGCGAAATCCAGCGCGCCCAATTTGTTCAGCCAGCCGCCCGCACCCCAGACCCAGTGCGCCACCGGCAGGTAGACAATGGTAAACCAGATAATAGAGAACAACATCAGGGCGCTGAATTTAATCCGTTCCACGACTGCGCCGGTAATCAGCGCCACCGTGATTACCGCAAACATGCCCTGGAAGACCATAAAAGCCAATTGCGGGACTGTTTGTGCATAGGCTGCGGAGGGCGATTGCCCTACCCCGATCAAGCCGAAGAAATTTAATCCGCCGATGAGGCCCGCTTTATCCGGACCGAAGGCCAGGGTATAGCCGTAGACCACCCACAACACACCAATCAGGCCCAGGCAGAAAAAACTCATCATGATGGTGGACAAGAAGTTCTTTCTCCTCACCAGGCCGCCATAGAAGAATGCCAGTCCCACGGTCATGAATAACACCAAGGCCGATGAGACTAACATCCAGGCCGTATTAGCATTGTTGATAGACATTTAATCTCCTTCAAAAAAATATATGTATCTACTTTACAGAGCTATTGTTACGGGGATATTTCGGACATTACAGTAATATTTCATATAAACTAAAAATAGCTTGCAAATGAAAAAAATATTTTTTGATGTAATTTGATACTTTACTTGCCCAAACATTGGCGACGCCAAGAAAATTTCGCTCAAAATAAGCAAATTTCTTTCTTTAACCCATCTGGTTAATTTCTCACTGGGCTTCGTTAAATAATAATCATGTTACAGTATTATTATTAATTAATTAAGGCAATATTCTTAAAATATAATCCAAAAAGTTAAAGACAAGGATTAAATCAAGCAATTAGACCAACGATGACCATGTTTACTGCGCGACCGTTAATGGTAGGTAATTAAGGATAATTTTTATTTTAACTTTGTATTTATAGCATTTTTAAATATAGATTTAACACAATTGTAATATGCTTGTAACACCAATTTAACGATAATTATCTATACTCCCTTTATAAGAGACGGATAATTTAAATGGATGTAGATAAAATGGTTACGAAGCAGCAGGCATTCCTATTAAACGATCTTTATATTGATCCGATAGGATATCAAGTTAAGCTTGGACAAAAGGAAATTGATTTAACATTAAAAGAATTCAATTTATTATATCTTTTTGCGAGTAATCGGGGTAAAGTAGTCCAACGTTCTGACCTGCTTCAATTCATTTCTAGCTCTGATGTTGGCGATGAAGATAGGGCCATCAACGTCATGGTATGCCGTCTTAGGAAAAAAATTGAGTCTGATCCTCATCATCCCAAGCGGCTAGTTTTGGTAAGAGGTCTGGGATACAGGCTGAAAGAATAAATTTTGCTAGATCGTTAATAATAAAAAGAAATTCCAATGTTTAAATCTTCTTCCGAAGAAGATTTAAACATCATCACCCCAATCATCATTTTCGATTAATCTCCTGTGGTTAGCAGGTAGTAGCTTATGTCTTTGTTTTCGAGTGTTGTGGACAAACCAAATTACTCCAACGACCAACCAAATTAAAACCAGTATTAAAGCGATAATCGTATCATGTGAGGTACTGCTACCCCCTTTGAAGCTCAAAACTATTATACCTATGAGCATCAGCAAGTTAGCGAAAAAACCAAGCATTGGAACCAGTATATTTTTGATAAATGTGGCCTTCGGTCGATTCCAGAAGGCAATTAGAGCAATTAGATTTGTAAACCCATAAACCAGAAAGGTGCCGGTGTTGGACGCCAAGGTAATCTGAGTTAAGTGGTCAACATTTATTGCGCCGTAGGCTCCAAATATAGCCGAGACAATCACTAGAATCCAGATACCCCATTGGGGTGTAGCAAAACTGCCATGTAATAGTCCGAATACCGAAGGGAGTTCCTTATCCTTGCTCATCGCATAGGTAATGCGGACACCAGTGTTTAAACAAGCCAAAGTAGTTCCAATAAGAGCCAGTACAACTGTACAAGCCATTATTAGAACCAGTATTAGCCCTGTACCACCAAGCATCTTATCCCCTATCAGACGTATCATATCTCCGATGGGGGCACCGGATTTAGCAGCTGCCGCATATCCAGTTGCAACGGACCCATTGGCAGATGTTGATACTAACTGTGAACTAACAAAATAGTTGGCAGCGAAGTATTCGAAAAGGTAGACAAAAACACCTTGTATAAGTAATGAGAGTAGAATAGCACGGCGAATATCTTTTTTAGGGTTGATCGCTTCTGAACCGAATGCAGTTACAGATTCGAATCCCACTAATAATAGAATTGCGATGGTCGATTGAAATATTACATTTGTAAAATTATGTGGAATTAGAATCGATGGGACGGTAGTAGCATATGCTAATCCGGGATGAGCATGTCTGTAAATAATTGCCAATATCGAAAAGGTTATCAAAGAAACTAACTGAATCCCATTAATTACAACAGAAGTGATTGTCGATCCTGTAATACCTCGATAAGCAATATATCCGTTAATCACTGCAAATATAGCGGCCGCTAATATTTTTTCCCATCCCGTGAGGGAAACGCCAAATAATCCAAAAATGTAGACAATTAAAGTAACTGTAAAAGCTACCATAATCCCTGGATAAATCCAATAATACAGGTGTGAAATCCATCCAGTGACAAATTTAGCGATACGAGCCCATTGTCTTTGGGATGGTGCTTCTTTTTCTAGAAATGCCGCCTCGGCAAAATAATATGAAGAACCATTTCCAGCTCTAGGATAAATATTTGCAAGTTCGCTATATGAAACAGCCGTTAGAAATGCCAAAACGAGAGCAGCTACCAAACCCGTCCACATCTCGCCAGCCGTAGATACAGATCCATTCATCTGAGCAGCCTGTACTTGGAATGTTGTCCAGAGAAAAGCTCCAGGAGCAATAAGTGCCATGGCATTTACTGTTAAGGATGTGAGATTTAAAGTTCTTTTTATACCTCTTGGTTGCTGCGCATTATTGTTTTTTACATAGTCCCGTTTATATTGCATTATCCCCTTTAAGCCTAAAGTAATATTTTAGTGTTCGGTGAATCCACCACACTTACTTATTTTAGTGTAAAGAGAAGATGTTTCGGATATGTTATCGATGTATTACAATCATGTTAATTTAATTACAGCTACATTACAGTTTTTTATTAACTACATCCATTTTAGGGAAAGCTGAATGTTCAACTATTTTTCAATTTCTGAAAACACTCGCAACCGGTACATTAACCCAATAACTTTCTTTTGAAGTCATTACTCAATCCAAATTTAATGATTGAAAAAATTTACCCCAATTTAACATTGTTGGAGGGAACGCCTATCAATTTGCAAAGTGATAAAAAAGATTTAGTTAACAGATATAATTTCACACATTTTAACTTTGAAATATAATCTGTAACTTATTACATTCAGTTAAACTCGAAAGAATAAATCCATGGAAACTAATATGAATAATGCGAAGCATGATAGTTTGTTGGGGACCTCATAGAGTTACTTAAGAATAAAGCCGAAGGCATTAAGAATCCGTAATATGCCTGAAAGGAAATTAATATAATTGTAACATGTTCTAAATACGTTCGAAACATCTTACCTTTAAACTAAAAGTACAATAGACCGCAAAAAGGTATTACGGAAAAAAATTATTGAAATATTACGACTTCAACGACCATGATTGAATTAGGAACGGAATATATGAGTACCGCAGTAAAAGAAAGAATTCCATTGTTTATGCCTCCAGTTGGAAACGATGACCAAACCGGGATTGGCGTTTTATGTCGCGCGGTGACACATAGGGGTTTAGTCCGCTTACATAATGAAGATGCTTTCAGTGTCCTTTCAAACGAAAATTATCATTTATTTGCAATTGCAGATGGGCTGGGCGGTCATCGTGGCGGTAGCATCGCAAGCGAAATGGCAATTGATGCTGTCAAGAACGAGTTTACAAAATGGAACGGGAAAAGCAACGATCGGTTCGTAATCAAAGCGATTCAAAAAGCTAATCAGGAAGTATTTAGTACTTCACAATCTCATCCTGAATTATTCAACATGCAAACAACCGTAACTGTAGTTGCTTTGCAAAATGATTCTCTGGCTATTGGACATGTAGGTGATTGCCGCTTGTACAGGGTTAGAGATGGACACGTAGTTGTATTAACTAAGGATCATTCGCAAGCGGCCGAACTGCTTCGATTACATTTAATTTCTCCAGCAGACGCAGCACAACATCCTGGGAGGCATCAATTAACACGATCGGTAGGATCTTCCCCTTTTCTCCGGGTCGATCTGCTGAAAGAGAAAACCAATCCTGGAGATTCTTACATTCTTTGCAGCGACGGCCTCTGGTCTGAAGTCTCTCATGAAGATATTAAGGAATCTCTATTAGAAAGGGATATTGAAAAATCGTTAGAAGAATTAGTTGGAGCAGTATTGGCAGCTGGCGCTCCCGATAATGTTACAGGCATCGTATTTCGTACCGGCCAAAGAGATAACATGGCGACTTGATGCATTAATATGTATGGGAAAAACATCGTTTTTATTGCTGAAATACGTTGTCTAAAACACTAAATATCTCTCTGGTAGGGAATCATCGAATTTTCAGTGCAGATTCTCAAGTCCACTGACCACTTTCAGCAAGAAATTCTCACAGTAAATGACCACTAACAGAAAATTGCGTCATAGACTGGTAGCGCAAAACTTTTAGAATAAGGGACTAACCTGATTCGAGGTATGGCAAACACCGAAGCGTTTTTTAAAACAACTTGTCAACTAGGTAAAAACCTCCAAATGAGGCGTACTGTCTATGTTGATGATGTCCGGCCTTCCACGAGACCAAGTTATGGAATAAGTTAAATATTGTTACGCTACATGTACGACTGCCAAATGGATAAATCGATATATTAAAAACATTTACAGATACATCGATCTGGAGAAAGCAAACCGATGGAAGGTGGTTGATAGAGGTAGAGTAGATGGCTCTAAACAAAAATCCAATATGGTTTTTGTTTACCAGTTCAGAGCGGCGCTGATTTAGGAATATCGGCGGGTTTAGATAAAGCATAGGACAAGAGATATGGATACGGCAAATTCAAAATTAGTCGCCCCGCGCGAAATCGCGCAGCTTTCTGCGGATGACGCTTATAAAAAGCTCAACAGCAGCCAAAAAGGCTTAACCACCGCCCGGGCAGCTGAAATCCGCGCGCAATTCGGGACTAACTTCCTGCCGTAGTTGCCCACACCGCCTATCTGGAAAAAATTTGTGCTGCAGTTCCGCGATTTATTTGCCGTTTTGCTCTTAATCGCCGCCGGCATTTCCTTTATCGCCTACATCCTCGGCGGGCACGACGTTTATTCGTTGAAAGTCTGCATTGCCATCCTCTGCGCGGTCCTGCTGAATGCCACCATCGGGTTTGTGCAGGGCTACATGGCGGAACGGGCCACTTCCATGCTGCAGAAACTGGTGCCCCATAATGCCCGCGTCCTGCGGGACGGCGGCGAGGTCGTTATTCCCACCACCGAGCTGCTGCCCGGGGATATCATTCTTTTGGAAGAGGGTGACGATGTCCCCGCGGATGCCCGGCTGGTGCGCGCCTACGAGTTGTCCACCAGTGAAATCAGTTTAACCGGCGAAAGCACGCCGGTGCGTAAAACCGACTTTATCAAAGCGGAAATCGATCGGCACACTAAAGAGATTCAGGGCTAATTATGTCCACACTGAAATAACTGGCTGCATATCTGTTGGATTATTCAACGATGTGATTGCAGGACGTGTTGACATCTGGAACAATACCGCTTGAACTTCAAGCAACAGACATTCAAGGCTTGGCATAGCCCCGTAACGAATGTGAACTAATTTACTGCGTGTTCAATTTCAGACCTCCAAGGTAATCGATAGCTGAAATACGTCCTGTCGCAATTTGGACTGCAGTTTCTTTAGGGTATCTATGCTTCATAGAGTTAAATTGGGGTGGGCCTAATTCTGCCTTTCTATTCAAGTTCGAGTAAGGTAAATATCTTTATTTAATCAGAGTCTCTGATCAGCAGCCTCCATGACATAAACCATATAAACTATCTTAATTAATTTCCGATTCTTGCCGCATGTTATTTTCTTTCCCGTATCAAGCAAGTGTTACTCATCTGATTTTAATATCGTAATCTACATAACAAAATCTGTGGCCAATGCAGGTTTTTCATAAAATATTTAACAGAAAATCGCTAGAATCCAGCGGTTTACGCTCAAAGTGCAATATAGTAGAAACAAAATTAACATGATTGTCATATGTTGATAATGTGTTCGAAACATCTCCTCTTTAAACTAAAACTATAAGCAAACGCACATTGGGCCGGTTGTAGACACTAAAAATACCAGTTGAATTGTGCAAAGGAGGAGAAAATGCAAGCAAAACAAACGACTGCAAAAACAACCACTACGCAGTCAACAACAGGGATGAAAAGAACCCTAAATCTGACATCCCTCACAGTGAACGCGATGGCACTCATTGCTCCAGGAGCTTTTCTCTGGACCACTTTCCAGGTGCAAGCAGCCCAGATGAACGGAGCAGTATCCACGGCCGGTGAAATGTGGACGGGTCTGGTAGCCGCGTTAATTCTGGCATTTCTAACAGCAATCTCTTATGCTGAACTTTCAGACATCTACCCTAAAGCCGGGAGCGGGTCATCATATTATTTCGCGGAGGCAGCTCTGCTGGAAAAGGAAAAATCTGCTCACCGGCAATGGTCGCGTATTGCCAAGTTCGCCACCGGGTGGATATCCCACTTGTATTACTGGATATATCCGGGGATCATGGTGGCATTTTCGGCGACTTTGATTGTCTACATCTTCGGCCTGTTCGGTGTTAAGCTAAACGTACCAGAGGAAATCCTGGCTGCAGCCATCTTCGCCATTATAAATGGTTACATTGCCTTCCGTGGCATCACCGGTTCCACTATCACCTCAGTGGCCATCAACGCCATTCAACTAGTTTCTCTGTTGGCATTTTCGGTGCTGGCTATAATTTACCGCGTTGGACACCCCGGATTGACCTACGCGGCGACAGTGCCGTCTATTCTGCTCCCCCATAATTTTATGAATGTGATATTCCAATCGACTATTGCCATCCTGCTGTTAGTCGGATTCGAGTCGGTCACCGCACTTGGCTCGGAAGCAATAAATCCCAAAAAGGATATTCGAAAGGCTATTCTTTTGTCATTAATTATTCAGGGTGTGTTTGCTTACCTTTTCGAATACTTCGCTGCCAATTATTTAGTCAGCACACAACTGACTGCCACCGCTGCGAACGGAACTGTTGTCACAGGATACGCAGCTTCGGCAACATCTGGCGCTCCTATTGGAGACATGATCAGACTAATCGGAGACAAGATGCTCGGCGGGACAGGACTTGCTCTGGTACTGGTGATGGGTTTTACGGTTGTCCTTGCCCTTATCGGAACAACACTGGCCTGCTTGAACACCGGTGTGCGCATTACCTATGCCATGAGTAAAGATAAAGAGTTGCCTTCAATATTCGGTCTGTTGCATGGTCGTTTTGCCACACCGCAGTGGGGCATCTGGGTGCTGGTAATCGTCTCGGCAGCCTTTGGTGCCTACGGCGTAATTAATGTCGATCATCTCACCCAGATTACCCTGGCATCAAACACCGGCACTTTCCTTATTTACGGTTTTACCAATTTGATTTGCTTAATTGCTTTCTGGAGCAGGCCCGGCGCCAATTTCACGAAACACAAGTTGGTCCCGTTGCTCGGGTTTCTTGCCAACCTGATGATGCTAGTAGGAGTAGTCGTGCTGAGTTTCAAGGCAGGCGGCAGTACATCGCATGACACAGTCATTGCTTTGGCAATGGTATTAGTTTGGGTAGCTGTTGGTGTTGTCTGGTTTGTCATGAACACCCGCCAACAGGGACATGAACTGTTCGTCAAGAAACCGCAACTTACTAAAGAGGAAATAAATAATCTGGATTGAATCCTGAAATTGATGGAATCCCGTTATCAAGGGACGGAGGATAAAAATGGAAAGTACGAGTACTCGATTGAAAATAGATGATTTTGTGAGCAAGTCAAAACTTGAAGAATTATTATTAAATGACCTTTACATTGATCCTGTCGGCTATCAGGTCAAATTGGGATCAAGGGAAATCGATTTGACGGTGAAAGAATTCGACTTGCTTTACCTCTTCGCTCGTAATAGAGGGAAGGTAGTAAAACGTTCCGAAGTTCTCCAGGTTATTTCAACTCCGAAAATGAGCGATGAGGATGGGGCTATTAATATCATGATCTGTCGTCTTAGAAAGAAACTGGAAGCTAACCCGCACCGTCCCAGACGTCTGGTTTCAGTTAAAGGTTTGGGATATAAATTGAAAGAACAACTTACATAAAAACAAACCACATCCGGGTAAATTGCAACATTCGGAAATGTTTTGCTGAGACCCCCGCGATGAAAAAAATTGAGGCAATTATTCGGAAAGAAAAACTCGAACGTGTCAAGACGTTGTTGGCGACGTTAGGATATGATGGAATGACGATCGCGGATGTCAATGGCTGGGGCAGACAGGATGAAATTTCCACTAAAAAAGGTCCGAAACACATACCAGGATGGCTACCCAAATTGAAAATAGAGTTGATTGTCAATGATGAAGATGTTTCCTAGGTGTTGAGTGCCATTGTTAGAGGAGCAAAGACAGGCGAGATTGGCGATGGTAACATTTTTATCATACCGATTGAGGATATGATCAGGGTAGGTTTTAACACGGCCTAACTAACAGAAAATATATGCAGATTTTGGAGAGATATGTTACAAACTGAATCTGCCGAAACATAATTGTAACATAATCAGTTTATATTTTATGTGGAAAGACTAAAAATAAAAGGAGAAAAAATGGCACCAAGTTCTTACCAGGATGTCCTGAAGTTAGCAAAGGACAACAAGGTTCAGTTCATCGACCTGAAATTCATCGACCTCCCGGGCACATGGCAGCATT
>Ga0182027_10016022_pt1 | contig 10263 bp, 9 predicted proteins | sample 712E1DmetaG_FD_121300 | JGI IMG/M metagenome (GOLD analysis project Ga0182027, IMG submission 121300) | Permafrost microbial communities from Stordalen Mire, Sweden - 712E1D metaG (Illumina Assembly) | ecosystem: Environmental > Terrestrial > Soil > Wetlands > Permafrost | place: Sweden... | reverse complement strand
CATGCCGCTCTCGTGGAACGAAATCCGCCATCGCGCCATCGCCTTTAACAAAGAATGGAAGGGCGAAACCAGCGAAGCCGCCGAGCGCCAAACCTTCTGGAACGAGTTCTTCAACGTCTTCGGCGTACGCCGCCGCGTGCCCACGGATTACAGGCCCGTACAAAGAATCTGACCTCTTCCCAACGGCGAACTGACACCTATTGAAAACCCCGGCGGGTGTCAACGGCAAAAGGCAAAGCGAACAGAGCGGATGCATCAGGGGCGGAGGAGGACGACCTGAGTGAAACGAAGGATTGTCGAAGGGACGCTGCTTCGCTACAGTGGGCAGGCATGAGGTCTCGACACAATGCCTGACAATCCTTCCACACTTGCCGAGTTGCGGAAGTACGTTCCGGATGCAGTCAGATTCTATTGGCAAACGCGATCGAAACAGCTACAGAAGCAACGCGAAGCCGGCGGCTCGGATCAAGGCTTGCGTTCCGCCGTGACCGGCGGTGCCCAGATGGACGCTTTCATTGAACTGCTGACCAAGCTGGTCATCGAATCGGGAATTGACCGGTCCCACATTCACCATCGGGACTCGCTCGAGTTGCCGGGCTACTTCCGCCCGAATAAGAAATGGGACTTCATCGTGGTCGTGAAAGGGCAGTTGGTCGCGGCACTCGAAGCGAAATCCCAGGTTGGCCCATCGTTTGGAAACAATTTCAACAACCGCACCGAAGAAGCGATGGGAAGCGCCTTGGATCTGTGGACGGCCTTCCGTGAGAAGGCATTCGGGTCTGCGATTCGGCCATGGATTGGTTACATGTTTCTTCTGGAGGACTGCGCCCCGTCGACTCGTGCTGTGGGCGTCAAGGAACCACATTTCAAGGTGTTCACTGAGTTTCGGAATTCGTCCTATGCGAAGCGGTATGAATTATTCTGTCGCCGGCTCGTCCTGGAACGTCATTACGATGCCGCTGCCTTCATGATGTCAAATGCCGACAAAGGTGCGAACGGCGGGTACTCCGAACCCGCCGCCGATCTCACGTTCCAGAAGTTCGCCAATTCCCTGGTCGGACACGTGGCGGGGTTCTCAGGTCGAATCAAAGAGTTATGAACGACTTGGCACCCAATCCTCCGGCGACGCATCGCCTAATCAACGGCGACGCACGGGACCTTTCGTTCCTGCCTGACGGGTCGGTGCATCTTGTTGTGACGTCGCCGCCCTACTGGAATTTGAAGCGTTACGTCGAGAACCCGGACCAACTCGGCCACATTAAGGATTACGAAGCGTTTCTCGCTGAGTTGAACAAGGTCTGGCGGCATGTCTTCCGCGTCCTCGTCCCCGGCGGACGGCTCGTCTGCGTCGTCGGCGACGTGTGCGTATCCCGGAAACGGTTCGGCCGGCATCTGGTGTTCCCCTTGCACTCCGACATCTGCGTCCTCTGCCGTCGGATCGGGTTCGACAACCTGAACCCGATCATCTGGCACAAGATTTCCAACGCGGTGTTCGAGGCCAACAAGACCAGCAAGTTCCTCGGCAAACCGTACGAGCCGAACGCGATCATCAAGAACGACATGGAATTCATCCTGATGCAGCGCAAACCCGGCGGCTATCGCCAGCCGACCAACGGCCAGCGCGACGCCAGCCGCCTCAGCAAGAAAGATTTCGACGCGTGGTTCCAGCAAATCTGGAACATCACCGGCGCCTCGACTAAAAACCATCCCGCGCCGTTCCCCCTCCAGTTGGCGTTACGCTTGGTACGGATGTTCTCATTCACCGGTGACACCGTACTCGACCCGTTCTGCGGTTCCGGCACCACCATGGTCGCCGCCCTCCGAACCGGCCGCAACAGCATCGGCGTCGACATCGAACCTGAATACTGCCGCATGGCCGCCCGCTACCTGAAAGCCGAGAACTCGGATTTGTTCGCGCCCGGGCGATTGGTATTCGAGAAGGCGAGCGTCACCGGGAAAGCGTGCATGGTCGCGGAGGACAAAGGACTTTATACAGTGCACCCGGCGAGGAAGAGATTGGAATAGCGGTCAAATTTGGAAATCTTCCATTGTGGGAACAGTGCGGAGGAGGCGTTTCCCGTCAGAAAGTGTTCGGAAGATAGAAGGTGATTCAATAGGAAAGGCGGGAATTGCTTCCCGCCTTTCAGAACTAGAAACGCTTTTGGACTTTCGTCCGCACTGGTGTAGCCGCATGGCGGTTAGATTTTCCAGCTTGCGTTATCTAACTTTGTCTTGATTCTGAATGCAGAAGTATCAGAATCACTTCATGAGCGCAACCAAGAAAGTTGCCGATCTCTCCCTCGCATTCGATGTCGGGCATAGTTCCATCGGCTGGGCCGTGCTCCAGACACTTAGAAGTCAACCCCTATCGCTGCTCGGTTGCGGATCCGTAATTTTTCCATCCGACGACTGTCTTGCGTCACAGCGACGAGCTTTCCGCCGGCAGCGGCGCCACATTCGAGCCACGCGGCTGCGCATCGCACGGATGGCGCGATTGTTCGCGCATCTTGAGGTGCTCCCGAAGGCGCAACTCGAAGCGCCTGGTTGTGCGTGGCCGTGGCTCCTTGCCGCCCGCGTGCTGCGCGGGGGAAAGAAGCTCAGTTGGGCTGAGTTGTGGGACGTTCTGCGTTGGTACGCGCACAATCGCGGCTACGACGGCAACAGGGGTTGGAGTAGGAATGACGTAGCGAGCAATGAAGACACGGACAAGGAAAAGCGCGCGAGCGAATTGCTCACAGAGTTTGAAATGAAGTATGGATGGGCGGGCACCATGGCTGAAGTCTTCTGCGATGTGCTCAAGGTCGATCCTCTCGGCGAGGCGAAGTCCTCCACACAGCGTGTGCGCAATCTCGGCGCGGCGTTCCCGCGAGAAGGCGTCGAGCGCGAGGTCGAGCGCATTATGCGCGCACATGTGGACGTTCTCGAACGTGTAGATGACCGGCTAATCAATGCGCTGATGCGTGATCACAAGGCACTGATTGGCCCCGATCTCCATCTGCCCGCACGCTACGGTCAACGGCTGAGTGACGGTTCGCTCAGCCCCGGTGGCCTGCTGTTCGGCCAACTCGTCCCGCGCTTCGACAACCGCATAATCGCCCGCTGTCCGATCACCTTCGAACGCGTTTATCAGCGAGAGAAAGCGGAGAGCGGCGACGAACAGCAAGCGAAACACGAAGCGGAAAAACTCGCCAAAGTGCCGAGTGTGGATTGCGTCGAGTTCCACCGCTTCCGGTGGGCGATGGAACTGGCGAAAATCAAAGTAGCCACTAGCGACCCCCGTGCGCCGCGCAACCTCACCGCCGTCGAACGGCAGTCCGTGAATGTGGAGATGGAAAAACGTGGATACCTCTCAGCGAGTGAACTCAAGAAGGCCGTGCGCGCACAAACCAGCGGTGCACCGGACAACCTCGAACAAATCCTCACCCATCCCGACGCGGAGCGCGCACTTGTTCTCGACCCCGTGCGGCGCTACATCCACAGTGATCAACTTGTCTCTGCGCTCTGGCAGGGCTTGCCGGAGCGGCTACAAAAGCGCCTGTGCGGTCAATGGCGGCGCGGCCATGCAACCACCGTTGCGGAACTACTCAACGCGTGCGGCGAATTTCGCACCGCTGCCGAGGCTGTGTGCGAAAAGTACTTGGATTCGCAGAACACGAGGAATCGCAAAAAGGACAAACCATTAACACGCGAAGACTTGATACGCACACCACTTCACGTCAAACCACCAAATGGGCGCGCCCCGCACACGCGGCAGATCATGCGTGAAGTTGTTGATTTCGTCTTTAGCACTGATCGCCATCCTGCAGAGGAAGGGGGCCCTCTCTATCGCAGCGAAGCCATCCGTCAAGCGCAACTACAGCGCGCGTTGGATGAACAGACGAACAACCACCTCGTCCGACACCGTCTCAAGTTGCTCGAACGCTTACACGTTGACCTGCTGAAAACGTATGCGGATGGCGCCTGGACACGCATCGCACGCATCACCATCGAAGTAAACCGCGATGTGCGCGAGCTGTCCGGAATGACGGCGCAAGAGCAGGCGAAATTGCAGGGGCAGCAGCTTGCTCATTTTAAAGGAGTGGCGAAGAAACTTGCCGAAGCCTACGAAGGGCTGGGCGTTCACGTCGGCCCCGGCCTCATTCGCAAAGGGAGGATCGCCGAAGACCTCGGGTGGACTTGTCCCTACACCGGCAAGGGATACGACGCGCTTGACCTGCTGCACCGGCGCGTGGACAAGGATCACATCATCCCCCGCAGCGACAGGGCGAGCGACAGCCTCGACTCTCTGGTCATCACCTTCTCTGAAATCAACAAAATGAAGGGCAAGCGCACCGCTGCCCGTTTCGTAGAGGAATTTCAGAGGCAGCCGGTTCAAGGATTGCCGCAAGTCATGATCAAGCCGCTGTCAACGTATCTCAAAGATGTTGAGGCGTTGGAGACATTCAAGGGCCACGACGACGACCAGCGGCGTAAGAAAAACCGCAAACGCCTGCTGTTGCTGCGCGATTACGTGGAGAAGGAATTCACGCCTGGCGACCTCACGCAGACTTCCCAACTTGTGCGCCTTGGCGCACAGGTGCTTCAAAAACATTACATTGGTGCGGAGAAGCAGCCCATAATAACATCGCTACCTGGCAGCGTCACCGGTGCGGTGCGCAAGTCGTGGAATCTCATCGGCTGCCTTGCCCCTGCCAATCGTCAAGTGCTCAATCCCGACGACCTTGATGAAGACGGTCGGCCTAAAGTTCGAACGAAAACTGAAATCCGCGGCATCACCCACTTGCACCACGCACTCGACGCCTGCGTGCTCGCGTTTGCCTCACACTTTTTCCCGCGCGACGGCGGCGGGTGGGAACTACTCGTTAAACGACGCCTGAACGCCGAAGAGGAACGCCGTGCCCGCACGTTGTTTGGCTCGCACATCGAAATCACCAAGGACGGCCAACTGCGCCTTGCTGACTTAGCCAAGCTTGCACCTTACCTCCAAGCTCAGGTCGGCAACCGGCTCAAGGAGCGCCGCGTCGTGCAACATCTCCCCGCCGACCTCTCGGGCCTGCGCTGCAAGGAAACGGTCTGGCGCGTCTTCGACCCTGCCGACCCGCATCATAACTCCCGACGCCTAGCACGCTGGCTTGCGCAGAAGAAAGTCAGCATACCTTCTCCCGATGCGAAGACGGCGCTCATCATCTGTCGCAAGCGGCGCGCTGCCGATGTGGCTGGTGAGGAGAGCGCGGGTGGTAAAGTCTTTCGCGAGACGAAAACGTGGCGTTGGATTTATGACATCAAAGACAAAACTGCTCTACTCGGCCTCGCTCCCGAAGGCGACGCGGCGGCAGCGAAGCTCAAGCGGATCAAAGCGGTAAAAGTGCTTGGCGATAACTTCGGCCTCGCGCTCGACCCGGAGCCGACGCTGATCCGCCCGCATAAGGTGTGGCATCAACTCGCAGCACTTCGACAGCGCAATGGCGGGAAGACTCCGCGATTGCTGCGCATTGGAACGATTATTCGAGTGACAGAAAAGGGACCGCGTTCCGACTATCGTGGCACTTGGATGGTGCGGGGAATGTCTTTCAAACAGCGCGATGGACTCGTGCTGGAGATTGCTCCACCAGATTATGTTCAGAGTCGGCGCGTGCCCGGCGTATTTGAGAGCGCCTCGGTAACAACACTCCTAAAATGTGGGTTAGAAGTCCTTAAGGCGCCATTGTGTGGAGTCGCCACGATACTGGCATGATTCTGGCATTTGCATGGCCTGAAGAGGCCGTGCCATGTCATATCATATCGTTAGCATTGATTCTCCCCAGTGCTCGATCAGTTGTCGAGACGGGCAACTGACATGCAAAACTGACGATGGCGAGAGGAAACTCCCGCTCGAAGATGTCGCCTCCATTATCATTACCAGTTTCTCGGCTTCGATTCACAGTGAGCTTCTTCTTGAAGCAGCAAAACACGGCGTGGCGCTGATTATCTGCGAAGCGTTCAAGCCAGTTAGTTTGATGTTACCCGCCAATCGTTCCACCGACACCCTACTGACCAGAGCGCAGGTTGGACTTGGCGACAAAGTGCGGGAACAGTTTTGGAGGAGGACAGTGGATGCGAAGTGCCAGAATCAATTCTCCCTGGCCAGCTTCTTGGCACCAAGTGATCGGTCTCTTGAATCATTTCGCGGAACAGCATTCGGAACGAAGACGCACAAGGAGGCAGTCTGTGCCAAGATGTTCTGGCAGGTTTGGAGCCGCAGCTTGAGCGTTCCGGAGTTTTCCCGCGACCACAAAGCCGGCGGATTGAACGCGCTGCTCAACTATGGCTACGCGGTGCTACTTTCCACCGTCCTCCAGAAACTGTTCGGCGTGGGACTTGACCCGACCTTCGGCATTTCGCATGTACCACGCGAGAGAAGTACGCCACTGGCTTACGACATCATGGAGCCGTTCCGTCCTTGTGTTGATTGGCGTGTTTACCAGTGGGTCAAGCAGCATCCAGCGACGACGGAGTGGGAAGTGACAAAGGAATATCGCAAATGGGTGACTGCCTTTCCGCTGGAACGCGTGGAATATCTCGACCTTACATTGGAGATTCAGGGTTGCGTTGAGGGCGTCGTGAGGAATTTTCGCCGGGCCGTGCTTCAACGGCAGTCGCAGTCCTACAAACCATGGATACAGAGAAATTCAAAATGGGCTGGCTCGTCGTAGCGTTCGACCTGCCAGTAATGTCTCGGGAGCAGCGGAAGCGAGCGACCGACTTTCGCAAGTTTCTTCTCGACGATGGCTATCAGATGATCCAATTCAGCGTGTACGCGCGATCCTGCGTGACGTTCGCCCGACAGGAAACACATCTCGCCCGCGTAAAGCAAAACCTACCCGACGAAGGCAGCGTCCGCGCCATCTTTGTTACCCGCTCGCAGTGGGAGCGGTCATTCGTCATTCAGGGCTCCCCCGCCTCGCAGACGGAGGCGGAGGAACTACCTGAACAGATACAGCTTTGGTAAGGTGCGCGCAGCGAGCGGGTTGCTCTCTGCGATTCTGCACCCCCCGTCGTTGGAATCAAGGCAAAGCTCGTTGGCCGACATGTCTCCTATTGTCCACATTCTGCACCCCCCGTCGTTGGAATCAAGGCAAAGCCCGACCAGGGATCCGCCGATCGCGGTAACTATTCTGCACCCCCCGTCGTTGGAATCAAGGCAAAGCCGACATAATCTGCGCGGTATTCTTCATCGCATTCTGCACCCCCCGTCGTTGGAATCAAGGCAAAGCCCAAAGTCTGTCGCCGGTCTGTCCGTGGGGATTCTGCACCCCCCGTCGTTGGAATCAAGGCAAAGCGCAAACAGTGTGTGCTCGCCTTGGAGAAAAATTCTGCACCCCCCGTCGTTGGAATCAAGGCAAAGCGCAATCGCGTGCTCGGAGTTATCGCCGCTGATTCTGCACCCCCCGTCGTTGGAATCAAGGCAAAGCAGCGCGGAGCAGTGCCGGTCCCATTCCTGTATTCTGCACCCCCCGTCGTTGGAATCAAGGCAAAGCACGTTGGGCGTCCTCAAGGGCGGCTGCAATATTCTGCACCCCCCGTCGTTGGAATCAAGGCAAAGCACGCAAGCGCGCAGATAGTCTGCCGTCCGTATTCTGCACCCCCCGTCGTTGGAATCAAGGCAAAGCCGCCGCCGGGTGTACCCGGTCGCTTGTGTCATTCTGCACCCCCCGTCGTTGGAATCAAGGCAAAGCTCGCGACGCACGCCATGCAAATCGGCAACGATTCTGCACCCCCCGTCGTTGGAATCAAGGCAAAGCTGAACTGCGTTGTGGTGCCGTCAATGTTCGATTCTGCACCCCCCGTCGTTGGAATCAAGGCAAAGCGGCTTCGAGGTGGTCATCATGAAGGTGAATATTCTGCACCCCCCGTCGTTGGAATCAAGGCAAAGCTGCAGGTCCGCGCCGATGGGGATGAAGACCATTCTGCACCCCCCGTCGTTGGAATCAAGGCAAAGCTTCCGCCGCATCATTGGCTTTGAGGTCCGCATTCTGCACCCCCCGTCGTTGGAATCAAGGCAAAGCTGATACCACCAGTGCCTTGATGTCGTTCTTATTCTGCACCCCCCGTCGTTGGAATCAAGGCAAAGCAACTGTTCGCCGCACAGATCCCAGAACCCTATTCTGCACCCCCCGTCGTTGGAATCAAGGCAAAGCGACCGGATTGCAGACGAGGATCACGAGGCCATTCTGCACCCCCCGTCGTTGGAATCAAGGCAAAGCTCTCAGCGAATGCTTGACCGCTAACGGTTAATTCTGCACCCCCCGTCGTTGGAATCAAGGCAAAGCAGGATCGTGATGGACATTGGGGATCTGCCGATTCTGCACCCCCCGTCGTTGGAATCAAGGCAAAGCGAAACCGACAAGCAGGCGATCGATCTGGACATTCTGCACCCCCCGTCGTTGGAATCAAGGCAAAGCCGCAAGCTCATGCTCCCGTTCAAAAAGATATTCTGCACCCCCCGTCGTTGGAATCAAGGCAAAGCTCGTGCTCACCGATCGCACCGGCGGCACCTATTCTGCACCCCCCGTCGTTGGAATCAAGGCAAAGCAACGAGTTGTTGCGGGCGCTGATCGCCGGAATTCTGCACCCCCCGTCGTTGGAATCAAGGCAAAGCGATGCCGCCGTGGCCATGAACATCGACCCGATTCTGCACCCCCCGTCGTTGGAATCAAGGCAAAGCATGGTTGTCGGCAGCAACTTCTTTGCGCTTATTCTGCACCCCCCGTCGTTGGAATCAAGGCAAAGCCAGAGTTACTCTATCTTAGTCTCGGTGAGAATTCTGCACCCCCCGTCGTTGGAATCAAGGCAAAGCCGGCCAGGACCTGCTCGGCCACGAGAGCCTATTCTGCACCCCCCGTCGTTGGAATCAAGGCAAAGCTTGAAGATGACCATGGCGCTACATGCTCTGATTCTGCACCCCCCGTCGTTGGAATCAAGGCAAAGCGGTGTCGTTGGGGACAAGGGGGGTGGGTCGTTCCGCGAGAATTTTCAGAGTTTTGGGGTCCGAGTTTACGAAGCAGAGTTCGCTGCTCGTCCGTCCGCTCATCCTCAGGCCGCTGGAACAAGCCCCCGAACCCCTTGACAACATCGGCTTCGGTCACTACGGTTCGACCAGAGCCTGGCTGAGGGCGGTTAACCTGGGGCAATTGAAGTCCCGTGGATGCCGCCAGAGCCTGGCTCCTTTGCTTGTCCCAACTTGCAGCAGCCGCTTGTGAATCCAGCCGTTGGCCTGCTCTGCATCCGCTATGCTGTGCACAATGACATTCTCGATCCAGTCACGACCTGGGAGACCGAGCCATCCACTCATGGCGCAGTGCAAGACGAAGCGGCTGTAAGAAAGAAGAGAGGCCGGTTTCCCGTCCTCTCCTGTTTGTTGTGATGGTACGGCAGAGATTCTTCGAAGAGTCCTGCAATTCTGCGGGATCCCGACGGATGTCGGGACACGGAATGACAGGCGGAGGAGGATGGCAACCGGGGCGGTTGCCCTACAATTCGGGAGGATGAATCCCGATGGCTGTCACTGGCTTGTGCTTCTATAGTTTGGGGGATGAGTCGGAGATGCAGTATAGCCGCACGTTGCCACGGCGTTCTTCCACGATTTCGTAGTTCTCCCGGTAGATCGATTCGAATGGTTTGTGTTTCATTTGTGTATGGCGGTCATCTGCGCGCGTCTGCGGTTACAGAAATCCCGAAGCCGCCGTGACGGCGGCCTCTACAACGTCGGACCACGGACGGAACGGCAGGGCGAGCCAGCGGCTCGCCCTACGGGACACCCGCGATTTTGGGTTTGCCAGGAGAGAGGACGGGGCGGCCTCTCTCCTGGCCCGTTTACCCATGTGACCCAACGGCGCGAAACCCGCCAAACGGCGTGCTGGGACAGCCCGCCCTATCGAGCCCGCGGTGCGGTGGGACGACGGAGGAGGACAAGCTGGAAGCTTGTCCCACGTGTGAAATGCTGTATCTGCCGCAACGGGAATGGGTTCCGATAACGGGGGAGTGTCAGCGGATTTCGGGGGAACCGTTGCGGAGTTGGGGGGAACCGCTGAGGAGTTCGGGGGAGCCCCTGCCGACTTTGGGGGAATCACTTCGGATTTCGGGGGAGCGGATGCGGATTTGGGGGGAATGACTTCGGATTTCGCGGGAACGACTGCGGAGTTCGGGGAACCTTCTTCGGACATTGGGGGAGCGCTATTGGATTTCGGGGAAATAGGTTTGGAGGTCGGGGGAGTGGATGCGGAT
>Ga0182027_10016021_pt1 | contig 10263 bp, 9 predicted proteins | sample 712E1DmetaG_FD_121300 | JGI IMG/M metagenome (GOLD analysis project Ga0182027, IMG submission 121300) | Permafrost microbial communities from Stordalen Mire, Sweden - 712E1D metaG (Illumina Assembly) | ecosystem: Environmental > Terrestrial > Soil > Wetlands > Permafrost | place: Sweden... | reverse complement strand
GATGAAGTATTTCTGCGTATCCAATGCCTGCTGGGCATCGTCAACAGCCTGTTTATCCTGGGCGACGGTGGCTTGCTGGTTGGCGATTACCAACGGCGAGGCCAGTTTCTGCAGGGATAATTTGGCATTTTGCAAATTGGCTTCCGCGATGGTTTGCTGGATTTTGAGCGAGCTGTCGTCAAGGTGAACAAGCACCGCGCCGGCCTTGACCACGTCGCCTTCCTGGAAGTCCACTTCGAGCACCTTCCCCGGCAACTCGGGTGCGATGGACAGAACGGTCGTTTCCACGGTTCCCGAAGAATTCAGGAGTCCGGGTGTATCAACCGCCCCCGGATTTACAATGGAATCCCAGGCAGTTGTCACAGTCGTCAGCCCGGCAGACAGGGAACCGGTTGGACGTACCAGAAAATACCAACCGGAGGCCAGAATCACGGCGATGACCACAATGACCCCGATCCAGACCCCAAGTTTTCGATTTTTTTTCATAATATTGTTCCTTTCATCTCACCGGTCCACCAGGGAGTCCTTGCCGCGATGCGCCAGCAGGGTGAATACATCCTCCAGCGTCGACTCGACCGTTTCCACGGATTGGACGGTGATATTTTTTTCGGACAGGGCTTTGGTCAGGCGTTTCGGAGTCCAGTGCTTCGGATCAACAATCACATGCGCCCGATCCCCGTGCAGGCTGGCCTGTGCCACGCCTTCCATCCCGCTCAGGCATTCGACTGCTTCCAGCAGAGGCATGGCGGCCAGATCCCAGGCGGCGCCCGACAGGTAGGTGGCTTTAAGCGCGCGCGGGGTATCGAAGGCCATCAATTTGCTGCGGTACATGAATCCCACCCGGCTGCAGTGCTCGGCTTCATCCATGTAATGCGTGGTGATGAAGACGGTGGTTCCCTCGAAGGCAAATTGATAAATAAGGTCCCAAAACTCACGGCGGGCGACCGGGTCAACTCCGCTGGTTGGCTCATCCAGGAAAAGCAGCGGCGGGCGGTGCAGCATGGCACAGCCCAGCGCCAGGCGCTGGCGCCAGCCGCCCGACAGGCTGCCCGTCATCGCCCGGGGGTGTCGTTCCAACCCGGCGATATGCAGGATCTCCTGGATGCGGGCTTTTTCCGTCGCCCGGGGAATTTCGTAGACCCCGGCATAGAACTGCAGGTTTTCCAGCACGGTCAACTCATCATAAAGCGAAAATTTCTGTGACATGTAGCCGATATGCGGTTTGATGGCTTCGGCGTTCTTCACTATGTCCATGCCCAGGATCCTGGCTGTCCCTTCTGTTGGTGTCGACAAGCCGCAGAGCATGCGGATGGTGGTGGTCTTGCCGCTGCCGTTTGGACCAAGGTAGCCGATCACTTCGCCCGGTTGGACCGTAAAGGAAACATGGTCAACCGCAGTAAAATGGCCGAAGCATTTGGTCAATTCCAATACTTCCAGGGAGGGGGTTTCATTTGCCATTGTTTTTATCTTCCATCTCCAGCAGTTGGATGAAAACATCCTCCAGGGAAGCGGATACGGGTTTCAGATGGTTGAGAGGAATACCCGCGGCTGCCAGGCGATCCGGTAGACGCTGCATGGGGCCCTCCGCAGAGCGTACACGCAGGTGCAGATACTCGCCAAAGGTGTGTACATCCTCCACGTCGGGATCTTCTGCTGCGATCTTGCGGGCAGGCATGTTTTGCTCGGTAGCCAATTCCAGGATCTTGCCGGACAGGCTTTTCATCAGGTCACGCGGCGCACCGGAAGTCAGGGCGCGGCCGTGGTTCATGAAGATAACCCGGTTGAAGCGCATAGCTTCGTCCATGTAGGGGGTGCTTACCAGAACTGCCGAGCCTTCCCGTAATAGGCCGATCAACAGATGCCAGAATTCCTGCCGGGCCACCGGGTCGACCCCACCGGTCGGCTCGTCCAGCAGCAGAACCTTCGGACGATGAATAAGTGCGGTAGCCAGCCCCAGCTTTTTCTGCATGCCGCCGGAAAGGGCCACCGCCGGCCGGTTGGCGAATTCCTCCAGTCCGGCAAACCGCAGCAGTTCCTGCGAGCGTTGCTTGCGTTCAGCGTCCGGGATGTCGAAGACCTCGCCAAAAAAATCCAGATTTTCCTTGACCGTCAGGTCGCCGTACAGGCTGAAGCGCTGCGCCAGGTAGCCCAGGTGCTCACGCGCTTTTTCCACCTGGCCGGGCAGCTGGTAACCGGCAACGCGGATCAGGCCGCTGGTGGGCTCGAGCGCGCCCACCATCAGGCGGATGGCGGTGGTCTTGCCGGCCCCATCCGGGCCGACCAGCCCGACCATTTCCCCAGCCTGCACCTCCAGGTTCAACCCGTCGACGGCATGGGTCTCGCCGAAGTTCCTGACCAGCTCTTTGGTTTCCAGCAGAATTTCAGGTTCCATGGTCATTTCGGATTGAAGACCACATCCGCTGGCATGCCGGGTTTAAGTTTTCCAGAGATGTCAGACAGGGTAAGTTTGACGGCAAAAACGGTATTCTTGCGTCCCGAGACGGTCTCGACATTGCGGGGGGTGAACTCGGCCTGGTCAGAGATGTACGTGACAGTGGACTTAAAGACAACTCCCGGGAATGAATCCACGCTCACATTGGCGGTCTGGCCAAGGATCACTTCGCCAATGCGATCCTCAGGCACATACACGGTGATGGTCAATTCATCCGTGCGGCCGACGGTGAGCATGATGGCACCGGCGTTTACCACGCTGCCGGGTTCGGCGTTGCGGGTCATCACCACGCCATTGACCAGGCTCTTGACGGTCATCGTATTGATTTCATCGTCCAGCAGGTTCAGGTTGGCCTGGGCCAGTTGAACGGCGATCCTGGCCTGCTGCAGTTGAACAATGCCTGCCCCGGTGGCATTGGCCGGGATTGGGCCTCCTTGAAGAACAGCCAATAAGGCCTGGTCTTCCGGCAGTTTGGCTTGTGCCACGGCCAGGGTACCGGCCTTAATGTCGAGCTGTTCCGAACTGACATTCCCGAGCCATAGATTGTAGGTGTAATTGGCGCTGTTATAGGACGTCTGCGCCGCATACAATTTTGAATATGCGGCTGCCTTGTCGGTATTGTTATCCGGACTGCCACCGACATTGTTGTATTCGTTCTGGGCGTCGGTCAGGGCCTTTTGCGCCAGGACCAGGCTGGCCTTGGCGTTCTGGACGGCGCTTTGATTGGTCGTGAAAGTCCTCTGGTTGTCGTAAGCTTGCTGGGCATTGTCGATATTCTGTTTATCCTGGGCAATGGCTGCCTGGACACTGGCAATGGTTGACGGCGAGGTCAATTGCACCAGGGCTATATTGGCCGTTTCCAGAGTGGAGGCGGCAATGGCGCGCTGGTCTTTGAGCAGGGTATCGTCGAGCTGGGCCAGCACATCGCCAACATGAACGGCATCGCCTTCTTTGACGTTCACGGTCAAAATCTTTCCAGCGGCTTGAGGGGCAACATCGATCTCGGTCATTTCCACGGTGCCGGAGGCGGTCAAAGCAGTGGAGGCCAAAGTAGGCGGATTGAGCAGATTGTTCCAGGCAGTCCCCAGGGAACCGGCTGGACGGACCCAGTAGTACCAGAGCAGCGCAACCGCCACCAGCAATAATATGACCGGGAAGATCAAACTTCTGATTCTTTTCATAAGAATAGTTCCTTTCTTAATTAATTATATTAATCTAATCAAGCTTTTTATTGAAGCGCAAGGCGGCTGCCCCCAGAAAGAGCAAGGCGAAGACAGCCAGAGCGATGATCTGGGGAATGATCAACTGGATGCCAACCCCCTTGATGACAATCGCTCGCAGCATATATATGAAATAGGTAAGTGGGAATATTTCGCCGACCAGCTGCAAGAAAACCGGCAGCGAGGCAACCGGGAAGATAAAGCCCGAGAGCATCATGGCCGGCAGAAGGATCGGCATGGTCATCAACTGGGCCTGCTGTTGCGTTTTGGCGACGGTGGAGATCAGCAGCCCCATTCCCAGGGTGGGCAGCAGGTAAAGCCCGGTCATGGCGAACAGCAGCCACAGGCTGCCGCGGATCGGAACCTGGAACCACAACGTGCCAATCAGCAGGATCAGGAGCATATCCATGAAAGAGACAATGATATAGGGGATGATCTTGGCCACGATCAGTTCCCAGCTGCGAATCGGGGTCACAATCAATTGTTCGATCGTGCCGCGCTCGCGTTCCCTCACGATGGAAAGGGCGGTCAGGCTGGTGGCGGTCTGGAACAGGATCATGGCGATCAAACCGGGGACGATATTGTAGGCGCCGAGCAGATCGGGGTTGTAGAGCACACGCGTGCGCACATCCACCGGCGAGACCCCCAGACCATTAATCCCTGCCAGTGCCAGCTTCTGGATCTCCAGGCTGGTGCCATGGGCCTGCCCGGCCAGGGTGGCGGCGGAAAGCACTGCGCTGGCCGTGGTCGGGTCCGAGCCGTCGATCAAAACGGATACCTGGGCCGGACTTCCGGAAAGCAGGTTGGTGGTGTAATTCGGGGGAATGGTGATGCCCACCTTGACCTTGCCGGAAGCGATCAGGTCGTCGACTTGGGCATCGGTGGAGGCAACATAATCAAAAGAGAAATACCCTGTCACCCTGAAGGCATCCAGCAGGGCCCGGCTGGCCTGGCTGTTGCTCTGGTCAAAAATAACCGTAGGCACATTTTTAATATCTGTGTTATTGGCATAGCCCAGCAATAATAACTGCAGTACGGGCATGATAAAAATGAAGATCAAAGTACGCGGATCGCGTACCATGTGGAGCAGTTCCTTCTTGATCAGGGCTCGAAAACGTCGCATGATTTGACTCCCTCGGATAATTCTAATTAATGGAATGTATATAATTTATGCCGGGATGACCAAAGGGGGCTATCAGCCGGATTGTTCGAAAGCGTCCAGGACTTTATTCAACAGGCATATGAATGACTGGCGTTCGGACGCATTCAACTGGTTCATGGCCTGTTCGACCCGGGCCAACATGAAAGTGCTGATGGTCAGGAAGGTTTCCCTGCCCTGGGCGGTCAGTTCCACCCGCACCACCCGCCGATCTTTTGGATCGGGCAGGCGCCGGGCATAGCCGTTGGTGACCAGCCAGTCCATGGTGCGCGTGGCAGTGCTGAGAGGCACTTCCAAGTCACGGCTGAGCTCGCCCATGGTGATCGGGCCTTCGTAGCGGAAGAAAACGGAACCGGCGTTGTAGAACAGGCCGGCATCCTCGATACCGGCTTCCTTGCCGGATGGCTTCGACTCGTGGATCTGTTTTCTAAGCGTAGCAAAATTTTCCGGCGCGACCACTTTGAAGCGGCTGCGCAGGCGCACAATGCGCTGCAACAACTTTACAGCATCGGGAGCAGCAGGGGGTTGGGAAATAGGGCACATAAATTTTCAACCTGGTATATTTTCAAAGAGAAATACTTTCAAAGCGGAAGCATTTTACCTGCCGGGGATATGGCTGTCAAGGCGCTTGAGATTACAGTTTCATTAGAAACTGGTAAACCCCAATTAATAAAACGATGGCTTATTAAAACTTTTTTGGGGAGAAAGGCAGGCAAGCGGGAATTAAAACAAAATGTCAAAAATAAAAAAAGAAAATGTATAGAATTGAAGATGCAATAGAGCAGGCAGGGGAAAAGAAAACTGTAAATGGAAGAGAAAAAGGTCGATAAATTGAGATCTTTAATAATGATACCAGGCAAAAAATCATCCGCTTGCAAAAGCGTAATCTTCCAGCACGGAATTTATTTTGTCCAATATGAGCGCTTCCGGCGCAGCATCCAGTTGGCGGCTGTGGACTTTTTCAGACTGATCCGGTAGAAACTGGCTGAGCAAGGCGGGTGGCAGGGTCTTTTCACGCAGGTTCTGGAGCAAGCGTTCGAGGGCAGACTGAACGCGCCCATCGCTCCAGTAATAACGGATTCGGTCGCTGCGGCTGAACATGCGCTGCCGGCGCGTACCAGCCGTATTGCCGTGATAATAATTCTGCCAATATTCCGGCTGGCGGGTCATGGCTTCATCCAAGATCCCAATCAGATTCGAACGATTTTCGGGCAGGATCAGCTCATCCTCCATCATCGCCAGGGCAAACACCGCCTCCCGGAATGCAAACGTCAGCGCCGGTCCGACCTTGAGGATGGCGAAATGGTCACGGACCAGTTTCCGCAGATGAGCGCGCGTTTGGTAATCCGTGGAATGGACTTCATAGACGAATGGAATCGTCTCGGCAAAGTGCGCCAGGTGGCGGGCTGCCCCGGAATGATATTCCAATATGAAATCGTCGCCGAATTCGACCCCGGGCTGTACGACCAGGCCGATGACGCGTTCCCAGGTTGATTCCAATCCTTCGGCCTTGAAGGCTGCCTGCATCACTGCGAGACTGCGGCGAGCGTCTGGCACTTTCGTCACGCGCACGCGATCCTCATGCTCTGTGGCTCCTCCGGGGATGGGTACTTCGCTGCCGATAATATAGCGGAGTTTATCAGACCATGCGGGGCCGAGATCCGCGCAGGCGCTTTCGGCGGCTTTTGCCAGCCAGGCCGTCCGGTGGGCGGATAGTTCCAGGTCCAGCAGTCCGGCCGGGTCGTCGTCGCCCAGTTTCATGCTGGCATCCAGGTGGATCTTGCTGTAACCGGCCTGCACGTAGGCCCGCAGCATGCCGGCGGATTTTTGCATGGCGCTGGAAGCTGGTTCGTTTCGCCAGACATTCGGTCCCAAGTGATCCCCGCCCAGGATAAGCCGTTCCAGCGGAAATAGATTTTCGGCAGCGACTGCGCGCACATACGCAACGAAATCTGCCGGGGTCATACCGGTGTAACCGCCAAACTGGTTGACCTGGTTGCAGGTGGATTCAACCAGGAGCGGCCTGGTGCCTGTTTTAGCAGCCATCATGGCGGCTTTCAATACCCATGGATGGGCCGAGCAAACCGAAGCGATACCGCGCGGCAGTCCCTGCTTCTGGGCCCGGACTATTTCATCGAGGAAATTTGGATTCAAACTAGGCATCGCTTCGACAGTCGTAAAGTGGAATACACGCGGCAGTCTTTGGACAGACAACCTCTTTTAGGGGCAGGCCGGGTCCAGCCCTATTGGTTGCCTGATCCTTCCGAAGAAACGTAGCACATCGCCTCCACCAAAGTCGGTTGTCCGGCGGTGCCTCCGGGGCGGCGGGTGGAGAGTGAACCGCAGGCGGCAGCTAGGAAAAGGGTTTTTTCAAGGCACCAGCCGTTCAAAAAGCCATACAGGAAACCGGCATCGAACGAATCCCCCGCGCCGACGGTATCCACGATCTGTACAGGCACTGCCGGTGCATGAATGAGCGTATCCCCGGAACAGGCCAGGGCGCCGCCTCCGCCCTGCTTCACTGCCACCAGGCGGGATTTTCGTGCAAGGGCTTTTGCAGCCGCCTCGGCGTTGGGCAGGCCGGAAATCGCCAGGGCCTCTTTTTCGTTGGGCAGGAAGACATCCACCCGTCCAAGCAGGTCATCGAAGCCGCGCCATTCACCGGAAGGGTCCCAATTGGAATCCAGGGAAGTGCTCAGACCGAGCGCATGGGCGCGCTGGAACAGGTCCGGCAGGCCGGACTGCAGGGCAGTTTGCAGGAAGTAACTGGCCACATGCAGGTGCCGGGCCGCTTGCAGCCGTTCGGGGGTGACCTGCTCCGCCCGCAGGTGGTTGATCGCCCCGGGGTGGGTCAGGATGGCGCGATCTCCCATAGGACCGTTGAGGATGACACTCAACCCGGTCGGCAGAAGCGGATCGATGATCACACCGGATACATCCACGCCGCCCTGCGACAGCTCGTCCAGCATGAAACGACCGAAAATATCCGCCCCGCAAATACCGCTGAAGGCCACCTTAAGCCCCAAGCGGGCAGCTCCGCATGCAAAGATGGCGGAGGAGGAACCAACCGTCAGATCAGCCGAGTCAACCAGCTTTTCCACCTGGCCGAATTCGGGGCTGACATTCCCGGAGAGGATCAGATCGGGATTGATCTCCCCGGCAACCAGGATATCGAAAGGATGAATCATGCTTAAGTCCTAATGAAAGAAGCTCACCACGAAGGACACAAAGGACACAAAAGGAAAGGAATATACCCTATCCTGCAAATGGGGCACCTGACCCATATCAGTACGTTTTGTACCAATCCGGTGTGATGGGGGCCGGGGTGTAGAAATCCGTCCAGGGCCGGCCCAGGTCGGAACATTCATTGGCAAGGGTTTCCAGGCGCGGCAGGGCAATCTCCTTTAAGAAAGCCAGGCGGTGCTGTCCCGCCAGGGCAACCGCTTCCTTCCAGACCGCCCGCCCGACCGCGCAGCCTGAGGCACCCGCCTGGCAGGCTACTGCAACCTGGCGCAGGTAGGCGGGATAGTCTTCGGCTGCGGAAAGCAGGATCCAGGGCACCTGGCTGAAGCTGGAAATCTCGCGGCAGGCTTTGTCCCATTCGGATTCATCCGGATCGCTGGAAATGTCGAGCGGAAATTCGACTTTGAGCACATCCACACCCGGCACCGTCAGGCGGCGGGCGCTCTCACTGACCACGCGTCTTTTTTCGGCGGAGGAGAGCCTCTGATCGGCAGCCAGCGGGTACGACAGCGGTTCCAGCATGAGCGCCAGATCATGCTGGCTGCATTCCTGCGCCACCTGCCTGACGAAAGCCTCGATCTCTGCCGCAGTGGCTGAATCAGGATGGTAATAAACCAGCAACTTGATCATGCTGGCGCCCATGCGTTTGGCTTTTTCCACGCTCCAGCCTGGTAGGATCTGGCTCTGGCGGGCGGCCGGCTCGCCGCCGTAACCGGTCGACTCAACTGCCACCACCAGGGCAGCCGTGCGCGGAAGAATCCTGCCGGCAATTGACTGGGCGGCGCTGTATTGCGGGTCGAGCAGGACGGCGGTGGCTGCCCCGGCCAGGGAGGCGATGACATCCAGTTTGAAGCCGGTCAGCTCGAGGTCGCTGACGGAGGCTGGGTCGGCCGGGTTGAGCGCCCGTCGCAGGTTCTGGCGATGGTCCAGGGCCAGGCAGGCGAAGGTGGCACTTTCTGAACTGCACTGTTGCAGGCCGCGCAGTTTACCGATGGAGAGAGTTGTCATGGCATTGATTTAACCACAGAAGGATGGACTCTTACAGGTTCAAAAAGTTTCAAAGATCGGCAGATCAAATTTATCAGATTTGCAGCCCCGGCAGCCTTACGAACATGTATTACGAAAAGCGGTCAGAATCCGGTTTTTTTGGATGAAGCTGATCCTATGAGCCCTGCCCCAGGCACAGGCGGCCTGGAAATCCACACCTGTGTCGGTGTATTCGGCCGCGAAGACCGCTTTGCCGGCGGCGATGAACGGCAGCACCCGCTCGCCCCAGCCCTGGACAAAGCAGTCCTCGGTAATCGCGAAATCGAAGAAAGGCAGGGCCTCGGTTACCATGTCGGCGGCATTCTTCAGCCCGATCGCCAGGCCGCGCTTGTGGGCTTCTTCCGCCAGCCAGCCGGCATAGGCTAATTGGTCGGCATAGCTGATCGGAAAGCCGCTGTCATTGTCATGGATCTCAATATTATCCGGTTCAACGGCATCGAAACCTTTGAACTTGCACAGGTCGAGCCGGGCGCGTATGAGCGGTGCTAAAAGGTCCATCCGGCGGATATCCAGCCACTTCTCCCCCGGCCAGCCTTCGTAATCCTTGCCGAGCAGTTCCGGCGGGAATTGGGCGGCATCCGGACGCCAGTTTTCGTACGATCCAACGGAAATGTACCCGATGACTCTGCGGCCCTGGTCGTGCAATTCTTTCACGACCGCGGCCGCATTATCGAAAAGGTCGATATCGAATACCTGGGCATCCACACTCAGGTCAATCGGCGGTCCTGACAATTGCCACTGCCAGGTGAGACCGGGAGCGGGAAGCCACCAAACAGGTTGGGTGGAAGAAACAGCTGTGATAAGGGTGCCTCTATACTTTATGCACTTTGAACATTGGCAGGTATTCCTGGTTTTGGGCGAACATCTCGTTGACCAGGCTGCGGATCTCTGCCAGCGAGAGCACCGCGGCCGTAAGGGGGTCATTGCAAATGGCGCGGTACAGCATGACCGGGTCGCCGGTCAGGGCGGCGGTGATGGCCATTTCCTCGATCCCGCTGGAGAGCTGGGTCAGCAGGGCGCACTCGGGTGGCAGGGCCCCGACGTGCAGCGGATGGAAGCCGGCCTTGTCCACGTACACTGGCACCTCCACGCAGGCGCCCTGCGGCAGGTTGGTCAGCAGGCCGGTATTGGGCACGTTGCCG
>Ga0182027_10016020_pt1 | contig 10264 bp, 7 predicted proteins | sample 712E1DmetaG_FD_121300 | JGI IMG/M metagenome (GOLD analysis project Ga0182027, IMG submission 121300) | Permafrost microbial communities from Stordalen Mire, Sweden - 712E1D metaG (Illumina Assembly) | ecosystem: Environmental > Terrestrial > Soil > Wetlands > Permafrost | place: Sweden... | reverse complement strand
GGGATTCCATCGATATGCGCTTCATCAAGGATCGGCTGCCCGAAAGCTGGCGCCGCGAGTTGTTCGGAAAGCTTCCGCTCGACGATTCCGGCCGGGTGCGCTTCCCTGGAGGGCGCGCCGCGTGGTCGGACTTATCCGGCACGGATGAAGACGTACTCCTGCGATCCGAGTCGATCGAGGCGCTGGTCCCCGTCTCGTCCCTGGAGGAAAAGCGGGGGGCGCCGCTCGATGCGGCCTCGGTGGAGCTTCTGGCGCGCCACTTCGCCGAGTGGCGTTCCCTGTTCCCGTACTTCGAGAAGCTCCCGGCGCTTGTCGCCGCCGGGTTTCAGGCGCTCGCGACCTTCTCCGACGCCGCCTCGAACCAGCCCTTCAAAGCGCGCAGCACTCTGGTGGGCGAGTGGCACTCGTTGGTCAAGCTGATCGTGCTGGGCGCGCAGGCTGGATCGCTGGACGAGGGCGCCGCGGCGCGCGCGTTTGCACGGGTCTGCACCGCCCTCGCCGGCCCGGATCCATCGCCCAACGCCCTGGCGGCTCTGCGCGACATCGCAGGCGGCCAAGGCAGCGTGGATGAGGCGGTTGCCACGCGGCTGCTTCGCCTCAGCGGGCCGCGCCGCGCGGACTTCGATCTGGTTCGCCAGTTGCAGGCCGCGCCCACCATCGACGCCGCGCTGGCCGCGCCAACCCCAGCCACCGCGCTGGCTGCCTTGAGCGGCGCGGTGTATGCCGCCGTGCTCAGCCCGAACGCCCTGCTGGTTTCCGAAGATCCGGGGGCACTGCGGCGGCATCGCTTCATCCCCGTTGCCGATTCCAAAACCCGCTCCCCGTTCTACCCGGCCGGCCTGGTGCGCACCAACAAATTCTCCGCTTCCTGCATCACCGGGGGATTCATGACATTCGAAGAGATCGCGCGCGGCCTGGCCAGCCACAAAGTGCCCGTCGAATCGGCCGCCGCGCAGGCGCCTGCACGCGGCCGCGCGGCCGCGCCCGCGGTTCGCATCCAGCCCGCCGCCGCCGCTGGGCCGGCCACTGACGCTGTGTTCCGGGCCCGTGGGCGCCTGGTGGAAGTGAATACCACCGTGACTGACGGCCGCGGACGCTACAGTGACGACATGACGCCCGCCGACTTTGTCCTCCTGGACAACGGCAAGCCCATGCCGCTCGCCAGCTTTGAAAACCAAAGCTCGACCGTTTCCGTCGCCCTGCTGCTCGACGCCACCGGAAGCATGCAGAACGCCCTTCCGCCCCTGAAGAGGGCTGCCCTCAAGTTGATCGGCGAGATGCGCCCCGAGGACGCCATCGCGGTCTACAGCTTCAACTCCGCGGTCAGCGAACTACAGCCCTTCACCGCCGATAAGCGCGCCGCCGAGCGCGCCGTCCTGCGGGTGCACGCGCTGGGTGGCACCGCGTTGTACGACGCCCTGGTGCGCGTAAACCGCGATCTGGGCGCGCGCGCCGGCAAGAAAGCCATCGTGGTCTTCACCGATGGAGACGACAACCTCAGCACTCTGAGCGCCGAAATCGCCATCGCGCGGGCCAAAGCGGCGGGGACGCCCATCTACACCATCGCCCAGGGCGAAGCCCTGCGCAGCCTCGATTTTCTCGAGCTGTTGGCTGGCATCTCCAAGGCCACCGGCGGCCTGCCGTTCGCCATCCACAACCCGGATGAGATTCTCAAGGTCTTCGAAAGCGTGTCGAGCGACCTGACGCACGGATACCTGCTTACCTTCCAGCCTCCTTCCGAGGAGGGTAGTGGATGGCACGCCATCAAAGTGACCCTCCGCGCCGCGAGGGGCCGCGCCGTCCGGGCGCGCGAGGCATACTTGCTGGAATAGCGTGGCGCCCCAGCCGGCGCCGCACTACTTCACCAAATATGGCCGGCCTCTATGCTTTCCATTCACTCTATACGGAAGTGCCTGATATCAACAACTTGGGGAATCTGCTTTCGCACAAACGGCAACTCCTGGCACTTCAAAGCGCAGGGGTTTTGGCACAGTTCTGACACAGCTTCGCACCTGGCCCGTTTCCGACAAGCAACCTACTCCACGGTATTTCAGAGAGTCAGGAGCGCGGTGCGCTTTGGACTTCTTCGGCGCCCCGTTCCGAACCATTGAACAATGGATGAACGTGCTGCGCGGCGACGTACCGCACCGGACGGCTCAGCTTCCGGACATGGCCTTCATCACAGGCGCGTTTCAGCCATGCCTTTGCCTGCGCGGGAACAACGCCTAGGACCTGCTCTAGGTTCTTCTCTGTGCCGGGCTCCGCTAAGGCCTGCGGCAGGTCCGGTAGGACAACGTCGAAGGCGTCTCGCGGGCGGGATTCAGGCCGGATAGGGGCTGCGGGTTCCGCTTCGTGCGGTATGTGGGAATTCTCGGAAGCCACTGAGCCTGCGGATGGCTCCGGCGCAGGTGCTGGTGTGAACAACGTCGGCTCGGGCGCCACCGCCGTAAATAGGGATCGCAAATCCGTCCACGGGCCTTCTGGAAACGGGCGTCCTCCCCGCGCGAGCAGCTTACGATTGCCTCCCTTCACGCTGCCGTGCGCCCTCACGTACACCGTGATCCGCGCGGCGTCGAGCGCCTCCGCCGCGCCGGCCCAGGTCCCGCCATTCTCGGCCGCGGAACTTACCACCAGGGCGGCGTCGCTCAGCGCGTAAATCACCTTGTTTCGCTGCATGGCGGCGAAGACGAGCCAGTGCGCATCCGGGTCGTACGGCGAAATCAAAACCAGCCTGCCGGACACGAGACCTTCCCGGTAGCGCGCCGAGACAGTGTTTCGCGCGAGACTGTCGGCCAGGACACCGACCGCTTTGCCGCCGGCTTCGAATCCGGCGGCCATAGCTTCCAGGTCCACACCGCGCGCCCCTCCCGAAATAACCGGGATCTCCTGCGATGCGCAGGCCGCCGCCACGCTTCGCGCAAACTCGATGTCCTCTACCGAAGCGTCGCGAGACCCCACAACCGCCAGCCCACCCGCTTGGAGCAATGTGGCGTCGCCCGCGCCGAACAGCAGCGGCGGCGCAGCCTGTCCCAGATAACTTTTCAGACGGCCGGGGTAGATGTCGTCGCTACGACTCAGCGCCCACAGCCCGCGGCCGGCCCACCGTTCCGCCATAATCCCCAACGCGGCGCCGCGATCGAGCAACTGTGCCACCGATTCGCTGGCGACCTCTGGCGCCTGGAACTCCGCAAGCCGGGCGCGGCCGCTCTTCTCCAACAGATCCGCCGGACGCATGGATCGCCCCCGCGGCCAGCGGGTCAAAGCGCCGTACTGCTTCAGCGTAAGAGGCTTGACGCCGCTCCCTTCACTCTGGCCGAGCCGGCTGCACAGCAGGAGGACCGCTTGCGTATCGGCGCTCAATCCCTCGGTCATGGTCATTCGCTACTCCCATCATCAGCCGAAGAGTCGGCCAACGCAAATGGAAGTACCGGACCTGCGGCGGCCTTCCGAAGTTTCCATGCCACCACGGTGAAAGTCCAGCGGGAATCCACCATATCGTCCACCAGCAGCACCGGCCTGGGCCGGACGAACCTCTCCTCCATGGCGAATGCGTCTTCCAGGTTGCTGGCCTGCTGAAAGCTGTTCTGGCGGGTCTTCTGGAACTCCGTGGCGCGGGTCTTCCGGACGCAATCGACAAATGGCAGCCCCAAGCGCGTGGCCAGGCGTCGGGCGAACTCGGGAACCAGCGTCCTATGTCTATCGGACGGCACGCAGGTAACCCATTCGGGCCGAGGATCGGGGCGCCAACGGCGCTGGATCAGCTCCGCGGCGGCTTCCACAAGGCGGTCCGCGAAGTGCCCGTTGCGCTTGCCATCTTGGACCAGGTCGCCAAAACCGGCATCGCCCCACTTGCAGAGCGCGCGCCCTTCCTCGGCCCGAAACTCCGCGGCGATGCGGCCCCGCTCGCTTTCGAAGGTACCTCCTTGGGGCCACTGCTTCCTCGGTTCGATCGGCAGAGAGAGGTGCTCCAAGAATCGTGCGGCTTCCTCAGCGAGTTGGGCCGGATACGCAGCGCCAAGGCGTTCGCCAGTGCAGTTCGCGCATTTCCCGCAGGGCGCCGCCTCCGGATCGCTCAGTTCCTCCGCAAGGAACTGCATCAAGCAGCCCTCCGCCTCCATGTATGCGTTCATCCGCGCCTGCTCCTGCCGCCGCAGTTGCGTGATGCGCTCGATCCGCTCGGCCGGCATCGCCCAAGCCACTGGCGTCCGCACATACGCCCCGCTTTCGTGCGTGATGGGAGAAGGCGATTCCACCTCCAGGAACTTCAATGCCTTGGCCAGCTTCGACGGCCCGATGTTCAGGGCCCGCTGTAATTCCGCAGCCTTGAGCGGTCTCGGCGCGGCATCGAGCACTCGCAAAACCTCGGCCACCTCCTCGGCCGAAGGGAACGCCGTCCGGATGAAGTAGTCCGCGATCTCGTCGTCCTCGGCGCCGGACATCAGCACGCCGTAGGCCTGATCGATGGCGCGTCCGGCGCGGCCCACCTGCTGGTAGTAGTGGACCACCGACCCGGGCCGCTGGAAGTGGACCACAAAGCCGAGATCGGGCTTATCGAACCCCATGCCCAGCGCAACGGTTGCCACCAGCGCCTTCACCTGGTTGGCCAGCAAGATGTCCTCCAGTTGTAGCCGTTCCTCATTCTCCAGCCCGGCATGATAGGCGCGCGCGTCGATCCCTCGCTGTTGCAGCCACGCCGCCAGATTATCGGCGTCGCGCACCGTCAGTGTGTAAATGATTCCGCTGCCGTCGAACCTCGGGATATGATCGGCGAGCCACGCCATTCGGGCGGATTGCGACGGAATCCGCAGATTCTCCAACCGCAGGCTGTCGCGCAGCAACGGGCCACGGATGACGCTCAGATGCGGTCCCAACTGTGCCGACACGTCGTTCACCACGCGGTCGTTGGCGGTCGCGGTGGTCGCCAACACGGGCAAATTCCGCGGCGGCGATTTCAGAATGCGTACAATGCGCCGGTAATCCGGCCGGAAATCATGACCCCAATCGGATATGCAGTGCGCCTCGTCCACCACGAACAGCCCCACGCGCGCGGCCACTGGCAGCAGGCATCGGCTCATAAACTGCTCGTTCGCGAGCCGCTCGGGCGAAACCAGTAGGATGTCGATCTTGCCGGCCCGTAGCGCGCCCTCGACCGCCGCCCAGCCATCCGGGTTCGTCGAGTTGATCGTCTCCGCCCGGACCCCGATCCGCTCGGCGGCGGCGATCTGGTTGCGCATGAGCGCTCCCCTTACCAGAATAAATCAGACCTCTGCTCCGCTTTATCCATGTGCTCACGGTGGGAGAAGTCCCCCACCGCTTGGCCGAGTTACCCTAATGGGTTCAAAAGAATGGGATTCTGACAGAGTTTTGACACAGTCGATGGACGGCAATCATTTAACAGTATTGCGCCTATTGCGAATGCTGCGGTTGTTTGCTATTGTTGGAGCTGGAGTACATATGGTTCAGGATGCCATCACCATTCAGCCCCAGGATTCCGCGGAACTCCACGGAGTGAGCCAACTTCTCCGCCATGGCTCTCCGACATTGGTCGGCCCGGAAGGGGAACGCGCCACTTTGCCCATGCCGCTTTACAACCTGCTCAAGGACATCGTTCGCAGTCTCGAAAAGGGGCGCTCCTTGGTCGTCATGCCAGAGGAACGGCAACTCACAACGCAGCGTGCGGCCGAGTTGCTCGGCATGTCGCGTCCCTATCTGATCCAACTCCTTGACGCAGGTGAGATGCCCTATCACCTGGTCGGCAAGCACCGCCGCATCGCATTGCGTGACGTGCTGACGTACGCCAAACGGCGCGCGGAAAACCGGAGGGCGGCCCTCGACAAGATGGCAAGGGATGCGTTCGAAGCCGGCCTGTATGATAACGCGACGATCCCTGACGGCGGCAGCGACGAATAGCCGATGACCAGACGGAAAGGGCCGATCGCCGTTCTGGACGCCTGTGTTCTGGCCCCAATACCGGTTGCGGATACGCTGCTTCGCATGGCCGAACCGCCCGCTCTCTACGAACCACGGTGGACTGATGAGATCCTGGCCGAGGTAACCCGCACGCTGGTAGTCCGGTTCGGAAAGACGCCAGAGAACGCCCACTATCGCGAGACGGCGATGCGGGAGTTCTTTCCCGACGCGCTGGTCAAGGGCTACGAGTCTCTCGCGGAGAGTATGACGAACGACCCGAAGGACCGGCATGTGCTTGCTGCCGCCGTCGCCTGCCAGGCGGACTGTCTGGTCACGTTCAACCTAAAGCATTTCCCTCGACAGTCTGCCGGCGCGCACGGAATGACGATCCTTGGCCCTTCTACGTTCCTGAGGCAACTCCTCGCGACGAATCGTACTGTCGTTGAGGAGCGCCTGTGTGATCAGGCCAAGACGATTGGCATCTCACCAGACGATCTCCTCAACCGCCTTGCCGGCGTGGTCCCCGCCTTCGTCACGCAGCTTCGTAAGCGGTGATTGTGGGCCGCTAGACTGAATCACTGGACTGTGAACCTAACCGGCGGCACTGTGGCATTCGCCTCCGGATTGTAATAGTCGTACAAGGTGGACGGTGCACTCAATGCGTCGATCGCGAAACGCGGCCGGAAAGAAAAGTCAAACGCGGCCCCTCCGGCTTTTGGCCAAAGGTAGAAAACAACTCGATCCGGTTGCACCTCGTATCCGTCAATGCCGGTTCCTCTGGCCTTTTCGAGCGACTCGCGGTCGACCTCGGCGCCCGGTGGCAACCCGATTTCCGCCATCATCATGCCGTAGCCGCGGAACCCGATGCGCTCCGCTTCAATCCGACACACCACGGCTTCACCGATGTGCGCCCGGCGCCGATCGAAGTTGACCTTCAGCCTGAGGCTTCTCGTATCTCCCGACTTGAGATTCTCGTCCTCTGTGGTTTGCGATTGTCCCCATGGCAAATAGTATGTGGTAATCGCGTTGGCTTGCATCGCGCTACTTTCCCCGGAACGCTGTATCTCGAGCTTGTTGCCCCCCGGCACCAGACCCTTGCCTATCTCGATCACCTTGGGGCCAGTTACCTCGCTAGGCTTCGGGAGCTGAACGGACGCAAGCTTTGTCCCGTTCAGGAGAATTGTCGCGGAGTTCTCCGCGGCGCCGCCATTTGCCGGAGGCAGAGCCGCGATCAGAGCCTCGATTACGTTCTGAGTTGCCTGCGTAGAGAACCACGTGCAATAACGATCCTTGTGCGTGAGCAAGTACTGGAGGCCGCGATTCACCTGCGCATCCTCGGCCGAATCATTACCGAGCGTCTGCAGCATAGCCAACGCTTCGACGGCAAGCGCCGTTGTCTCCATGCGGCCGGCGTGACCCCATCCATAGAAGGGAGTCGTATTTGCTTCCAGGTTCCAGTAGGTCGCGGCTCCCTCTTGGTGAGCCATTCGCGAGAGCAGTTCGCGAGCGTGCGCAATATGTATTGCATGCTTGATGCTGGCCGCCGCAATCGCGTAGTTGCCGATCAGGTGCGGATTCTTCCATTCGTCGATCCGATCATCAAGGTATCCCAATAGCGGCTCCGCCTGGAAAAGCTGAAATGGTAGGGGCGACCCCACGGATCGAGCAATTGGTCGCCTTCCAGTTTCGCTGCGGCGAGGATCGGTTTGAGTTCATCTTCGTTCTGTGGGAACTGCTTGGTCTTGGCGAAGTACTCATCGAGAGCCCGCTCCAGAGCGGCCGACTCAGCGACGAAGTAACGCACCAATGAGGTCCATTCCGGCACGTCGTCCCACGACGGCGTTCGCGGCGAATCGAAAACTCCGTCGGGACCCGCACTGGCGACAGAGACTCTGAAGTACGCCCCGCTTGTGTCAAAGGCAAATCGGTACCTGTGCTCCCAGGGATCGACCAGCGCTTCCGTGTCGACGCCCCGTGCCATCATCGCCCGGTGCGGCGTTGCATAGTCACGAATGTACTCACCCGTCTGTTTCGGGTACTCCTGCACAGCCAGGTCGATGATCTGGCCGGTCCGCCGGAAGTATTGCCACTGGATCACGGTCGATTCCACGTCATCGGGCGTGCCGGGAAGTTTGTCCGGGCCATTGCTTTTGAACTTCAACACGTCGTTCGATCCGCTAAGTGAGAACTCCGCGCGGTAGGGCATTCCCCACGGGTCGAGGATCTTGGTGCTGTCGAGACCCTTGGCGTCGAGAACCGCTTTCAGTTGCGCATCGTTCTTTGGGAGCCTATCGCCCCGCGAGTAGGCCGCGTTGATTGCATCTCGAACCGGCGCCAGCGACTTGCCGATCAGGCCCGAATACATTTGCCCTACGTCGCGCGCGTAGTCCTCTCCGCCGGCAAGCAGGACATTTCCCGACCACCAGTTGGATTGAGCCGAATACATCAGCGCCTCGGCAAGAAGCTGCAGGTCGGAACTGAACGGCTGGCTGGCATCGAGACCCAACAGGTCGCGAGAGCCGATGCCGGCGATCTTGCCGACGTAGCTGTCGCCGGGAACGTACCTGTAACCACCGACTCCACGGAATCGTCCGTAGCCAACAACTCCAGCTTGAAGTTTCCGGACAGTGCCTTACCTGACGTATTGACGACCGGGATCTCCACGACCGGGTGTGGACTCAGCCGGAACCTGATTTGCGACTCGTCGACGCGAAAAGCAGTTGTCTCGCCGAACGAAGGGGCCGCGAAAAATGCGGCAATCACCAGAAAGGCTACTACGCACAAAGAGCGAAAAGAAGCCATACGGTTCTCCCGGATGCGCATGCTACCAGAATTGCAGTTTGAGTTTCAGCGCCAATGTGAGGAACTCCGAGTGGGTGTCGTTCCCCCTCTCACAATTGAGCCGGCCCCCCGCGACTATGCAGCCGGTTCGGAGTGGTGGCGGGCCGGTTGACCAAGTCCGCCGGCGTCGAAGCACTCAACTATCGGATACGTCGTGATCCCGCTGGGATTTTTCGCGTCACCGTTGCCGATTCCCCTGTTCCAACAACGATCGGTATTTGACGTGTAGACTCTCTTCAACTCGCAGGACACCTTGTATCGAACGGAGTGCGCGCCCGAGCGCTTCCTAACGCTTCGGGAGACCTACTGATTGTTCTTCATTGCTTCGAGTCTTCCGCAAACGTAGTTTGATCTGCTCTGAAGCTGGCTTCATTGCCGCTTTTGAACGGAATTCACCTTTCGCCGACGTCCATCCCCAGGTTCCTGTGTGCCGGCTTGTGTGCCAACTCCAGACAATTCAGCGGCACAGTCAATCGGAAGTCTACCCGTAATCGAATGATTACAGGCAACATAGATGGAGCCACCCTCCGGGCTTGAACCGGAGACCTGCTGATTACGAATCAGCCGCTCTACCAACTGAGCTAGGGTGGCCCATCCTCTTGATTCTAGCCACTGGCGGGGATTTCCGCAACGCGCAGCGATCCCCCGCTCCGGCGCCCGGCATAGCGGACTTGGTTCCGGTTGCGCGGCGCGGCTATGCTTGTCTCATGGGACGGTCGCCTAACCCACCGCGAGACCGGCGTCGGACGCTCCCGCGCTCTCTCCTGGCCGCCTCGCTCGCCGCCCTTGCGCTCTCCTGCCGGTCCACCGCCCCCCCGGCCGCCATCGATCCCGTTATGGCCTCCTGCGTGCCCCCGGACACTGTGCTCCTGGCCGGCCTCAACGTCGCCGAGATCCGCTCTTCGCCACTCCGCGACAAACTGCCGCTGGTCGAGCCGTTCCTCGATCCGTACCGCGAAACCACCCAACTCCTTCTGGCATTCGACGGCCAGGATCTCCTGACCATCGCGCGCGGCCCCTTCCGCACCGCACCGCCCTCTGGCACGCTGGTCGAGCGCTCGCTCGCCGTCTCCGGCCCGGCCGCCGCGGTCCGCGCAGCCATCGCGCGGCGCCAGCGCGGCTCCGGCGCCCCGGCCAGGCTCGTCGCCTTCGCCCGCTCCGTCGCCCCCGGCAGGCCGATTTGGATCGTCGCGCGGGGCGGCGTCACCCTGCCCCTCACCGGCAATGCCGCCAACCTCAACCGCCTCCTGCGCGATTCGGAATTCGCCGCGGTCACGGCGGCGCTTGGTCCCCGGATTCGCGTCGAGGCCATCGCCATCGGGCGCACCCCCGAAGCGGCGCGCGATGTCGAAGAGACGCTTCGCGCCATCCTGGTCATGATGACCATGGCCGAAAAGCGCGGTTCCGGCGCCGCCGCGCTCCTCGGCGCCATCGAGATCGGCCGCCAGGACCGCACCGTCCACGCCGGCGTCTCGGCCACGCCCGAGGCTCTGGGGAATCTGCTGGAGCCGCT
>Ga0182027_10016019_pt1 | contig 10264 bp, 6 predicted proteins | sample 712E1DmetaG_FD_121300 | JGI IMG/M metagenome (GOLD analysis project Ga0182027, IMG submission 121300) | Permafrost microbial communities from Stordalen Mire, Sweden - 712E1D metaG (Illumina Assembly) | ecosystem: Environmental > Terrestrial > Soil > Wetlands > Permafrost | place: Sweden... | reverse complement strand
GTGATGTTGCTGAGCCAAAGGGTGGCATTGGTGGCGCCGGCCAGCGGGGTGGTATTCGTGTACCACTGGTAGCTCGGAGCATCACCGCCGGCCTCCGTGCTGAAACTTACGTTGTTGCCTTCGAAGATGTTTAACAAGTCCTGCGGCTGGCTGATGATAAAGGGCGGATTGGCGCCGGCGCTGGCCGGCACCACGTCGGCAAAGCTGGTGCCGACAACGAGGTTGTCCAGCGCCAGCGTCGCGGCACCGGCGCTCGGCGTTGTCACCCCGCCCGGTTCGCGGAAAGCGTAGTCGGACACCGTGATGGTTCCCGAAGCGTCTGTGGCCGTAATGCTGGGCGAAGTCTCGTTGAAAGAGGACGTGTCGCTGGTAACCCACAACGTGCTCGCCAGATTGGTTGGGTTGCCGCCGTAGCCAATGGGCAGGATTAGCCGGGTCACCACCGTGTAGGTTGTGTGCAAACTCAAGTCGGTCGTGTTGGTGACGGATGCCGTGCCGGCTGCGTTGGCGATACCCAGCCGGAACATTCCCAAGGCTAGGTCTCCCGCGGGTACGCCGTTGGTCAGGGCATAGACCCGGGCTTTGAAGGTGGTGCCAGCGTTGGTGTCCTTGAAAAAGGCAAAATAAAACCCGCCGGCCTTGTTGGTCGGGGCGATTTGGAAGTTCACCGTGAAACTCGAGTATAGAACGTTCGTGGCCGACGCCGCCGTATAGGGCGCGTTGGTCAAAGGCGAAGTCACGTCATCCGAGAAGCTTTCCCCGAGATAAAGCTGGCCGCCGCTCACGGGCACGCGGGACCCATTGCCGCTATATTTAAACCACACACCCAACGAATCAAAGGCGACGGAATTGGTCGGCAGGAAGCCGTCCGAGTAAGTGAAATTGTCCTGGAGCAGGATCGAGGCCCGCGCGCTGAAAGCCGCGAGGCATAGAGTAATAACGCTTATGAACTGAATAAGTTTTGATTTCATTGGTTTCTTGTCGGTTGGAGTTGTGATTCGGGTTCTGGGTTGAAAACGGCAGTGCGGTGTTTCGGTTAAGGGCCAGCGTACGGCTTATCCCGGTAGGGATTCCACCAGATGTCAGGATTGGTCAGCGTTTCCTCGCGCCCCTGCGGATCGGTGGGGCTTGGGTTGAAAACGTAAGTCCAACTGAACATGGCCGCATGGCCGTCGAGAAAAACAATGTTGCCGCGGTTGTTGTGGCGTCTGGGGAAATACTTCCAGCGCACCGCCGGCATAATGCCGTTGGCGCTGTTGGGGTTGGGCGCCGTGAGAAAGTTTTCCAAATTCGGGCTGAAGGTGGCTTCGGTCAGCATCACAATGGACGCGGGATTCCGGAGCGAACTGAGGCTGGGCATGAAGGGGTAATCGTAGCTGTTGCCGACCACGCCTCCGCTCGTCTTGTGGTTGTTGATACTGCTTTTGAGTTTCAAATCAATGTTCATCACGTAGCTGAAGACGCCATACTTGCCATTTGCCATGAAATTGTCGTTGGCATCAACCCTCGCCGTGGGGCAATGCCAAATTTTGCCGAATGGATTGCCGGGAAAAGGCATCTTGTCCCGGACCGGGCCGGTCATCGCGTAATAATTGGAAAGCGGCTGCTCGCCTACGTTTCCCGGCAGCACATTGAACCAGGCGAACGGATCATTCGGGCTCCCTGGCCCGGTGGTCGCCAGAGTGTACGCCGCATACGAAGCGCCGCCGTCAGTGCCATCGCGCGGGATGTGGTCTTGGGAATCGGCAGCGTTGGCGTTCAGGGCGATGCCCCACTGCCGGAGATTATTCAGGCAACTGGTCGTTTGCGCCCGGGCCTTGGCCTTTGAAACGGCCGGCAGGATCATTGCCGCCAAAATCGCAATGATGGCAATGACGACGAGCATCTCGACGAGGGTGAAAGCAAGCGCAGCCGTCCGGCGGCGTTGGTTTCTGCACTGCAAAAAAAACATGTGACTACTGATTGTTGCGCCAGCCAGGCCGGCGCATTGTTTCTCTCGGAACCGGTTCGTCCGGTTCGTCGTTTTCAGCGCGCAGTCTAGTTTGCCGCCGATGGCATGACAAGCCATTCGTCTGAAACTTTTGCGCAACTTATTCGCAACTTATTCGCAACGGGCCGCGGGCTGTCCGCCCGGATCAATCCATTTGCGCGCCGATTGAATCTGCCGCACAATCACGGGGTCAAAGCCTTTTGCGCAAGATGAGACCGGCCCCATTCATCGCGGCGGCATGCGGACTGGCGGCGCTGGCGCTGCCGGCTGCCGACTGGCCCATGTTCCGCGGCGGCCCCGCCCTGACCGGCGTGGCGGCCGGCGGTCTGCCAGCCAAACCCGCCCTGCTCTGGTCGTTCAAGACCGAAGGGCCGGTCAAGTCCTCCGCGGCGGTCGCTGGAAACCGGGTCTTCATCGGTTCGAACGATCGGAACATTTACGCGCTGAACCTCGCCGACGGCAAAAAAATCTGGTCGTTCAAAACCGGCGGGGCGGTCGAATCGTCGCCGCTGGTGCTGGACGGCAAAGTGTTCGCGGGTTCGTCCGACAATTTTCTCTACGCGCTCGAGGCCGCATCCGGCAAAATGCTCTGGAAATATGAGACGGGCGATAAAATCCTCGGCGCGCCGAACTGGGCAAAATTACCCAAGGGCGGCGCCGCCTGGGTGCTCGTGGGCAGTTACGACAACAAGCTGCATTGTGTAGATGCCGCCACCGGCCAGAGCAACTGGGTCTATGAAACCGGCAATTACATCAACGGTTCGCCCGCCGTGACTGACGGCAAGGCGGCCTTTGGCGGCTGCGACGGACAATTGCACATCGTCGCGCTGGCGGACGGCAAGCAGGTGCAGAGTGTGGACGTGGGCGCGCCCATAGCCGCATCGGCGGCGCTGGCGGATGGACGCGCGTATTTCGGACATTACGAAAACGAGTTTGTTTGCGCGAACCTGGACGACGGGAAAAAGGCGTGGACATTTCACGACCGGGACTTTCCGTATTTCTCGTCGCCGGCTGTCACGAAAGACCGCGTCCTGTTCGGCGGACGCGACAAGCTGCTCCACTGCGTGAACCGCGCCGACGGCAAACCGCTCTGGACTTTCGCGACACGCGGCCAGGTGGACAGTTCGCCAGCGGTTTGCGGCGACAAGGTCGTCGTCGGCTCGAACGACGGGCGCGTATATCTCGTCTCGCTGGACAAAGGCAGTGAACTTTGGTCGTATGAAGTTGGCCAGCCGATCACCGGTTCGCCGGCGGTGGCCGATCGGAAAATCGTCATCGGCTCGGATGATGGCAGTGTGTATTGTTTTGGCGAAAAGTAATGGAGATTCGAATGATGAAGAATATCTGCGTTTTATTGATGGTTTCGGCCTTGTGGCTGCGCGCGGCCGATGCGCCCAAACCGGACGTGCCCGCCGCCGGCACGAACGCGCCCGCCGCGGCGAAAAAAGACGACGCCAAAAAAGACGAAACCAAACCGCCCGTCGCCACCATCCCGGACGCCACGCACAAGCCGGTGCTGACGACGAACACCGTGACCCTCGCCGGCCAGCGCGTGACCTATGTCGCGGAGACCGGGATGCTCCCGCTGCTCAAGACCGACGGCACCGCGCGGGCCTCGGTTTTTTACATCGCTTACACGAAACAGGGCGAAACGAACGCGGCCCGGCGGCCGGTGACGTTCTGCTTCAACGGCGGACCGGGTTCCTCGTCCGTCTGGCTGCATCTCGGCGCGCTCGGCCCGCGGCGCGTGAAGATGAACGAGGATGGCACCTTGCCGAAACCGCCGTTTGGTCTCGTGGACAACGATTATTCCATCTTCCCGATCAGCGACCTGGTGTTCATTGACCCGGTCGCCACCGGCTTCAGCCGCCCGGCCAAGGATGAGAAGACCGACCAGTTCTTTGGCCAATCGGGAGACATCGAATCCGTCGGCGAATTCATCCGGCTCTGGGCCACGCGGCACGAACGTTGGCTGTCGCCGAAATATCTTTTGGGCGAAAGTTACGGCGTCTTCCGCGCGGCGGGGCTGGCCGAACATTTGCACTCGCGTTACGGGATGTATTTGAACGGCATCATCCTCCTGTCCGGCGTGCTAGACTTTGCCACACTGGACGAAGGGCCGGGCAACGACCTGCCGTCGCTGGTTTATCTGCCGGCTTACACGGCCATCGCGCAGTTCCACAAAAAACTGCCGCCCGACCTCCAGGCCGATTTGCCCAAGGCGCTCGCCGAAGCGCGCCAGTTCATCAAGGCAGAATATCCGTCCGCGCTGCTGCAAGGCGCGGCGCTGCCTGCGGCGCAACGCTCCAACATTGTGGCGAAACTGGCGCGGCTGACCGGCCTGCCGGCGCGCGTCATCGAGGACAACGACCTGCGCATTGACAGTTCCACCTTCCGCAAAATGCTGTTGCACGACCAGGGCCTCATCCTTGGCCGGTACGACGCGCGCATCACCGGCCGCGACGCCAGCCCGGCCGCGCGGTCGCCGCGTTTTGATCCGTCTTATGCCGCAACCTATGGGCCGTTTTCGGCGGCCATGAACGCCTACGTGCGCGAGGAGTTGAAATTCGAGGACGACCTGCCCTACGAAATCCTGACCGGCGTGTCGCCGTGGAATTACGAATCGCGCAACAGTTATCCGAGCGTGGCGGGGCGGCTGGCGTCCGTAATGAGTCAGAACCCGTATTTGCGCGTGCTGGTGCTGGGCGGCTTGCGCGACCTGGCCTGCCCGATGGACGGCATCCGCTACAGCCTCGACCATCTCCAACTCGACGCGGCGTACCGGACGAACATCACCTACGCCGAATTCGAGTCCGGCCACATGATGTATGTGAACCTGCCGGACTTGCGGAAGCTGCAAAAGGATTTGGAAGGTTTCGTCCAGCCCTGAACCTTGTTGATGTTGACACCTTTTCTGCTGGCGTGGCAATTCCCGGGCCTTTTGCCTTGAGCTAACCGCCCAGTCTTCGCACTCTCCGAGCGTGGCAGAAAAGCAAATTCATGTCAGTAAAAGGCGAATGGATTGGATATATCCCGTCCTGCTGGTGGTGGTGGCGGTCTTTTTGCTCCGCCTGCTGCCCGGCTATCTGTTCGGCGGCACCCAGGACCAACTGGGCTACCTGGTGCTCTGGGGCCAGATCGAACAGCACCACAACCCCTACACGGATTCAAACATCCTTGCATGGCCGCCACTCTGGTGGATGATGCTCGGCCTGTGGGGTTCATTGTGGCACTGGCTCAACACCTGGATTCCCTGGCTCGTCCAGCCGCTGGGACCCTCCCTCTTCCTCAAGTGCCTTTACTTCCTGTTTGAACTGGCCGTGGCCTGGACCCTGGCCCGTTACATTGCACGAGCGAAGGCCGCCGCCGGCTTCGCTCCGTCGGGCTGGCAGCGGCAGGCGAGAACATGCTGCCTCTTCCTGTTCCTCCCGGCCACCTGGATCATCACGGCGCTGCACGGCAATTTTGACAGCATCCCGGCGTTTTTTGTGATGTACGCCTTCCTGCTGCTGCAGTTTGAACCCACCGAGACCGGCGCGCTGCTGGCCGCGGCATCGGTGGGACTGGCTGCGATGGCGCGGACCTTCCCCATTCTGTTCGCCGTGCCCGTGGTCGTGCATGTCTTTCGCCGGTTCCGGTGGACCACCGGGGTCTTCGCCGCCGTACTTTGCGGGGCGCCGACCTTTTTCTCCCTGTATCCAGTCTATCTTCTGACCCCGGACGGGGTCACGCGCGCCCTTGGGTACCGTGGAATTGCCGGCGGCTGGTGGGGGCTTGGCGGACTGGCCCGGCTTTTTGTCTCGGAGGAGTTCACCAGCCGGATCGTCAATCTCAGCTATCCCCTATTCTACATTGCGATGGTCCTGCTGGTTTTGGGACTGAGCTGGAAACTATGGCGGGGGACGATGGAAGTCCTGCAGGCCGGATTGGTTCTCGCGGTCGGCCTGTTCTGTTTCGCCCCGTCCATCAGCAACCAGAACTTCTATTTTCTGCTTCCGTGGGCGTTCTGGGGCGCGGTGGCCTGGCGGCAACGCGCGCCACGCCTCTTCCTCTGGCTGGCCTGCCTCGACCTGTTCCTGATCTACATCGTTGTCCCGCTGAATCTGAGCCAGCCTCTCTGGTTCCAGTGGACATACGATTTCCAATACGCCGGACATGTGCCGCCCATGTCTTCGCCCGCCTGGCTCGTCGAAGGTCTGCGATGGTTCTGTTCGATCTTCAAACGCGACGGCCTCGACTACAATCCATTCATCCAACTGGTGCTGCGCATGCCGGTCTGGATTGCCCTCTGCCTCTGGTTCATCAGCGCACTCCGAACCGGGAGCCGGATGGATGCGATGCCCTGTCGAATTGACCCCTCTGATTCCAAGGACCAGAGAAACGAGCAAAAGGTGTGAGCGCAGCGCGACCAAGAAGGAGTCTGCACCGGCCGCTTCACAAACTCCCGTCATTTACCGCTTTGCGTTCGGCGAGGTGGCTTTTCAAGTACTTGTCTTCCGGCGCTTGGCGCCAGGCCGAATACCAGAGGTTGCCGAGCATCTGCCCGGCCCGCGCCAGTTGGCCTTCCAGAAACGCCTTGCCCTCCAGACCTTTCTCCCCTTCGCCCGAAAGCTTGCCGTCTTTTTGAAGCTGGTAAAGCGGCTCCAATTGTTTGTGCTGATCGAGAATATACGCCATGACCTGCCGGAAAAGATCGTCGGGCTTCGCCGGATTGCCGACCAGTTGCGCCGGATGGATTTTGCCCGCCAGCAGTTCCCATTTCAGCCCGCCGGTCTGGGCGAAGTAGCCGCCGTCAATCCACTGGTGGAAACTGCGGTCGGTCGTGTAACCGTGCGGGTTATCCCCCAGCCAGCCGTGATGATGGATAGTCGTGTGCAGCGGTTGCGCGGCGTCGCCGACGTAATGGCCCATCACCCCCATGAAGAAGATGGCGTTCTGCTGCGCATTGGCGATTTCCTCGGGGGTGCCGCCGTTTTCCTCGTAAGCCTTGAGATACGAAAAGGCGGACTTCAACTTGCCTTGGTATTCAACGACAGCCCACGGCAGGAAACCGACCAGTTCCCGCGTATGGTCCTTGTTCCGCGCCTCGTCAATCGGCGGAAACTTCTCCGGGTGCGCCGCCCGCGCCAGCGCCAGCTTGGCGGTAAAATCGTAACGAAAAATCGGCAGCGTCTGCGGCTCCAGCCCGTACTGGGCCAGCTCCTCCAGATCCAGGTAATGATCCGGGCCGTTGAACTGGCTGAGCGGCAGTTCGTCCGGCGTGTTGCGCCAGCGGTCAGGCTCGCCCGCGAGAAACGCGATGCGTTCCCGCGCCGCGGGCGCGCGCACGAAGGCGGGGAAATTCGTGGGCAGCGAAGCCAGCGCCAGTTGGTTGACGACGCGATGGCCCTCGTAGTCCCAGGCGAACGCGCCGGCGGCGGCAAACTGACAAAGCACCAGGATTCCAACGGTGCGAAGCGGATTTGTTTTCATCATTTGATCGGTTTACGTTGCCGGTAACTCTACTGTGGTTTGGAGGAAATGCAAAAAACAAAAGGCCCCGGCCAGTTGCCTCAAGGGAAAATGACACCGTGGGTTGAGGGAAAACAACTGGTTCGAGGGGCTTGATTTTTTATTTTTCTTTCCGCGCGGCAACCTGTATGATTCGCGCTGCCGAGGGAATCTCGGTTAGAACTATTTGAACACAAAAAACGTATGCCACTGACACACACTCGAGAACTCTTTGCCAAGGCGCTCAAAGGCAAGTACGCCCTGGGAGCCTTCAACGTCAACAACATGGAGCTGATCCAGGCCATTGTGGAGGCTTGCGAAGAGGAAAAGGCGCCGCTCATCCTCCAAATCTCCAAAGGCGCGCGGCAATACGCCAACCCGGTTTACCTCAAGAAACTCATTGAGGCCGCCATCAGCGTCGCCAACATCCCCATCGCCGTCCACCTCGACCACGGCGACACCTTCGATCTGTGCAAGCAGTGCATTGACGAGGGTTTCACCAGCGTCATGATTGACGCCAGCCACGAACCGTTCGAGAAAAACGTCGAAATCTGCAAGAAGGTCGTGGAGTACGCGCACAAATATAACGGTTCCGTGGAAGGCGAACTCGGCAAGCTGGTTGGCGCGCAACACGACGACGGCGAAGCAGGCGGCGGCTACTCCAAAGGCGGCGCCTATACCCACCCGGATGAAGCGGTGAACTTTGTCAAGCAGTCCGGCGTGGATTCGCTGGCCGTCGCCATCGGCAACTCCCATGGCGCCTACAAATTCAAGGGCGAGCAACACCTCGACCTCGACCGCCTCAAGGCCATCAAACAGGCGCTCATGGACGCCGGCCTGGGCGATTATCCCCTCGTGCTGCACGGCGCCTCCAGCGTGCCGCAGGACCTTGTCGCCGAAATCAACAAGTACGGCGGCAAGATGCCCGACGCCCAAGGCGTGCCCGAATCCGACATCGAAGTGGCCCGCCGCACTGGCTGCACCAAGGTGAACATTGACACCGACCTGCGTCTCGCGCTCACCGCGGGCATCCGCAAGGTGTTTGTGGAAAGTCCCAAGGAATTCGACCCGCGCAAATATCTCGGTCCCGCGCGCGCCCGGGTGAAGGACCTCGTCCGGCACAAAGTCAAAAACGTCCTGTGCTGCGCTGGTCACGCGTTCGACTGATTCGGCGCAAATCTTTCGGTTTCGGAAAAGGCTCCGTGCGGTTTCGCATGGAGCCTTTTCATTTTCACCAGCAGAGATGCGGATGAAAAACAAAAAGCGCAAATTGACACATTACACTGAAGAAGCAGCCGCGGGCAACTTGGCACCCGCGCCAAACTGGCGGCTGGAAGCCACCCCCTTACTGGCACGCCCCGCCTGCCAAGCGGCGGGCAGACGGCTTCCAGCCGCGTGATCCATTTGCCGTGGCGCAGGTGTCCAGTTGCGCCTCGCTGTTTGCCTGATTTATCACAGATTGTAAATTCCCCGGCGGCTTGCTAATGTCGCGTCATGCCGACGCTGGAAATCAAGCCAACGCATAAAGTTGTAGCCGCGTACTACGAAAATCTGGCGATATTCGCCAAACTCGGCATCAAGCACGAAGGCGCGGTTCGCTCCGCGTTTCACGAATTGCTCGAACACTGCGCCCGCCAGTTCGATTGGAAACTCGTCCCCGAATTCGCCATCAAACGCAAAGGCCAGGCCGACGCCAAGGCCGACGGCGCATTGCTGGACAACTCCGGCCTGCGGCGCGGCCTGTGGGAAGCCAAGGATTCGGCTGACGATCTTGAAAAGGAGATCAAAAACAAGTTCGCCATAGGTTATCCCAAGGACAACATCCTCTTCTGGCAGCCGGACAAGGCTGTGCTGTTCCAGAATGGCGAGCGTTTTTTGGAAGCCGACCTGACCAAGCCGGACGGCCTCGTCCTGATTCTTACCCGATTTCTGGATTTTGCCCCGCCCGCCATCGCGGAATGGGAAAAGGCCGTCGAAGAATTCAAGAACCGCATTCCCGAACTCGGCAAACAGCTTGGCAAGCTCATTGAAACCGAGCGCCAGACCAACCAGAAATTCATCGCCGCCTTTGAAGATTTCTGCTCGCTCTGCCGGGGTTCGCTCAATCCCAACATCTCCATCGAGGCCGTCGAGGAGATGATTATCCAGCACATCCTCACCGAGCGCATCTTCCGCAAGATTTTCGACGTGGCCGATTTCATCGCGCGCAACGTCATCGCGCAGGAGATTGAGAAGGTCATCACCGCCCTCAACTCCCGCGTGTTCAGCCGCGGCGATTTTAGCAAAAACCTGGAGTATTTCTACGGCGCAATTGAAAACGCCGCCGCCACCATCACCGATTTCCACGAGAAACAGACGTTCCTCAACACCGTCTATGAACGCTTCTTCCAGGGCTTCTGCGTGAAGGTGGCCGACACACACGGCATTGTCTATACGCCGCAGCCGCTCGTAAACTTCATGGTCGCCAGCGTCGAGCATGTGCTGAAGGAGCATTTCGGCAAATCACTCGGGGACCGCGACGTTCACATTCTCGACCCCTTCACCGGCACGGGCAACTACGTCGTCAACATCATCCGGCGCATCCCCAAGTCCGCGCTGCCGCACAAGTTCGCGCAGGAACTCCACTGCAACGAAATCATGCTGCTGCCTTATTACGTCGCCTCGATGAACATCGAGCACGCCTACCTGGAAGCGACCGGCAAATACGAACCATTTGAGGGCATCTGCCTCGTGGACACGTTTCAAACGATAAACGGCAAAATGGCATATTACGGGTTTAACGAG
>Ga0182027_10016018_pt1 | contig 10265 bp, 7 predicted proteins | sample 712E1DmetaG_FD_121300 | JGI IMG/M metagenome (GOLD analysis project Ga0182027, IMG submission 121300) | Permafrost microbial communities from Stordalen Mire, Sweden - 712E1D metaG (Illumina Assembly) | ecosystem: Environmental > Terrestrial > Soil > Wetlands > Permafrost | place: Sweden... | reverse complement strand
GTTTATGTTTGAGAGCGGGGAGCTCTTTCCGTTATACTCCCCGCCATGATCGCCCTAGTTTACTCCAGGAACCGAGGGCTTAGATGAGTTTCAAGTCGCCGGAGCCAACCGCCGTTGGCGCTGTCAGTTCCGCTGTCGCGGTTCACGTCGTGAGTCGGCGGTGGCTCAGCTTTTTTCGTTCGAGGGATTGGAAATGAGGCATTCACTCCTTGCCGCGTACGCCATGAGTATCGGCCTTTGCGCCTGCGCTACCCAGCGGGCGGTGTTACCAGAAGCACCGCGACAATGGTGGGTACACGTTTGGGTGGGAACGCCCAAAAGCGTGTTTTGGGTCCAGCTCGATGAGACGGGATCAGGGGATTACTGGGCAAGTGACGCCGCCGACAAGAGTTCAGAAGGTAAGGTAAAGACGACGGCTGTCATATCACAACACATCTACGATTCTGTCCGCCGGCGTTTTAGCACCCACCTATTGAGAGAAGCTCCGATGCTTTCGGTGGACCAGCTCCAGAAGATGAGGGATGAAAATCCATTCTATACCGTTTCCTTCACGGTCCGCGTAGGACAACAGCAGCTTTCATTTGATACCCCATTACTGAAATCCCTGGATGCGTATCCCGGCCTGCGGCCGATTGTCGTTGAGTGTGTTGGGCTGCTCCCGGAGGACACCCGGAAAGGAATTGATCTCGAACAAGGCGCTTCACCTAACCGCGACCCGCTTCGCGGTTCGCGGTAGGTGAACTTGCTCGTTAGACGCCTGCAATTCGTATGGACACAGTGGCTTTCATCGCGACGGAGTCCGGCGACGATTTGATCGTTTCCTTTGCCGTGCAAGACTTGGAGGATCCCTCGGAGATCGAGAGCCTCATCCTCTTGCGTACACCGAAGTATGAATCGATTCTCGATGAAAACGAGCGAGGTGTGAGCGTTTCTTTCGAGCGGTATGCCGACGAAGAGGATGACTATCTAAAGGCGGTAGAGTATTTGGAGGCCGAGAGCACTGTTCGTGTCAGGACATTGTCACACGAGTATGAGTTGGATGTGCGAAAGGTAGATGCAAAGGAGTTAAAGAAGATGCGCCAGATTTTACGCAAGATGAATTATGACCAGAAATTCCAGACATCGGGCGTCTAACACTAATTAACCCCGCGCGTGTAAAGAACAAAACGCCTCTGTAGCGAAGTTTTCTTCTCCACTTTCCCCTTCGACGTCAGCGATTCGCTTTGGTTCTGGCTGCGGTGGAGACCCGGTCGCGATTGGAAATCACTCCCACGAGGGCAAGGAGCCAGCAGTGAGGTAACGGCGATGAACGACAGAGATCCTTCGCTTCGCTCAGGATGACAACCGGAGGGGGATGACAGGAAGGGGATAACGAGAGAGATTTGCCGCTGCACGACAGCCGGCCCGCAGCGGTCCGGACAAGAAATACTGAGGACGGGTATCCTCTATTCCGACTTGCCTGCGGCAGCATCGACCGGCAGCGCGTACAGCGTTCCGCCAGAGCCTTCGACCGGCCGGGCTCGGCCCACATCCCAGTGCGCGGAGAATTGCTGCAACTTCTGCCCCGGCGGGACGACCAACAAGGCAACGCGTTTGCCGGTCAGATCCATCCTTTCCACGTACTCCAAACGCCCCTTCCAAGCACGGAGCAGGGTCGCGTTCGTAGGTGTGACCATCGCATGGTCGCGGTCCTCACGGTAGTTGGGGAACTCGGGGAGGTAGATCTGAAAATGTCGCAAACCGAAGAACAGGTCGCCGTGTTCGTGGCAGAGGATGGTCTCGTCTGGACGGTACTGCTCCCGAATCAGCCGTGTGGTGTTGGCAATCAATGCGTCATGAGCTCGCAGCACCCGGGCTTTCGGAATCGTTCCCCAGAGCGCCGGGTCCCACGCGCGTGGCCATGCCAGGAACACAAACAGATTGAATCCGCAAACCGCAGCCGCCGCCAGGGCGGGCCGCCGTGTCCGCGCAACTCCGGCTCCGCATAACAGCAACAGACACGGCAAATAAGTGAAAACGTGTCCGGGGGCCTCCGAATATCCGACTGCAACCGCCAGTAGAAACACGGGCGCTCCCCAGATGGCCAAATGACGGAGAGCGTTTGCGTTGCGATCGCGACGAAAGGCCATTGGCAGGGCCAGTGCGCCCAGCATGATTCCATTCACGCAGTACAAGCCTGCAAAGAACACATTCCACAACAACGCCTGCCAGCCGCCGACCGCCAGCGTCTTGTGCGCGTGAAACTGGGCGATCTGCGTGAGTGCGGCGCTGTAGGTGGCCCAACCACCGGTCATCCGCAGCAAGGCTGAAAACCAAGCGGCCAGCACGACCACGCAGGCAAGCAAGGCCGCTGCCATTTTCAGCCCGCGCTGTGACTTGAACTGCCAGAGCGTGAAGACGGCCAGCGGCACAAGCCCGAACAGAGACTGCTGACGGACCCCCGCGATGACTGCCAGCATCGAACCGAGGCCAACCGCATCGAGCCATGACCCTCCATGCTGCGCGGCGCGCCAGCACCACAGGACGAGGACGCAAACGAGAAATGCGTCCAGGACGTAGGTCAGCGCCACACAACTGAAAAACCAGATCAGGGGACTTGTCCAGGCCATCAGGCCCGTCACGACACCGACCGATCGTCCGAACAAGGCCGCGCCCAGCAAATACAGGATGGCCACCAAACCTGCCCCAGCCACAACGCTTATCCATACGAGACTCGAGTGGGGATCGCCGACAAACGTGTTCACCAACCGCCCCAGCATGATGTAGAGAAAGTACCCAGGAGCATGGGGCTGAGAGAGCGCGACATTGTAGTCACGGATGGCTTCGACAAATTCGACGCTGTCCCACAAGTAGGCGTATCGCGTGCGCAGGGGAGCGTACGACAGCATGGTCAGAAGGAAAAACAAGACCGCCACCAGCCAATCGCGCCGCTCGAGCCGATTTATTGTCTTTGTCATTTCGCCGAGGCCGTCGACTCATGTCCCTATTTGTGATCCGTCGGGGAGGTGGGGCCAAATGTCCCAGCGGATCTTGGACGGTAAATGTAGAAGCCTGAAACACTCTCGGCCAAGCAATACCGATTACGGATGGGCACAAGCCAACGATCGGGAAAAGCACGGCGCTTTGCTGTCGCCTCCACGGGGAAAGTAGTGACGATGATTCCAAACCCTCCTGCTTGAACCATCCTCAAAAGGGCGGAGTCGTCGAACGTCCCGTCGCGTTGCATACCACCGAAATTCGCACCATTGAGCAGATAGGGTGGCCCCCCCACTCGCAGAGCAAGATACGGGTCCTCGATCAATGCTGGCTCTGCTGCGGCATTCAGCCGGATCAATACGTTCTGCCAGGCTTCGTCTCGGGTTTTCCTCCTGGCGCCGTGTTCCATGATCTCTCGCGCATCTTCTGGAAGCCGACGGAACCGTTGCCAAGTCACATCGAGGGTTGGCCCCAAGAGAAAGGACAACCAGATCGAAGCGGCAAATATCGCGCTCCGACCAACCATCCGCCTCCAACATTGCTGTAGCAATATGGAGGACAAGATACATCCCACCGCAAATGGCTCGAGAAAATAATTCACATTGCCCCCCGCCTTCGCGGAACTCACAAAGGCTACGCTCAGCGCCACGACAAAGTAATGTTTCAACAGCTTCGTAGGGCCGTACGCAGCGAGCAATGAACAAGCCAGTGCGCCACCGGCAAAGACGCCAGCGCCAGATACAAGAGCTACCACCGGATACAACCGTTGCTGCGACAGGGCTAGTTTCGCAGTACTTTCAAAGACATTCAGCACGAATGCACCGTCGGTTAGTCGATTCGTAGCCCACACTATCGCGGCCAATGCCCCGACCCATCCGCACGAAAACATAGTCGCCCTTCCGAAGCGGTTGGCCCTGTATTCTTCCCAAACGATGACCATCCAGGCGCAGATGGCAGATTGCTTGTGCAGAAATGCAACGATCAACAAAACAAGCACAACTCCTGTCCAGCGGCCGCCACGGGTCCCCCCTCGGTAAACTAACAGGGCTCCCAGCGAGAGCGCCAGCGCGACGGAATCTGGCCGGTAGGAAAAAGCCCAAGCAGTCGCTAGATGGCCCCCGAGCCACAACAGGCCTCCGATCGCCGCGAAGCGCTGTTCGCAACCGGCTTGTCGCGCCAATCCATAAATCATCACGCCGACGCTCAGCCATGAAATCCACACGAAGCTTCGGCCAATAAAAAAGGTATCGAGATCTGTTGCGTGGATCCCACGGGCAATCAGCCCTGGAACCAAATAGAATAGAGGAGTGTACTGGGTGAGGATATGCGGAGGCTTCAAGAAATCGTGATACAGCCTTTGACCCATCCGCACGTTGCGCAGTTCGTACAGTCCATCGGCTTCGCTGCGGAGATTCTCCCCATCGAAATCCAAGCGGGTCAGCATATCAGCCTGCAACAATCCCGCAGAAATCCCAAGCGCGACCAGCAGCACCCAAACCAGCGGTTTGAAAATCCTTTCGATTGGCTAAACCTTCATTGCTTCCCTCAAGACCTGAGTCAAGCGGATTTCCTATCCAGGACCTTTCTCGACCAGAACAGACCAAGGGGCACCAATGCGTACAGCGACATGTAGGTAACAAGAATCGTCAAGCAAATATGTGCGTCATAGGTATCGCTCGTTGAAAAACACTGCCCCAAAGCGTCAGTTCGGTCACGACAACTCCAAGGATCACCCAAGCCGCCGCAATTCCCAAGAGCCGCAAGCGGCCTCGTATCGTCTTCGCACCGCGCTGTCGAGAATTGATCCTTTTGCATCAGCGTTTCCGGCCTGCGTTAGGCCTTGGGGAGCAGACCAAAGTCGACAGAATACAAAGCACCGGCGCTGCCGGCCAATCGCGGTGGTGCGCAGAGTTATCCGCCATCCGCGCGTCCCTTCCTTCTCAATTCGTACAACATGCCATCTGTGGCCGCGACGGGCTCCGCTCCGGCCACATCCAAATAGGGAGCGAAGATATCGACCGTTCTGCTCGGAGGAACGACTAACAGCCACACCGGTTTTGCCAATGCTTCTACCGTTGAAACATGGATCAATTTGCCTCCTTTAACGCCGAGAAGCGGTTTGTCCTCTGGCGCGGCTATTGTAGGATCGGGCATCAACTGGCATTGCTCGAACTCAGGCAGGTACAATTGAAAAAAGCGCAAACCGAAATACATATCCTCGTCGGCATGGCACACAAGGGTGTTCGAGGGCTGGAATTCGGAGCGAATTCTTCGGCATAGGCTGGTCAGCAGTTCGTCGTGTTGACGGATTGCCCGGGCGGTGCGCCCGAGCCCAAAGAAGGCTCCATCCCAGGACCTGGGCCAAGCCAGGAAAGCACCTGCATTCACCGCGCAAAGGACTGCGCTCGTCGCAACAAATATCCAGGTTTTCTTCAACTGCGCCACGACCAAGGCCAAGAGCAGCAACAGAGCCGGCAAGTAACTCAGAACATACCCGGGCTGCCTCGTGAATCCGATAATGCCTACCACGACCATCGGCCCAATCCACAGGGCCAGCACCATCAAACACCGGGAATGTTCCTGATCCCAGGCTCGTTTCTGTAAAGCCTTCAGTTTGAAGGTGCGATACAGGAGCGCCCAGATGAGGACAACGGTTCCGAGCATCAGCCCATTGGCGCAATACAGTCCCACGAAGAACACGTTCCAGGTGACTGCGTCCCATCCGCCACCCCACAGTGTTAACCGCGCGTTTGACAAAACATGGAGTCGGACTTCGTCGAGATACAACGGCAACCCCCCGGACAACCTCGTCATGGGCACAAACCAAGCAAGACCCAGGGAAACTGCCACGACAGTGGCAACTATCAGTTTGACGAATCGGGGTTTCCGAAATTTCCAGAATGCATACAACACCAGAGGGGCCAGCGCAGGAACCGTTTGCTGGCGCACGCCTCCTACGGCGGCTATCAATATCCCGATTGCCACCGTGTCAAGCCACGACCCTCCGGTTCGCATCGCTCGCCAACACCAGAAAACCGTCAGACAAACCAACAAGCTGTCCACGATGTAGGTGAGAGCCACGCAACTATGAAACCAGAGTTGCGGGCTGGTCGTGGCCAGTAAACCCGAAAGAATACCGGTTCGCCAGCCGCCGATCGCTGTTCCCAACAGGTACATCAGGGCCGCCAAAGCGCTGCCGAAGACCACGCTGACCCATACCAGGCTTGCGTGGGGATCCTGGAGCCAGAGATTCACCAACTTGCTGAGCATGACATACAGAAAGTAACCGGGCGCGTGTGGCTGACTCAGTCTCACGTTGTAATCCGAAATCGCCAGGGCAAACTGCGCGCTGTCCCAGTGGTAAGCCAATTGACTCCGAAACGGCAAACGGAGTAACAACGCGGAAACGAAGAAGAGCGCTGCCACGACGCCCTCGCGCTTGCCCGATTCATCCCTCATGGCCGATTGAAGAATCAGAAAATCTTTTCATGGTCGATACGCGATGTAGACCTTGCATGCATAGCAGATGGATCGTCGCAGTACGAGGTTGAAACATCTGGTTCCAACCTCTTTCTCCCCAGGCGGTCTCAAAAGTATTCCTCCAATCGAAAATCGCTGCTCGTGTCATCCCACTTCGTCTAATCCCCCGTCCAATCCTTTTGCCTTTGAGATTGCCACAGGGCTGACTATACTGCCACCTCACGGAGGTGAACGAGTTGGAAAAGGTCTCGAGTCGTCCCGTCGGCATGGCGCGATATTTGCCATCGGTAAGCCAATGGATTTGGTTGGTATTGTTCCTGTTGCTGCTGGCGCAACCCTGGCGGACGATGATGGTCTCCAGCGACGGCGATCCCTGCATGCATTGGCGCGTGGGCGAATGGATGCTCGAACACCGGCAAATCATCCGAACCGATGTCTTCTCCCACACCCGATTCGGCCAGCCGATTGTCTCAAAGGAATGGCTCGCGGAAATCATTTTTGCCCTCGCCGGCCGTCTTGCGGGCCTGTACGGACTGGCGGTGGCGGCCGCGCTGGTCATCGCCACAACCTTCGCCTTGTTGCATCGCCAACTGCTCCGGGAAGGAAACGACTTGCTCGTCGCCACCACCGTCGTCTTGCTCGCGGCGTGGGCCGCCAGCACGCATTGGCTGGCGCGTCCCCATGTCTTCAGTTTCCTGATGGTGCTCTTGTGGAATGATGCGTTGCGGCGCTACGAACGCGACCGGCGACCCCTGCGGCTGGCGGTCACGCTCGGCCTGCTCACGTTGTTTTGGGTCAATCTCCACGGGGCCTATCTCGCGGGGGTCATTGTGCTCGGCGCCTATTGGCTCGGAGCGCTCTTCGAGCGGGACTACGGCAGGGTCAGGACGTTGACCGCCGTGGCGTTGGGATGCGCCGCCCTTTCGCTCTGCAACCCGAGCGGCTACCATCTGCATCTCCACAATCTCGAATTCCTCCACTCCCAGTTCCTCACCAACTGGTTGGCCGAATACAGGTCGTCGGACTTTCATTCCGGCTCGAATGGGTTCCTCGCGTGGCTTGCTTTGCTCTTTCTCACTTTCGCGCTGAAGAGACCGCGCGTGTCGGCAAGCGCCGCCATTCTGCTGCTGGCGTGGGGGTACTTCGCCCTGTACGCCGGGCGCAATATCCCGTTGCTGGCCATCCTGAGCGCGCCGATCATTGCCGCCCCTCTCTCGGAAGGTGTGCGCGGCACATGGCGCGAAGTGTCCGTGCGCATCCGCACCGTGAACGACACGAGTCGGGGTTGGCCGGTGGTGGCCATCGCGGCGGCCATCGCGATCGTGTGGGTCCCGCGACCGACGGATATGCCAACCGAGGACTGGCCGGTGGCAGCCGTGTCGTTCATCCAACAGCATCCGGAGCAGTTCAAAGGCAACCTATTCAACCAGTACATGTGGGGCGGTTATCTCCTGGAAGCGCTGCCCGAGCATCAAGTGTTCATTGATGGCCGCACCGATTTCTACGGCGAAGGACTTGTGCGGGAGTTTCAGGACACCACGGCGCTGTCGACCAATTGGACGGAAGCGCTCGAGAAGTATCAAGTCACCTGGACGTTGATGCCAACCGATCACCGGCTCAATCTCGCGCTTGAACTGAAGCCCGGGTGGAAACGCGTTTACACCGACACGGTGAGTGCGATCTACTGCCGTATCCCATGAAATCGAGCCGCTACCTCACGATCGCACTGCTGGTTCTGATCGTCTCGCTGACGTTTCACAAGATCTATGACCCTGATTTCTGGTGGCATCTGGCGGCCGGCGACCGGATGTGGACGACGCATTCGATTCTGCGCGTGAACACATTCTCCTTCACGCACCCGCAGTACGACTGGCTCGATGTCTACTGGCTTTACCAACTCGCGTTGAGTTGGCTCTGGCATTGGGGAGGGGCGACTGCGATCATCGGATTTCGCCTCGTCCTTGTGCTCACACTCGCCGCATTGGTATTGACCGGATTTCGCGACAGACGCCAGCCGCTGTCGGCAAGTGAGGCCGGGATCCTTGTGCTCTCATGGCTGTTGCTGGCGCCCAGGCTGACAGATCGCCCGGAGCTCGTCTCGTTCGTTCTGCTTGCAGGAATGCTCGCCCTGATACGCCAAGGGTGGTGGTGGTGGTGTGTGGCGCTGGAGATCGTTTGGGCCAACGTGCACGGCTTCTTCTTTTGGGGTCCGTTCCTCCTGGCGTCGGCTGCGGTGTCTGGTTGGATCACAGGCGATCGGCGCGCGGCGCGAACGGCCACGCTCGCAACTGTTGTGACCGCCGCAGCAAGCCTTCTCTCTCCCTTTGGCTGGCGGAACTGGCTGGAGCTGCCACGACTTGCCGCGAGTATGCGTACCCTGGCCAGCAGCATTGACGAACTGGTCAGTCCATTTCATCCCGTTGTGCGCGCCAGGGACGGCACCTGCTGGCTATTGATCGTGTTTCTGGCGCTGGCGGTGATCATGTTTGGATTGAACCGGAGATCGGTTCGACCGTTCGACTGGATCATCATGGCCGCGAGTCTGCCGCTGGCATTGGCCGTGCGGCGGGGCATTCCGTTGTTCGTCCTGTGCGCGCTGCCTGCGTTGCTGGTTGCGACGCCGAGGATTGGAAAACCGGTCGCTTGCGCCCTTGTGATCGGCCTGTGCCTGGCGCTGGCGATACGATTGCGCATCCGCGGGCGCGAGTTTGGGCTCGGGATGGTCGAGAACGAGTTTCCCTCCAATGCGGTCGAGTTCGTGCAGCAGCATATCCGGGGACCCTTGCGGCTGTTTAACGCGGACTTTGGCACGGGCGGATACCTGATCGCACACGGTGTGCCGGTCTTTGCCGATGAGCGGGGGGAGGCGTACCCAACTGAATTCATGCGCGAATACTTTCACGCCGTCGAAGACGACGTCGCGTTCGGCAGGATGGCGCAGGAGTACGACGTCACCCATGCATTCATCGTCACTTCGTCGGCGGAGACGCGCGCTTTTGCACGACGAGTAGCTTCTTTGCCGGAGTGGACAACGCTCTACAGCGATGACATCGCGGTTGTGCTCGAGAGAAGGCCATGAATCTTCGCCGTTTACTGCTACCCTCGTTCAGCACCTGGCTATGGTTGCTGTTCTTCCTCGGATTGAGTCTTTCGAGTTGGCGATTGGTCTTGATCAATGCGGATAGTGATCCTTCTTTTCATTGGCGGATCGGCAACTGGATGATCGAGCATGGCCAGGTGATCCGAACGGATCAGTTTTCCCACACGCGGTTCGGCGCGCCCCTGATTTCGAAAGAATGGTTGAGTGAGATCTTGTTTGCCGCCGCAGGCAATCTGCTGGGCTGGAATGGCATCGTATTGCTGTCTGCGACCCTGATCGCGACCACGATGTGGTTGTTGCACCGTCGCTTGTTGGCACAAGGCAGCGAAATCCTGCTTTCGACTGCGCTGGTCATGGTGGCGGCCTACACATGTTCCGTGCACTGGCTGGCACGGCCGCATCTGGTGACGCAGTTGTTCGCCGTCGTGTTCGGCTGGGAACTGCACGAGTTCCAACATGGACGGAGGTCGTGGAAACGTTTGTTCGGTTTGCTGGTTCCCTTGATGCTGCTGTGGACGAACTTGCACGGAGCCTTTCTTACAGGTTTCGTGCTGATCGGGATTTACGCGACGGGTAGCGCCGTGGAGATGTTTGTCGGCACCGGTGAACGGCGCTCGGGCGCTGGTCGCAAGGTCGTCGTTCTCGCATGGTTGTTGACGGCCTGTCTCCTGGTCTCCTTCCTCAATCCGAACGGCTGGAAGTTGCACCT
>Ga0182027_10016017_pt1 | contig 10265 bp, 5 predicted proteins | sample 712E1DmetaG_FD_121300 | JGI IMG/M metagenome (GOLD analysis project Ga0182027, IMG submission 121300) | Permafrost microbial communities from Stordalen Mire, Sweden - 712E1D metaG (Illumina Assembly) | ecosystem: Environmental > Terrestrial > Soil > Wetlands > Permafrost | place: Sweden... | reverse complement strand
TTGAGGTTGCGGATCGCACGGGCATAATAGCTTCGGGGAAAGGGAAAATGTTCCGGAACTGTCGCGTCCGACTTGTCGGATACCGTCACAATAACGATATCGAGCGAATCCTCTGAGAAGGGAAGCGGACCGCGTTTTGCGAACGATTTATCGATAAAGGAAAGTTTTAACCGGTCGAAGAAGTGGAACTCGAATACCGCGTCCTGCACAAAAATCATCACTAACAACGCGATACCAACGCTGAGGGAAATACGAATTAGCCACGGGATCAAACTTTTGAAGAGTGGCCTGGACATAGAATACTAGAAGTTGATATGGTAAATCAGGCTGACGTATGAATCGTTCTTCGAGCCGGAGTTGACGATATATTGGTACTGAAACGATGCACTTTGATTATATGCAATGGCGTATAACAATCCAGCTTCCAGTAACGTGCGTTGAAAATCCCCGAATGTCGGCGCATACGTAGCGGACACCTTCAACAAATCTTTATAGATCTTGTAGCGGCCGTTGAACGTAATCGTCGTATAGTTCAGCGATGTTGATGAGGTTACCGTCTTGAAGACGCCGCCAGTCGAATCAACCTTAGCCATCGGTATGGTGTTCAAGCTCATCGTATATCCGATCGAGGACTCAAGCGGAAACGTATGAACGGTGTTGACCAAAAGAAACGCATTGAAGCCCTTGACGTTCTGTTTATTCGCAGTGTTGTCCGTTTTGTTCGAGAGGTCGAGGCTCAGTGTGGCGTTGTGTTTCCCCCAGCGCGAAGAAAAGTCGTACGTTGACTGCGCGAAGAATCGATTCGTCTTATCGTTAATCGCCTGCGTTGCATCTGTGGCGTTTGTGTCGGCCGGGCTGATCGGGTTGCTCTCACTGTTGTTGCCGTAGCCGACCGTAAAGTTCGGCATATTCGATGTCGGGTAATACGATACCGAAGCGTTGATTGTCTGGTACGTCGTTGTGAGTGCGATAAGATTACTGTCGGCCAATCTCAGACTGTCCCGTCCGGCAGTGTTGTTCTGCAGCCGTTCGTAACTGCCGGTCAGGAAGACACTGTTTCCGACTAACCGTATCCTGTCAAAAACGTTAAAGCCTTTTACGTCTCTCCGTAATGCCGAAGTTCCCTCCGAGGTATAATCTGCACCGTGATAGATGTAGCTTCCCTTCAGATAATTCCCGAAATAATTGAGCGCAAGCCCGGTTTCATACACTAATGCCGTTAAGCCGGGGGGAAGCGGTACAAGATTCTCATTGAGTGTAATGACCTTTGCAAGGTATTTCGTGCCGTACTTCTTCAAGAGGTTTTTGGTGCTGCTGTCCAATTGCGAGGTATCGATGCTTGCGTCGGTGAATTGGGGTGCTGAGATGTCGACGTTGTTCAAGCTGTACGATGCCTGCCCTGTCCATTCGAAATGATGGTTGTCGAACGCGACAACAACATCGCTTCCAACCACAACGTTCTCCTGCGGTTTGACCAAAGTGTCGGCACTGCCATATTGGTCTTTCGATTTCAAATACGTGAAACCGAGTTGAAAATTTTCTCCACTGCCGAAGCTGGGCCGAATTGCCGTGAGGTTTCGTTTTAGCGTCGGTTGTTGGCTTGAATCTCCATCGACTCTTCGGATGTCTTCACCGCTTGTGTAATCCAAGTTGAATGCACCGAGGTCCAAGCCCGCGGAGATTCCACGGATGCGCTTGCCGTCCATGACTGTTGTCGGGGCGAATCTCGGGTACGCATCGCCAATGCCCACATTGGCATACTTTGCATCGAGCCCGAGGAAGTAACGATCCTGCGGCTGCCGCGTGGGATCTTCTTCCGACGTGAGATAGAGGTTGCCTGTTGTTCTCAGAATACCGTACGATGCATTGGCATTTGCGTTTAAACGCCTATAAGGTGTAACGTTTCCTTGGATGTCTTCATTGCGCCCTTCAGCTTGAGCGTTTCCCGAATACCGCACTTGTTCTGCCTCCACCTGCCCGTTCGTAATGACGGTAAACGTTCGCTCGATCTTATGGTACGGCCTTCCTGTTGTATCGTACACGTTGACCCGCAGGGTGTGAGTGCCTGTTGAGATATTCTTTGGAAGAGCGTTGGGGGATACGATCGTCAAATCGCCGGCCGAAACCGCCATCGACGAAAGATCAATATTGTCGACAAATACTTTAGTCCTTTTTCTGTCTACCTTGTTGGGGGCATAAACGAAAGAAACGGAAATATAGACATCCTCCGGGAGAAGTTTCTCGGATTTATCAGGACTAAGGATGAGAATCTCTTGATCCTTCGGCGATTTCATCCCCACCGGAATTCGCGTCGGCGTGCCTTGTGGATTTTCGAACGGGTAGGTTTCAGAGACTCCTGTCGAGGTTTGCGCCAGCACGTACGCTTCCATGAACGGCGGCGTCACCTCATCCTCTGAAATTGTTACCGACGCCGTATCGCCTATGATCGGCATTTCAAGGATGCGAAATTCCGATTGGCCGAATTGACGGTAGTACAACACGACGCGAGCAAGGTCTGTCGATTTTGCTAGTTCGACCGCGACCCGAAGAGGTGTCCCTTCCCTTGCCTCGCCAGTGTGTATCGCTCGGATGTACGTGTTGATCTGGGAATGTGCCGTGAGCGGAGTGAGAACAATCACGGCCGCGACGAGTCGCGCGAATATTTTAGAGGACAATTTCCTACAAAAAAAGTCCATTGCAGACCGGGCAAAAGTGAGCGATTAATGGCATCAATAAAAAACCGCCTGCAATCTAAAAAATGGAGCCGATAATTGCAAGCGGTTTTTCTCAAGAAAAAACTTCAGTCGATCAGTAATCGATGATCATTGTCTTTTGATTTCCATTCGGGTCGGAAAATTGGATCTTCAACTCATTTGTGCTTGTCGACTGGACCGGAATGACAATCGGATTTGTCTGCGGGTCGGTCGGCGGATAGGTCAAGTTGATTCCCGTTTTCGTCCTGAATATAACGTAAACCTGCATCGAAGGGCTCACGGCATCGGCCCCCGGAATTGCAAATGTCACTTTGTTCCCGGATAACGTCGCAGGCACTTCTTTATATGTTGTTCCCGTTGAATTCTTATACGCCAGCGCAAAATACGAAACGATTGTTTTCAGCGTATCGACGGGGACCGATGTTTGGACGAGTTCCACGGTAACGTTAAAATCTTGTCCTTGGGTTACCACGGGTGCCGTCACTGCAAATCCGACTGAAAAGCCCGTGCTCGTTGATGACGAGCCGTTGTTCGATGTGCCACCACCGCCACCACCGCTGCCCATTGCACCTTGCATCTTCTGCAATTCTGCTGGAGTTGTTTTCTTCACTTCGATCTTTCCGTTGCGATAGGAATATGCAGTTTGCCCGGCGTTGACATTGACGGATTGGTTCGAAACACTATTCGTGAACACGACAATGCCGGCACCCAGAATTAACACGTCGTTGCTGTCTGCTCCGTTTAAGAGCAAGCCTTGTGTGCCGCGAATCGACGCGACGGATGTCGGCGTCGAGAATTCGAATTTTTCATTTTCCCTTTTTTTCACATCAAAGGTCAGTTCTCCGTGATCGAGATTCACGTTTTTCGAGAATTCTTTGTTGGCCGTCAATTCGGCCCGAATTGTGATTTGAGAATTTTCCTGCAGGCGAAGGATTGAGTTTTCAATGAACTTTATGACGACGAAAGAGTTTGCCGCGGTTTTTACTTGATCGCCGGACATAAGCGGCGTTGCCGGGGCGGCTTTGGTCCATTTTTTTCCCTCTTTCAAATATTCGACGGATCCGACCGGCTTGTAAATAAGTGCGACCGGCTTGTCTGGATCATACAATGGTGCCGCGATCGCCGTGCAGAATGACGAAACCAGGCACACCAGTAAAAGAATGTAAAATGTTCTCATGTGGAGTTTTCTCCCGGAAGTCAGTACGCTGTTAGTTTTCGAATCGAATCGATTTGATGTTATTTTTGTTTTGATTCAGGATCACTTGAAACTCTTGCGCGGTGAGGGTTATACCGTTTAAGGTGATCTGGGAACTGTTGAGCACCAGCTTTTGGTCTTGAATGATGTTCATAAAATTTTGGAATTGTCCACCGCTCAGTGCCGTCTGCAAAAGGTTCATCACCAACTCCCCTTGCGGGTCGGAGATGCGGAACAGCCGGATCGTCCTGAGGGGATCGATGTTGTATCCGAATGCCGTTCGAATGCCGTCGAGCACGAGGACATATGACTTTCCCCGCTCAAGCGGACGAGGTCCTTTTAGAATGGTCACACCCTGACCGGCAACCGGCGCTTGAGGATACGTGAGGATAGTGAGGTTGCCCGACTGTTGGCGGTCGATCTCAGCTTGAAAATACGGGTCGGATGCGGAAATTGCGTCTTCAAGCGATTGCTGATCGGGCCTCTTTTCGTACACTGAAATCATCACTCCGTGTGTGTCGTACGCCCATTGGAACTGCGGGAAGGGGGTTGGATATTCAACTCCGTTGTCCGACGGCTGGAGCAACGTAGCGTTTGTCGGGTTTGTCACGGTTACGGTGAACGCAGGATTGTTGCTCAAATCCAACACTCCATTTGTCACTTTCCCTTTACCGGCAACACTGTCTACTGTAAAAATAATCTTCACGGTGTATTGACCGGAAGGTACTTTTCCACCACTCGCCGCATCCTCGATCATGTTCTTTAATCTTGTTTTCAACGCATCGTTGACGGTGGAATTGATATCAATGTCGGTTGAGTTTCCCGGCTGGGCATCGAGGCTAGTGAAAATTCTTCCTGTGGTCGGAATAGGGAACGGTCTTGTTGTGTTGGCAATAACAATCTGTTTTGCCGGAGGACCGTCTTGATCGAGCGTAACATACCCTTCAATGTGCATATCCACCCAAACGACGGCGCCTGATGGAGGATACAACCTCGCTGTTAAATTATTAATCCTTAAGGAAAAACTAGTCGGCGCAATGTTCTTGATCTGCTCGGACAGGGGGTCGACTAAAGCGGTCGCGTTGATGATGTCAGCTTGGGTGACGGTGGGAATGACCTGAATGTATTGATTGGATTGTGCAGACATTCGTTGAAGCACTGCGACTCCTATGATGGCCATCGCGAGGAATTTAATATACCTTGTTGTTCTCATGCCACTCTCCCGAAAAGTTGAATGCACACTCTTATGATATGGAATTAAGATACAGGATTAATCCACTACGTTGCTGTGTTGAGAGTCACTAACTAAATTGGTTAAAATCCGACGATATCGTTGTAAATAACGAAAACCATGAACGTCAGCAGCAACAGAACGCCGGCCTGCTGCACGGTTTGCTGAACCTTGTGCGGAATTGGTTTCCCAAAAATTGCCTCGTAGACAAGCATCATAAGATGTCCGCCGTCAAGCGCTGGAAAGGGAAGAATGTTCATCACCGCAAGACTGATGCTCAGCAGCGCCATAAATCCGAGGAAACTCATAATTCCGACTTCCGCCGTCCGCGTAGCCATTTGGGCAATTTTCACCGGTCCGGCGACCGATTTTGAAAACGACGCCTTACCGACAATAATATGCCAGATAGAATTGATAAGTAATTTTGTCGCCCCGTACACATCATCCAACCCTTTCGGGAGCGATTCGAATATGCCGTAATGCTCGTGAACAATGGGGCCGACATAACGGCTCTCGATACTTATCCCTATCATTCCCTCGGGCGTCGGCGTTATCGCGGCCTGCACGACGTGGCCGTTGCGCCTCAATTCAAAATCGATTTTCTTCCCCGCGTTGGCTTTGATGATATGGGTGACCTGGAATTGGTTGATCACCTTCTGGTGGTCGATAGAAAGGATAACGTCTTCCGGCTTGAGTCCCGCAGCTTCCGCAGGCTTGTTCTTGAGGACGTCGCCGATCACCGCCTCGGTAGAAGCGGGAAGAAACCCAAACGTTGCGTCCGAAATGTCGGGGACCAGGGAATGCGGAACGGCAATTGTTGACGCGCTCCCGTTCCGTTCCACGTCGATGCTGAGGTCGTCTCCGACGAAGTCGACATACATCGCCGATTGAATTGCATCCCAGTGACTGATTTTTTCGCCGTTGACGGCGAGAATTTTATCCCCTTCTTTGAACCCGGTCTTCTCGGCGGCACTGTTTGGAATGATGTATCCGATTTCAGTCGTTTGACGGAAGTTGCCGCCGTTGACAAAATTGATTCCCCAGAAAATCGCAATTGCCAGGAAGAGATTCATGATCACGCCGGCAGAAATAACGATCATCCGCTGCCAGATCGGTTTCGAACGGAACTCCCACGGCTGGGGTTCGTGATTGACGAATTCGGTATCGAAGCTCTCATCGATCATTCCGGCTATTTTCACATAACCGCCGATGGGAACCCAAGAAACGCAATAATCAGTCTCGCCGATTGTTTTGCCGAAAGCGCGCGGCGGAAAACCTATCGAGAATCTGTCGACGCGCATCCTGCATGCCTTTGCGGCAATAAAATGCCCGAGTTCGTGAATGAAGACCAATACACCGATTGTGACCAGGAAATAGAATACGGTAGTGAGAAATTCCATCGCGAAAAAGACCTTTAGTTACTATTGTATGTAGAGGACAAGTTGAAAACCCGTCCTACGATCAGTTGCAAATACTCTCTGCAAATCTGCGGGCCGATGCATCTGCTGCGATGATGTCGTCGAGCGTTGGGCGTCCCGTTACGTTGTGATGTTCCATTGTGCGGCAGATGGTTTCGGGTATTTGCTGGAAAGCAATCTTTCCCTCCAGAAAACGTCTGACCGCTATTTCATTTGCAGCATTGAGCGCTGCGGGCATCGTCCCCCCCTCGTTCAACGCGTCATACGCGAGCCGTAAGCATTGGAAACGCTCGATGTCCGGAGGGAAAAATGTCATCTCCCTCAGCTTTGGGAAATCGACGCGGGCAACATTCGATGCCGCGCGTTCCGGATACGTGAGCGCGTACTGGATCGGGATTTTCATATCCGGCATACCGAGTTGTGCTTTTACCGAACCGTCGATGAATTCCACCATCGAATGAATGATCGATTGCGGATGGATAACGACGTCAATTCTTTCCGGCGGAATGCCGAAGAGCCAGCGTGCTTCGATAACTTCCATTCCTTTGTTCATCAACGTTGCGGAATCGATCGTGACTTTGTTTCCCATTTTCCAGTTCGGATGGTGCAGGGCCTGTTCGACCGACACCTTCTTCAGCATATCCTTCGGCGTGTTGAGAAACGGTCCACCCGACGCGGTGAGAATGATTTTGGCGACGGATGATCCCGATTCGCCGACCAGGCACTGGAAAATCGCAGAATGTTCGCTGTCGACCGGAATGAGGATACCACCGGTTTCCTTCACCAGCCGCATGATGATCTCACCCGCAACGACAAGGGTTTCCTTGTTGGCCAGTGCAATCTTTTTTTTCGCCCTAATTGCCGCGATTGTCGGTTTCAATCCTGCAAAGCCGACCAGCGAGCTGATCACCACATCCACATCGTTCCGCTGGACGATCTCTTCTAAACCTTCTTCGCCAACGAGGACTTCCGTTGCTCCGTCGAAACGTTTCTTGCATTCCGCCGCAGAGTTTCTGTCCAGCACGACGACACCCTTCGGCTTGAACCGTCGGACTTGATCACACAGTGCATCAATGTTATTGTTGACTGTGAGATAAGAAACTTTAAACTGGTCTGGAAAGTTGGCGATGACTTCTATGCTATTCTTGCCGATGGAGCCGGTGGAGCCAAGGATAGCGATGTTTTCTTGCCGGGAGTGCAATGATAAAACCATTTTATTCTTTCAAAAATGTAACTAAATGTTGAGAGTAAGTCAAGATAACCGTTTTTCGGGTAGTGGTGCGTTTTCGCTGGGAACGGTCTTTCGACCGTTCCTACTGTCGCAAAAACGTAGGAACGGATGGAAATCCGTTCCAAAATTCCAAAAGGTACCACTACCGTTTTTCGGGTGGTGGTGCGATAAGTAGCTGTCGGACGCCTTTTCCGAAAAATCGCGGCAAGTTGAAATTTTTGGTACGGTATATAGAGAAGGTTTCCGACAGTTGCTGAAACTGTGCCACTCCCCGATTTTGGGTAGTGGTACACTTTCAAAGTAAAGGTGATTCCGGCGAAAGCCGGTCGAAGACTCTTCGAGAATCCATTCAATTGAGCCTGGATGTCCACCTAGGGGGACATGACATATCTTTTTTTATTCTGAATATCCAAACTGTGCCGCTCCCCGATTTTGCATTGCATTTAAAAGCAGTTTCGATTATATTTCCTACTCAAATCAGTTTTATACCAATAGCTTGCAGTTAGGAGTTCGCTAAGATATGCCTATAATGACTAGAATGCGCGACAATATGCCGGTAATTCTCATCGGGCTTGTAATCATGTTTGTCGTGATGATCGTTTTTGAATGGGGTATGGATTACCTTGGAATCAAGTCCGGCCGCCATGACTACGTTGGGATTATCGACGGAAGGAAAATTACGTATCAGGAGTTTTCGGAATTGGTGAAGCGGGCTGCAGAAAACCAGAAGAAACAAACGGGACAAGACCCGGAAGAAGATGCCTTGAAAGATGTTCGTGATCAAATCTGGAACAGCCTGATTGCTTCTACGCTCGTCAATAAGGAGACTCAGCGGACCGGCATCACAGTGTCGGACCAGGAACTCGTTGATTGGGTGAAGGGAGACAATCCGCCGGCGTTTTTGATGCAGCAATTCGAGGATTCGACAGGCAAGTTCAACCGGGCGGCCTACGATCAGACGATCAATGACCCGAAGAACAAAGAAATTATGATTCAGGTGGAAACAGGACTGCGGCAGCAGCGTCTCTCTGAAAAAATGCAGAGCCTCATTTTAGCATCGGTGCGTGTTACGCCCGGGGAAATGGAGGAATGGTTTGAAAATCAGAACACAAAGCTCGAAGCGCAATATGCCTTGTTCGATGCGAACAGGTTTTTTCCCGACAGCGTAGTTTCGGTTACCGATGACGACCTGCGGAAATATTACAACGAAAACCAGGAAGAATTCAAAGCAAAAGCATCGCGCAAACTGAAGGTCGTGTTATTTGGCAACCAGCCTTCAGCGAAGGATTCACAGGATGTGCTTGTTGAGGCCAACAACATTCTCCAGCAAACGAAGGCGGGGATTGATTTTCTCGAACTTCAAAAATCATACTCGGAAACGCCCGCGCCTCCGGCGTACTTCAAACACGGACAGCTCACGCAGGAAAGAGAAGCCGCCGTTTTCGATGCAAGCGTGGGCGACGTCGTAGGACCGGTAAAAGATATCCTTGGCTATCATCTCATAAAGATTTTTGATCAAAAAAATGGGGCTGACGTGTTTGTCCACGCCCGGCATATTCTGCTCAGCACGAACGGAAAAGATGAAGCGTCAGTGATGAAACAAGCAAACGAGCTCATCATGCGCGCGCGTCACGGCGAAGATTTTGCCAGCCTTGCAAAGCAGTATTCAACCGAACCGGGGGCGGCAACTTCGGGCGGTGACCTCGGCTGGTTTGGCAAAGGGAAGATGGTGAAGCCGTTTGAAGATGTGGCCCTGAAAGGGAAGCCCGGGCAAATTCTCGGTCCGGTGAAAACAGAATTCGGGATTCACATTATTAAGATTGAAGGAAGAGACAGCCGCGAGCTGAAGATTGCCGACATTACGCTTCCGATCAAAACCAGCCAGCAGACCAAAGACGACGCGTTTCAGCGCGCGCAAGACTTTGCTTTTGTTGCGAAGGACGGAAAGTTTGAAAAGGATGCGGAAAGCTTTGGTTTGCAGGTGCGGGAAACCCCCTCGTTTCAAAGAACGGGGTTGATTCCGGGAATCGCATACAACGAAGCGATTTCGAAGTTTGCCTTCGAGAAGGATTTGGGAGACATCAGTGAACCGTATCAGGTGAACGGAGGCGTTGCGGTGTTCATGATTTCTGAAGTGAAGAAAGAAGGCATCCGTCCGTTCGATGAAGTAAAAAATTCTTTGCAGCCGCGCGTCATGCGAAATAAGAAAATGGCGTTGATGAAGGAATTGGTTCAGAAACAGCGTGCCTCATTGAACGATTCTGTCGATCTCTTGTCGCTGGCAGCTTCCGATGCCCGGATCAGCGTTCAATCGACGGGGCTGTTTTCACCGACGGGAATGATCCCGACTGTTGGGCGAGATAATGCTTTCCTCGGCGTGGCGATGACATTGCCGCTTCAAAAGATCTCTCAGCCTGTTGAAGGGGAAAGAGGATACTATCTCATAAAGCTCTTAAGCAAAACTCCGTTTGATTCT
>Ga0182027_10016016_pt1 | contig 10266 bp, 9 predicted proteins | sample 712E1DmetaG_FD_121300 | JGI IMG/M metagenome (GOLD analysis project Ga0182027, IMG submission 121300) | Permafrost microbial communities from Stordalen Mire, Sweden - 712E1D metaG (Illumina Assembly) | ecosystem: Environmental > Terrestrial > Soil > Wetlands > Permafrost | place: Sweden... | reverse complement strand
GCTGAACGGCTACGTCAAGAAGGTTATGCCGTACGCTTGTTTCGCGAACCGGATAGTCAGACTGATTTAACTGCCCGTGTAATCCGTAGGCTGACACAAGATCCCCGATACCCAATGAATACCAAAACCGAAGTTTTGCTATACAACGCAGCTAGGTCACAATCGCTAGAAATAATCCGCCAAGCCCGCCAAGAAGGTGTCATCTGTTTGTGTGATAGAAATTTTTTAACAACTCTGGGTATCCAATATTATGGCAGGGGTGATGTGCCGGATTATGAATCAATTAATAACATTATAAATTTTGCAGTCGGCGATATGATGCCTGATATTACAATAATATTAGACGCCCCAACGTCTGTTTTACGCGATCGGGCTCAATCACGAGGGCATGGTGAGCGGTTTGATAATCTGGATATTGAGTTTTTGGAACGAGTCAGAGCCGGTTATTTACTGGAGGCCAAAGCTCGAAATTATCCGGTTTTACTGGCAATTGACAGCCCCGAAAAAATTCACCAGTTAATTTGGGACTATATCCATGGAAAACCTATAAAAGTGGCCGCTGATATGCAGCCGAGTCCAGTTAAAACTGCGGCTACGGACGAGCAACCCGTAGATAAAGTACCGTTACTCAAAAAAACTAAGAATGGCTACCGGATTACAGAAGCTGGCCGCGAATTCTTAAAGAATGCCGTCACAAATACAGAAGGCAATATTTATGCTTTTAAACACACTTTTAACCCGTTGACTGCTGCAGCATCGATGGCCCGTTTAAGCCGTCGTTTTGATGACCTACGAATCACACTTTTAGATGAATTTGCCATAAGCCCGGATGAAAATGCCGAGCTGCTAAAGAGAGTTATCACAGCTTATGGCGATGACTCGGTACAACAACTGATTGGCCAGCACTTGGTGGTGGAAGGTGCCAGCAACTTATTAACTAAAAGGTTGGAGTGGGGCAGGTTGGCAGCCTATTTGGAACAATCCACTCGCTATATTTACTACGATCAAAAAGACTATAACGGTAAATATAAGTATTATGTCCCTGAAAAATTGGATAAAAAAACAAAAAAACACTACACCGCCACTCTCGATACGATTTTTGATAAATATTCAGAGATGGTACACAAGGCTACCGATTATGTTCGAAACAATTCTGCTGTGACTAAAGCTGAACAAGACAGTGCTTGGATAAGCGCAACTAGGGCTCAAGCCTGCGATGCTGTTAGATCCGTGTTGCCAATAGCTACCAAATCTACCGTTGGCATATATGCATCCGGCCAGGCATTGGAAAGTCTAATAATGCACCTCCTTGCCGATAATTTACCCGAAGCCCGTCAAACCGGCCTAAAAATACTCAAAGAATGCCGCAAAGTAATTCCTACATTTTTGGAACGAGCCGATAAGCCGGAACGAGGTGGTGCCATTATTGCTTATCAGGCCAATCGAAAAAAAGCCGTTCAAAAACTAGCTAATAAATACTTGCCCGGCAATAATGCTCCGACAACAGAAGAAATAACCTTGCTAGATTATTATCCTCGCAATGAACTCGATATAGTACCGGAAATGCTTTACGAATACAGCAATTTACCGTTAGAAATCATTAAAAACGAAGTAGAAAGTTGGCCCTATAAACAAAAGTTAGCTGTCATGCAGGCTTATTTTGGGGAAAGATTAAACAGGCGACATAAACCAGGTAGGGCACTAGAAAAAGTCCAATATAGCTGGGATATAATGTGCGATTATGGCATTTTCCGCGACTTGCAGCGCCATCGTATGGTTGATGATTTGGAATGGCAACAACTGACTCCGCGTTACGGCTATGAGATACCTCAATTGGTGGAACAAGCCGGTTTAGTCGAGCAATTTATAGATTGCTTCGATTTAAGCCTTGGGCTGTATAGTACCATGCAAGCTGCCGGTTATGTGTTAGAAGCTCAATATGTAACCCTAATGGGCCATAAAATGCGCTGGAAGGTATCCTATAATGCCCGTGAAGCCTTTCATCTGCATGAACTTCGTACGGTACCGCAGGGCCATCCCGGTTATCGTAAATTGGTCGGAGCCATGCACGAAAAGCTTCTGAACGTACACCCGATAATCGGCGAAGCCATGAAATTTGTTAACCAAGAAGAAGATCCGGTATTAACCCGTCTGGCTGCCGAGCGATATACCCAGTACAAACTAAAAATCTTAGACAAAAAGCCTTAGTCTATTATTCTTTATGAGTTTCTTTATCAATAAACATTTTACTATCAGCCTCTTTTATAACATCTTTAGCCGACTTGCATTTACATACTATAGTAAAACCACTTGAAAAATTTACATAGCCGTCAAAAGCTAGTTGTACTTGTTGCCGGCACCTATCGACAAAGCTTTCTATAGCTCTGTGGATGTCAATGCCTTCTTTACTGTCAATATTCAACAATACGTAGAATTCATCGCCTTGGCCATATCTACGTCCAACAATATCACCAGTACCTCTCGTTTCGTTCCTGAAAACTTCAGCAATTATTTCTATAATAGTATCGCAACCATCATGCCCGAACTCTCGATTAAATCTGTCAGTTTCATCAACATCAATAAAGCCAAACACAGTTGTTTTAGATACACTACGTCTATCTCTTACGACATGTTTTTTTAACTTTGGCATAAGCTTTGTGAGAAAATACCGATCGTTATATAGACCTGTTTGTTCGTCGAATAAAGAAGCATTTTCCTTTTCGATCAACTGTTTATTCTGTTGTTTGACTTTAACTAATGACGAAATCGCCAGATTTTCTAAATCTTCTCTGGTTAGAAAAGGTATTACTTGTTCTAAGCTATCGAATTCTTCCACAATTAAAAATCCCGGGATTACCCGGGCCTTTCACTCCTTAACTGCCCGGTTTCGCTACTAGCTCCTTGTTGCGCAAGCGACCAAATACGCACAACAAATCAATACTTACTGGTACTATTATGCATTATTTATTAAAATAATGCAAGTTTTTTGTTGACTTCTTTATCTGTTTGTAATAGAATTTAACGGATTGCCAGAGACAGCGACGGCTATAAAAAGCTTGATAATGTCGCCTAGGTATAAGACTTAAGTTTTATATGTCTTTGGTAAAAAACCAGAGGCTTTTTTAGTTTAAGGTAAGTACGTTCAAAATCTGGTCGATAAACAATTAGTTAACTATAAGGATGTATGTATGGCTTTAAGTAAAGATCAAAAAGCTGCTGTAGTTAGCGAAGTAGCCGATTTGCTGGAAAAATCTAAAATGACTGCAGTTGCTCAATATAAAGGAGTAAACGTCAAGTCAATGCAGGCCTTACGCAAATCAGCTCGCGATAACGGCACAGTGGTTAGAGTAGTCAAAAACCGCCTGGTAATCCAAGCCCTAAAAAACGTTGACAAACTTAAAAATGCTGATATTGGTTCCTTGAAAGAGCAGCTTATATACGCTTTTAACGCAGATGACGAAGTGGCCTCGGCCCAAGCCTTGGCAAATTTTGCTAAAACCGAAACCAATCTGCAATTTGTCGGAGCATTTACTGATGATGGTGTATTTATGAGCGTCGAAGATGTAAAAGCACTGGCTAGCTTGCCAAGTAAAGAGCAGCTTAAAGGTCAACTTGTGGGCCTATTTGCCGCACCACTCAGCGGGTTTGTAAATGTATTATCCGGTAATATCCGTGGCATTTTAAATGTTTTAAATGCCAGGGTTCAAAGTTTGTGATATTAAATTAAGTAAATTTAGGAGAATAATATGGCTGATAAAGAAGTAAAAGTCGAAATACCGAAAGAGTTTGAAAAACTGGTGGTTGAGCTCGATAAAATGAGCGCCCTAGAAATCAGTAAGTTCGTAAAATTTCTAGAGGAATACTGGGGTGTGAGTGCCGCTGCTCCGGCAGTAACTGTTGCCGCACCGGCAAACGGCGGAGAAGCTGCCCCGGCAGCCGAAGAAAAGAGTGAATTTGACGTTATATTAAAGGACGCCGGCGCTCAAAAAGTTGCTATCATCAAAGCTGTTAAAGAGATCACCGGTCTAGGACTTGGTGAAGCTAAAGCTTTAGCTGATGCAGCTCCAAAAACAATTCTTGAAAAAGCTAAAAAAGAAGATGCCGAAGCCGCCAAAAAAGCTCTAGAAGAGGCTGGTGGTACTGTTGAACTTGCTTAAATTAAGCAATCAATGTAATTAACCACCTGTAAATATACGGGTGGTTTTTTATTTGAATAAATCAAGGGTAAAATGGTTGACTTTTCCACAGGCGTTGTATATTATTATTGCGATTAATGCGGGTGACGTGTTAGCGTTAGGATAGTATAAGATATATTTATTGGTTAAACAAACACTGAGGTTGAGACATGGCAGACGTTCCAGAGAAACAGATTAAACGACTCAGAGCCTTAATATCGGAGGCTGAGACAAACTTAGCAGCAGCTAAAGAGTTACTGGTGAGTTTGGTCGGAGAAGACCCGGTAGTAACCGCTACTGCCCGTGAAAATATCTCTGGTAAAGTACTCGAAGGTGTTTTTGATGGCCAAAATATGGTTGGTTCAGATGGTAAAACCTATCCTGTACCGGCCAACTATGCCAGCAAGTCCAAATTAGTACAAGGTGATATTTTAAAATTGACTATTGGCGACGACGGTGCCTTTTTGTATAAACAAATCGGGCCGATACCACGCAAACAGGTTGTCGGTGTTCTGACACAAAAAGAAGGCCATTATTTTGTAGAAATCGGCGACAAAGCTTATCGGGTGCTTTTGGCCAGTGTGACATATTTCAAAGCCAAACCCGGTGATCAAATTAGTGTTAATATTCCAGAAGACGACACCGATGCCGAATGGGCTGCTATAGAAGCTGCTTTATAAGTAATATTAATAATCCATATAAGACCTTAAATCCCGTCCTTAAGGTCTTTTTTATTTTATCCAACAATTTTTGTCGCATTCCTGTAGTAACTACAACAGACAAGCTCAAGCTGGCAGTTTATACTAAGTTGTAATAAGGGGTAAATAAGTGGGTCAGGCGTTATATAGAAAATACCGCTCCAAAAAACTTGATGATATTGTCGGCCAAAAACCGATTGTAACTGCACTGGCTAACGCTTTGAAAAACGGCCAGATTAGTCATGCATATCTATTTACCGGCCCCCGTGGAGTCGGCAAAACCAGTATCGCCAGAATATTGGCCCATGAAATAAATAATATCCCTTATATAAATGATGAAATGCCCATAGATATCATCGAGATTGATGCTGCCAGCAATCGCCGAATTGACGAAATTAGGGATTTACGCGATAAAGTCAGGATTGCCCCGGTCAGCGCCAAGTTCAAGGTTTATATAATTGACGAAGTCCATATGCTGACCCGCGAAGCTTTTAATGCGCTGCTCAAGACTCTGGAGGAGCCGCCAGCCCATGTAATCTTTATTTTAGCCACAACCGAGGCTCATAAATTACCCGAAACCATTATTTCTCGCACCCAGCGTTACAATTTTAAGTTAGCTAGCCCAGAAGAAGTTATTAATCATCTTCGTAAAATTGCTACCCAAGAAAAAATAACCATAGATGATGCTTCTTTAGAGATGATTGCCACCCATAGTGGCGGTAGTATGCGTGATGCTTTGAGCCTGCTTGACCAAATCCGTCATAGTGCCAGCAATATTGACGTTAGCTTGGTAAGGCAAAATTTTGGTTTGCCGCCAGCTGATCTAATATTAAAATTATTAGACGCTATAAAAAGCAGAGAGTACCGATTAATCGTCAGTCAGTTGCAGCAAGCCCGTGACGATAGTACATCGGCAACATTAATTGCCGAGCAACTGATTCAAAAAATCCGTGAAGCTATGATGGCTCAAAAACCGTTTTTACCATTGAAAAATTCAGTTGAGCTAGTTCAGTCATTATTGGAAGTCGAAACCAGTAACCGTCCGGATGTGCAGTTAGAAATTGTCTTAATTAGTGCCCAGCAAAATTTATCGGAAAACAAAAAGTCAATAATTTCAGAGGCTCATTTTCAAGATATAGAACCGCCGCTTACGATATCGGCTATACCAAAAAAGCTAAAAATATTATCGACCGATAAAACTGCAACCATTAGCCAAAAAGCAGAGGCAACACAAATAGAGCTTTCAGCCGAAGTATGGTCTAAGGCTCTTGCCAAAATTCGGCAATCACACAATACCATTTACGGAATTTTGCGGATGGCAGAACCAGATTTTGACCAAATCAAAAACAACCTTTTTATCTTGAAATTCAATTTTCCATTTCATCAAAAACGTATCAACGAAACACGTAATAAACAGGTTATCATCAGCACTTTGGCTAGTTTGGGTGTTACTGGTTACAAACTGTCTTGTGAGTTATCACCCAAAGATCAACCTGCCATCAGACCAATTAAAAATGATCCACCACCAGAACAAGCCAATAATCCGATTGAGCAAATTCGTAACGTCTTTGGTAGTGCAGAGGTGCTAGAATAATAACCATGGCTAAAGCTAATACCGATGTTGCCAAAATTCCGCCTCAGAATACTGACGCCGAAGCAAGTTTACTGGGAGCTGTTTTAATAGATAGTGATGCCATTGTCCGTATCGCCGATATAGTACACGAAGATGATTTTTATGATGAGCGGCACCAGCGTATATTCGAAGCTGTTAAAAAATTATATGAAAAACATCGCCCGATAGATGTTCTGACACTGTCGAACCAACTTAAAGATGATAGTTTTTTGGACATTATTGGCGGAGCTGCCTATCTCACCGAGCTGACTAATTATGTCCCAACAGCGGCCCATGTTGAGCATTATGCCGAAATTGTTGCCCAAAAAGCTATCAGGCGTCGTCTGATTAAAGCCTCTCAAGACATTGTGGGATTGGGCTACGATGAATCCAAATCGATTCAGGACTTGGTAGAAGAAGCTGAGACCCAGTTATTCCAGGTTAGCCAGCAACAAGTTAAACAAGACATATCATCTTTAGAAGATATACTAGCCGAGAGCTTTGAACGTCTCGATGAACTTCATAAAGACAAGGGTAAAATTCGCGGCATACCGACTGGCTTAAAAGATTTAGATAACATTTTAGCAGGCTTGCAACGCAGCGACCTTATAATTTTGGCCTCCAGACCTAGTATGGGTAAGACCGCTTTGGCCTTAAATCTGGCTCATAATATTGCTTCTAAATCAGAGCTTCCGGTCTTGTTTTTTAGTATAGAAATGAGCAAAGAACAGATCGTTGACCGTTTGTTATCAATGGAATCTGGAGTTGATGCTTGGAGCATTAGAACTGGTAACCTGAGCGATTCTGATTTTGAAAAAATCGGTCAGGCCATGGGAACATTAAGTGAAGCTCCCATATATATAGACGACACGCCCGGCATCACAGTTAGCGATATGCGCACCAAGGCCCGCCGCGAACAACACCAGCGCCAGCTTGGTGCAATTATTGTTGACTACTTGCAACTTATGAGTGGCGGTTCGCGCTTTGGCAATGATTTCAACCGTGTTCAAGAAATGTCCGAAATTAGCCGCGGCTTAAAAGCCATCGCCCGCGAGCTAAATGTGCCGGTTGTTGCCTTAAGCCAGCTTAACCGTTCTGTAGAATCACGTACACCACAAATTCCGCAATTGGCTGACCTGCGCGAATCCGGTTCTATCGAACAGGATGCCGATGTTGTAGCTTTTATATACCGCGAAGATTATTACAATCCTGACACCGACAGAAAAAATCTAACAGACATCCTGATTAAAAAACACCGCAACGGGCCAACCGGTAACATAGAATTATATTTTGACCGAGAACGCCAATTATTTAAGGGCTTAGACAAACGCCGAGCGGCCTCACTAACCAGCGCTCCATTTGACACATAGATTTAACTGAATAGTCTCTCTTTTTTAAAGATACCTGCCTGTAGATGCATGCTATACTACTCTATAAAGTATGAAAAAATATTTTTCTACTGCCATAAAATGGCTGGGCAAACATTGGCGTGGGATTATCAGTGCTATCATTATTGCGTCTTTGGCTGCTGTAACTCTTGGTTTGCAACTCAGTAGTTTGGTGCCGGGTCAGAATCAATACGAAACTTCAACATTAAAGAGTATCGAACAACTTCCTAAACCGTGGAATAGGGCGGTGAATGCACCATATACTTTACCGGCTTATGCTATTGTAAAGGTTGTACATAACCCTCTGCACGGCGCCAGAATTACCAGTGCTATTTTGGGGTTGTTAGCTACGGTTTGTTTCTTTTATTTGTTAAAGTTGTGGTTTAATGCTCGAATTGCCATGGTTGGTAGTCTATTATTTATTACCAGTAGTTGGTTACTGCATATATCCCATCAAGCGGCCCCTTTTATTTTACTTATACTGGCCCCTCTTTTAATCCTTCTACCACTGGCTTGGTATTTACGAACTAAAAAACATAAGACTCTGGCTTTCTTTTTGTTTGCCGCCAGTTTAGGAGTGGCAGCTTACGTGCCATATATGTTATGGATATTGGCAGCTACTCTATTAGTGTTAATTGTAAGAGAGAAAATACAGCTATCATACTTAAAATCCTGGCAAATAACGATTGGAGCGTTGATATATTTTATATTGCTTATTCCATTATTTATTAGCCTATTAGGTCATCCCGGCCAACTAAGAGAACTGCTGGGTATCCCAGCACACTTGCCAACCATTACCCAATATTTCTCTCAATTTTTTCACGCAATATCAATGATAATGTTCCATTCACAACCATTACCGGAGATGCATTTAGGTCATATGCCCATGCTGGATATTTTTAGTTCCGCTATGTTTTTGTTAGGTATCTATTACTATTTTAGCCGATTACCAAAAAGGCGCAGCGTAATTATATTTGCCAGTTTTATTATTTTATTACTAGTCATACCACTCTCTAATACTTATCAAATTGCAGCCACGGTATTACTACCTTTAGTTTATATCTGCATTATTGCCGGAATAGTTGAAATCCTAAACCAATGGTTTTTATATTTCCCCCGCAATCCTTTAGCCCGAAATATTGGCGTTGCTTTGATTGTGGTAGCTATCGGCTTTAGTAGTTTTTACCATTTGCAAAGTTATTTTATTGCGTGGCCAGGATCACCTCAGACAAAAGCCGTTTACATGTTAAAATTAGAATGATGATACTTATACTAGATAAAGGAGAAGTTTTTAATGAGTAAGATTGATCAAGCTAAAACTTTAATGAAAGTCCGTAAACTGCAAAAAGAGTTGCAAAAAATGATTATCGAATCTACGGCTGGTGATGGTGCTGTACGTGTCGAGATCACTGGTGAGCAAAAATTAAAAAAAATTCATATAGATCCGGAATATGTTGATTTGGGAGATATCGGCCAATTGGAACGCTGGGTCGAAGACGCGGTCAAAGAAGCTATTAATAAAAGCCAAAAAGTGGCTGCCGAAAAGATGCAACCAATGCTTGGTAACTTAGGTGAATTAGGGCTATAAACCTTACTAGAATAGTAAGAAATTCAAGATGAGTATTTTGCCAAAAGCACTAGAGCAGGCGATTGAAGCCTTTGCCAGCTTGCCTGGTGTCGGGCCAAAAACCGCCGAACGCTACGCTTATTGGTGCCTTAGACATGATAGAAATGTATCCGGCCTGATTTCAAATAGTTTAAGCACTCTGCACCAACAAATTAAGTTATGTCCCATAACTTTTGCTCTCATAGATGCCGATCTTAAAGAATCGCCCCTGTATAGTGACCCAAATAGAAATAAGGCTTTAGTAGCAGTCGTGGCAGAGCCTTTTGATATTGTTGCACTAGAGAAGACTGGCAGTTTTAACGGCACATATCACGTCTTGGGCGGACTTATATCGCCAATTGATGGTATTGGCCCAGAGCATTTGCATGTCCGCGAATTGCTACATCGAATAGACAAAGATAAAGTTATAGAGCTCATCTTAGCAACCAATGCCAGTGTAGAGGGTGAGACTACTGCCATGTATTTACAACAACAATTACAGGATAAAAAAATTAAATTAACCCGTTTAGCACGTGGCTTACCAATTGGGGTCGACTTAGAGTATGCTGATCAAATAACCTTGCAACGTGCCCTAGAAGGAAGGACCATTATATGATTCCGGAGCTTGATCGTATTAAAGAAACAGTTGCTAGTGCCAATGATATTTTGATAATTCAAGCCGACAATCCTGATGGTGACAGTCTGGGCAGCGCGTTAGCACTGGAACAGATTTTTGGTGATATGGGGAAAAATCCGTCCATGTATTGTGGTGTCGATATACCTCACT
>Ga0182027_10016014_pt1 | contig 10266 bp, 11 predicted proteins | sample 712E1DmetaG_FD_121300 | JGI IMG/M metagenome (GOLD analysis project Ga0182027, IMG submission 121300) | Permafrost microbial communities from Stordalen Mire, Sweden - 712E1D metaG (Illumina Assembly) | ecosystem: Environmental > Terrestrial > Soil > Wetlands > Permafrost | place: Sweden... | reverse complement strand
GGGGAGGGAGGATTCGAACCTCCAACCGAGGCTGTATAAGAGCCGTGCTCTGACCGTTGAGCTACTCCCCCGCCGGGGCCCGATGGTACACCAGCTGGCCAGCCCGACGGCGCCGTCGCGGCCTGAGCGGCCGCCCCTACTCCACGCCGCCGCGGAGGACCTGGATCGCGGGGCGATGCGGGATGGTCTCCGGAGTGTGGGCCGCGACCAGCGCCACGCCATCGCGGAAGCGGCCCAACTCGTGGTCCGTGTTGTAGAAGCCGACGCTGATCCGGATCGCGTCGAGCGGCGGGATCGTCCGGGCGATGCACAGCGTCCGCTTCGACAGCTCGCCGAGGGCGGGACCGGCCTTCCAGCCGGCGATGCGGAAGGTCACGAGGCCGGCCATGCGGTCGCGCGGCGTGACGACCTCGACGCCCGGAACCTCCGCCAGGATCGCAGCCGCCTCGCCGGCCAGGCGCGCGGTTCGCTCGTGGATCCAATCCAGGCCGACGTACATCGAGAGCCAGGCCGTGCTTCGGGCGAAACCGAGAACGGAAGGCTGGTGGTAGCCGGCGATCTCGAAGCGCCGGGCGTCGGGCCAGACCTTGCCCTCCGCGGCCAGGTCGAGCGATTCGAAGGCGGCGTAGCCGGCGAAGGTGAGGCGCGGCCGATCCAGGACGGATGGCGCGCAGTAGAGGGCGCCCGTCCCCTCCGGGCCGAGCAGCCACTTCTGGCCCGGAACGGCATAGAAGTCCGTGCCCAGCTCCTCGACCGAAACGGGGATCGCGCCGACGGCCTGCGCGCCGTCGACCGCGACCAGCGCTCCGCGCGAGTGCGCCAGCTCGACTATCTCTGCGATCGGGAGACGGGCACCGGTGGCCCACGTCACGTGCGAGAGGACGACGAGCCGTGTCTTCGGCGCGATCGCCCGGTCCAGCGCCGCGAGCACTTCGGCCTGGTCGCCGCCGGTGCCGATGTCGGCGATGGCCAGATCCACTCCCCGGCGGTTGTGCAGCGCCCACAGCGGCCCCAGCGCGCCGGAGTGCTCGAGCGAGGTCGTGACCACCCTGTCGCCCGCCTGCCAGTCGACCGCCCATGTCGCCACGTTCATGCCGTCGGTCGTGGCATGGGTCAACGCCATCCGGCGCGGCTCGGTCCCGATCACCGCCGCGACGGCCGCGCGGGCCTCGTTCATGCGTTCGGCCGAGTCCTTCCAGTACGCCATATCGGCCCGGCCGGTGCGCAGCTCGATGCCCTCGAGCTCGGCCATCGCCCGGGCCGTCTCGCGCGGCAGCGGTCCGCAGGTGCCCGTGTTCAGGTAGATGCCCGCGGCCGTGGACGGCAGAGCCTCGCGGATCGCGGGCAGCTTCTCGTCGTCGGGCATGAATGGGCCAACCATGGGTTCCTATGATAGAGGGCAGCACACGGAGTCCCATCTCGCGGGAGGGTCGAGCTTGGGGATCATCGGATACCGGCGACCGGAGCTGCTGGCGACGCCCGAATGGCTGGCCGAGAACATCGCCCGGCCAGGCTTCCAGGTTCTCGACGCCCGCTGGCGGCCGGATGGCTCCGGGCGGCGCGTCTATGCCGCCGGCCACATTCCCGGGGCCACGTATCTCGACTGGCGCGCCGACCTCGTCGAACCCGACGACGACAGCAACCTCCTGCTCCTGGCCGGCCCGCAGCGGGTCACGGCGGCGCTGGCCCGGGTCGGCCTGGGCAACGGCATGGTCGCGGTGCTGTACGACGACACCGGCAACTCCTACACGGCCCGGGCCTGGTGGAGCCTGCGCGTCTACGGCTTCGACTCGGCGCGGATCCTGATGGGCGGCATCGAGGCATGGCGCGCCCTGGCGCAGCCGGTTTCCGCGGCCCTGGAGCTGCGGCCGCCGACCACGTTCACGCCGCGGATGGAGTCGCGCCTGCGCCTCAGCACGGCCGAGGCTCGCGACATGCTGGACTCCCTAGATGTCCAGCTGCTAGACGCGCGGGCCCCGTCCGAGTACGCCGGCCACGCCGGGACGACGCGCCGGCTGGGCCACATCCCGGGCGCCCTCAATGTCCCGGCGGCCGCCACGACCGAACCTCGAACGGGACGCTTCCGGCCGGCGGAGGACATCTGGGCCTTGCTGCGGCGGGCCGGCGTCAACACCCGGCGGCGCCTGATCTGCTACGACGCGACCGGCATGGGCGCGTGCAAGCTGGCCTTCGCGCTGGCCCTGATAGGCCACCAGGACGTGGCGGTGTACGACGGCGGCTGGGCGGAGTGGGGCGACCGGCTGGACCTGCCGATCGCGCGGTAGGGCGGCGTCGGGCGGCGCGGGGTTCGCGTGGGACTCGCGGCGGGCGGCCTACCAGGGGTTCGAGCCGCCGTCAGAATCCGAGTGCGCAGGACCGGCATCACCACGCCATTCGACGCCCGCCGCGATGCAGACGTGGGCCCGGGCATGGTTGACGACGAGCAGGTCCACGTAGTTGGGTGACTCGGCAACGCCGTAAGCCCAGTACTTGGCGCCCGTGACTGGAACGAAACGATCTCCGTAAGCGTCGAGCGCGACCCGAAGCTCGGACTCGTATGGCAGGTGGATCGTGCCTTCGACCGTGAATGGCGGTAGCAGCAGCGTCGCCTTGACCGGCTGCTTGGGCATCCGCATGTTCGAGGCCGATTCGGTCGGCCCGTTCGAATGCACGAACAGCACGTCGCTGAGCCGGATCTGGGCCGCGCCCCCGTTGGCCACCACGCGTCGCGAGCCGAGCTCCATGAACGTGGTGTCCTGAAGGATAAGATGAGTGGTATCCGGCTCGTTGACCAGGTCGGTGAGACGGCGGACGCGCGTCAGGACCGTCCCCTGGACGACCAGCCTGTCGGTCACGAGAGTGAGTGGCAGCTCCTGAACCGGGTTGAACGAGCCGAACATGGCGGCAGGATAGCGGCGCGCCCCGTCCGTTTGGATGGTCCATCAGTAGGCCCCGAACAGGACGTTCGTTCGTCCGCCGCGACGCCTCAGCGACCAGTCTTGCGGGCTTCGGCGGTGACCAGGTATTCGGCCCCGGTCTGGAGCTCGGTGTGCAGTCGCTCGACCGTCTGGAGCGTGTCGATCTCGTCGGCGCCCTTGTCGAGTCGCAGGCGGACGATCCGCGGGAACCGCAGCGCGAAGCCCGACTGGTGGCGCGTGGAGCGCTGGATGACGTCGAATGCGACTTCGACCACGACCGTCGGCTCGACCAGGCGGAAGCGGCCGAGCTGGCGGACGGTATGCGCTTCGAACCAGCGCGTCATGGTGGCGATCTCGGCGTCGGTCAGGCCCGTGTAGGCTTTGCCGATCGTGACGAACCGGCCGCTGACCTCGTCGCGGACGGCGAACGTGTAGTCCGACAGAACGCCGTGGCGCTTGCCGTGCCCCGCCTCCGCCCCGACGACCACGCAGTCCAGCGTCGCCAGCGCCCGCTTCATCTTGAGCCAGCCCAGGCCCCGCCGGCCCGGGGAGTACCCGCTCTCGGGATCCTTCACCATCAGGCCTTCGTTGCGGCGCGCCCGGGCCTCCCCGAACACCCGATCGAGCGCCTCGACGGAATCGGCCGTCATCAGGTGCGATAGCGCGAAGCGCCCGCCCTGTCCGGCGGTCGGCAGATCCAGGGCCTCCAGGCGCCGGCGACGCTCCGCGAGAGGAACCTGGAGCAGCACCTCCACGGCCGCGGCCGCAGCGCGCCCGGCCCCGTCGGCGGACCGCGGTCCCACCGCCAGCAGATCGAAGGCGACGTAGACCACCGGCACCTCCGCCTGGACTTGCGCCGTTGGCTCCTTTCGACCCAACCGCGCCTGCAGCGTCAGGAACGGCAGAACGTGGCCGTCGGCGTAGGCCAGGATCTCGCCGTCGAGGATGCCGTCCCAGGGCAGGCTCCTCGCCGCCTCGACTATCTCGGGGAACTGGTCGCTGATGTCGTGCAGGTCGCGGGAGTACAGGCGCGCTTCGCCGGCCCGCCGGTGGAGCTGGGCGCGGATGCCGTCGTACTTGTCCTCGACCCAGACCGTCGGCCCGAGGCGCGAGATGATCTCGGCCGCGTCCTCGGCCGGGGAGGCGAGCATGAACTTGATGGGGTGGAGCAGCCGCAAGCGCGCCTCGTCCAGGCGCCCCTCTTTGGCGAGGACGGCCGTCTCGCCCACGTCCCCGGTGAGCATTCCCGCCAGCTGTACCTCAGCCGCGGGCCTATCGAACGCTTCGGCGATGGCCGCCTCCAGCAGCCCGTCGCGCAGCCCGATGCGCAGCTCCCCGGTGAGGATCTTGACCACGTACTTGGCGGTCAGGCAGTCGCAGCGCCGGAGCAGCGCGCCGAAGACCGCACCCTTGGCCGCGGCTCCGGAGGCGGCCTCCATCGCGGCATAGGCCTGCGCCACTTCCACGATCCCCGGGGAGTGGCCCGGGTCCGGCTCTTCGGGCCTGTACGCGAGAACGTCGGCCACGGCCCTGCCCAGGTCCGAGGAGCGATCGTAGGCCTCGCCCAGGGCACCGGCCGTCGTGCCGGCGAGCTGCGTCACGGCCGCGGAGATCGCCGCCCAGCCGAGGCCGACGACCCGCTGGTCAGACTCAGGAAAGGGCCGCCCGGAGAGAAAGACGGCCGCCGGCCGAAGCTCGTCGCTCGTGAGCTGGGCGAGATATCGGGCCAGCAAAGCCGTCTTTTCGGAGGTGCGGGTCGTTCCGCCGACGCGCTCGGCTAACTCGCTCCAGCCACGCATGGCGGGGATGGTATACCTTCGCTCTGTGAAACCCGCCCGACGCGACTGCCGCGACTCACTCTGGCGAACGGACGCCGGAAACGTCGGCGGCCGCGCCTCGTTCGGCGCCCCAGCGGCAGGCTCGCATGACCCTCGTGCCGGAGCGGCAGGCCTGGCGGCCGGAGGCGATAGTCGGCGACCGCGTCGTCCTGCGCCGCCACCGCGGCGAGAACCTCAAGGCGTTCATGCGCTGGTACTCCGACCCGGAGGTCGCGCGGTTGACGCGCTATCAGATAGAGCCCCTGACCACGGATGAGATCCAGCGCGTCTTCCACAGCCGCATCATGGGCGCCGACTTTCTGGCGATGGCGATCTACATCCGTGACACCGATCGGCTGATCGGCACCTGCGCGTTCAGCCAGCTCGACGGGGACAACGGGTCCGCGCTCTACCACATAACCATCGGCGAGCACGACGCCTGGGGGCACGGTTACGGTTCCGAGGCGACCGCGCTGATGATCGCCCATGCGTTCACACAGCTGACCCTGCATCGCGTGGCGCTGACCGTCTTCGAGTTCAACGCCCGGGCCATCCGCGCCTACGAGAAGTGCGGCTTCAAGGTCGAGGGTCGTGCGCGCGACGCGATTTTCCGGGATGGCCGCTTCTGGGCCGAGATCCACATGAGCATCCTCGCCGAGGAGTGGGAGGCGAGGCAGAAGCCGGGCTGACCCGGTGGGGTGGCGCGCGCCGACCGCCGTCGACCGCGCACGGGGGCTATCGGGCTACCGGGCCGCTGCGCCGACCGCCTGCTTGGCATCGTAGGCGTCGACGATGCCCTGAAGGGTCGCCCCGCGGAGCTTCTCCAGGATCGCGCTCTCGGCCGCATAGAAGACATCATGCACGCCGCACTCGCCGTTCTGACCGCAGGCCGTTCCGCGCATCACGCAGATCTGGCGGTGTGGATCGCCCTCGACGGCCTCTATGACCGTCAGCAGCGTCACCGACGAGGCCGGTTGCGCGAGCCTGTAGCCGCCGGCGCGACCGGGATGGGCGTCGACCAGGCCGGCCCGGGTGAGGTCGCCCATGATCTGGGGCAGGAACCGCGGCGGGATCTTCATCTCCTCCGCGATCTTGCGACTGCTCAGGAGGCCTTCCTTGGCCATGGTCAGCGCCAGCATGGCGCGAATGGCGTAGTCGCTGCGCTTGGTCAGATCTAGTCGCATGGTCAAACAGTATCGCGCCGTCCGCGGGAGGCAAGCCCCTGCCGTTGGTCCCGCCATCGAGTGCCACGCGGCAGAAAGTGCACCGAGCTAGATTGTGATTTGACCGCAGGATGCGCTGGAGACGCCGAGGTGAGCCTCCCAGCGGCACTTCGCCGCCCGCCTTCCCGGGATGTCAGCCGATCAGGTAGCTGACCGTCACCTGAACCGTGATGTCGGTCGTGCCGGTCTGGATCGGCGTCGAAACCGACGGAGCGGCGGCAACGAGACCCTGCGCGGACTGCGGGTAGTAGGTGACCGGCGAGCTCGTGACCTCGGTGATCGAGGCCACACCCTTGATGGAGACGCCAGCCGCCTGGGCCAGCGCATCGGCCCTGGACCGAGCGTCGGCCATCGCGAGCTGGCGGGCCTGGGCCTCGGCCGTCGTCGTGTCGTCGAGGCGGAACGAGATGCCCTGCACGGTGGTGGCGCCGGCGGCGGTCGAGTCGTCAACGACGGCGGCCACCTTCGTCAGGTCGCGGACGGTGACCTTGATCGTGTTGCTGTACGTGTAGCCGGTCAGCGGCGGGACGGACTTGCCGGAGCTGTAGTCGTAGTTCGGGCTCAGGCTGAGATTGACGGTCACGATGTCCTTGTCGGCTACGCCGTCCTTCTTCACGGCGGCAAGGACTGCCGTCATGGAGGTCGCCGCGGCGGCCCGGGCATCCTTGACGGTCGACGCGGTGGCTGAGACGCCGAGCACCACGTCGGCCACGTCCGGGGCCACGCTGACGTCGCCCGATCCAGAAACGGTGATGGTGTGTTCCGGCGTGCTCGTCGTGTCTGTGGCCGCGGCCACGATGGTCGGCGTACCAGTGGTGGCGGGGTCGCCGGCCGCCGAGGTGAAGTGGTTGGCGATGATCGGCCCGGCGATCAGACCGACGAGCAGGCTCGCGGCCGCGGTCACCGCGACGACGCGGCCCAGCGTCAGCGGGCCCGGCCGGCTCGAGTCTGCGGCGGCGACTGGCTCGCTCGGTTCGTGCTTGGAATTGGCCATCTTGTCGTTCATCGTCTTCTCCTGGCTTCGGCGGGTCTCATTGGGCCGCGCGGCGTTGCGCTCGTCCAGGCCTCGCCCCTCGCGGACGGTTCATCCGTCTGACGCCGGTGGCGCGCTGCCGGTTCCTCGACCGGCGCCCACGCCTCGCGCCTCGCGCCTCGCTACGATTGGCGGCGTGAGCTCGACCGAAGGCAACCCCTGGCACCGCGTCGCGCGGCGCGTCGCCTACGAGAATCCGTGGATTGAAATCCTGCACGACGATGTCGTCAGGCCGGACGGGAAGCCCGGCATCTACGGCGTCGTCCACTTCCGCCACCTCGCCATCGGCGTCGTGCCAATCGACGCGGGCGATCGTGTCCTGCTCGTGGGGCAATTCCGCTACACCATGAACCACTACTCGTGGGAGATCCCAGAAGGCGGCGGCGACTTCGACGAGATCCCCGAGGCAGCGGCCCGGCGCGAGCTGGCGGAGGAGACCGGCTACATCGGCGGAGAGTGGCGCGAGATCTGTCGCGCGGAGTTGTCCAACTCAGTAACGGACGAGGTGACGATCCTGTTCGTCGCCACAGGCCTGGAAGCGGGCCCGGCCTCGCCGGAGGGCACCGAGCAACTCCAGCTGCAGTGGGTCCCGTTCGACGAGGTCATGGCCATGATCTCCGACGGGGAGATCGTCGACGCGATGACGATCCTGGCCATGCAGCAGCTGGCCCTGGAGCGGGCGGCCGAGCAGCGCTGAGGCCGCCCGGCCCTCGCGCTACTTGATCGTGATGGAGCCGCACTTCAGCGGCGCGCCGCTCTCGTAGATGAGGACGCCCTTCGAGTTCCAAACCTGGAGTAGCAGAGAGTCCGGCTTGCTATCGACGGCTGTTAGCTGGAACGTGTATCCGGCCGCGCCGTTGACCTTTGCGGCGCCCTGGATCGTCGCCGTTCCGCCGGCTGCCACGAACCAATCGGACCCTGTTGCCGAAAGGCTGAAGCCATCCGCCGAGAACGTTAGCGCCACCGTCGGCTTCGACCGCCGGTCCGCCAGGCGACATTCAACGCCATTCCGGGGCCCCCGATGTATGATCCGCTGGCATTCATGGTGCATAGGGTTTATGCGTTGAGCCGCCCGGCCGACTCCCGGCAGAGACGGCGACAGACCGGAGGCGCGTCATGGTCGGTCCCACAGGCGGAGGTCATGACCTCGCGACGAGCCGTGGCGCCGCCACGCGCCACGACCCGGCCCCCGCCCACGGCCTGGCTTCGCGCGACGAGACCCCGTTCGTCAACCTGCGCGACCCCGCCCGCGCCCTCGGGCCCGACGGCAAACCCGCCGTCAGCCGCCGCGCGCTGATCTGGGCGGACGTCCCCGACGAGCGCTGGAACGACTGGCGCTGGCAGCTCAGCAATCGCGTCAATACCCTGGAGGAAGTCGGGCGCGTCCTCAGCCTCACCGACGACGAGCGCGCCGGGCTCTCGTCTCCGGACAAGTTCCGGGTCGACGTCACGCCCTACTTCCTGAGCCTGATCGACCCCGACGATCCCAACGACCCGATCCGCCGCCAGGTCATCCCGACCGACTGCGAGCACGAAGCCTTCACGGCGATGATGGAGGACTCGCTGGCCGAGGACCGCCACTCCCCGGTTCCAGGGCTCGTCCACCGCTACCCGGACAGGGTCCTGATGCTGGTCACGACCCAGTGCGCGAGCTACTGCCGCTACTGCACGCGGTCGCGCATCGTGGGCGACGCCACGCAGAACTTCAGCCGCCACGACGTCGAGGCCCAGTTGGATTACCTGCGCCGCACCCCGCAGGTCCGCGACGTGCTCATCTCCGGCGGCGACGGCCTGACTCTCGCCCCCAAGCTTCTCGAGTCGATCCTCCGCGGCCTGCGCGAGATCCCCCACATCGAGATCGTCCGCATCGGCTCGCGCGTGCCGGTCTTCCTGCCGCAGCGCATCGACGACGAGCTGTGCGAGATGCTGGCGAAGTACCACCCGCTGTGGATGAACCTCCACTTCAACCACCCGAACGAGCTGACGCCCGAGGTCGCGCGCGCCTGCGACAAGCTGACTCGAGCCGGTATTCCGCTCGGCAACCAGTCCGTCCTGCTCGCCGGCGTCAACGACTGCCTGCACATCCAGCGAGCCCTCGTCCACAAGCTCGTCGAGAACCGGATCCGGCCCTACTACCTGTACCAGTGCGACCTGGTCGAAGGCTCCGGCCACTTCCGCACGCCGGTCGGCAAGGGCATCGAGATCATGGAAGGTCTGCGCGGCCACACGTCGGGCTACGCGGTGCCCACGTACATGATCGATGCGCCCGGCGGCGGTGGGAAGATCCCGGTCATGCCCAACTACCTGATCAGCTACTCGGACCACAAGGTGGTCCTACGCAACTACGAGGGCTACATCACGACCTACGAGGAGCCGGAGCACTACCAGCCCCACGACAAGGCCAACTGCAAGTACTGCCAGAACCCGCGCCTCGAGCCGGGCCAGGTGGGCGTCACCGGGTTGCTCGAGGGCGAGCGGCTCTGGATCGAGCCGGCCGGCTTCGAGCAGACGCACCGCCGCGGCATCGAAGCCGCACACCGGCTGCAGGATCCGAGCAAGTGGGTGCCCTACGGGGTCGGACCGATCGAAGGAAAGGCCGGCCAGCCTCTGCCCGGGCTCGAGCCGGGCTCGGACGGCCAGGCGTCGGGGGACGCGGTGGCCGGGGGCGCGTCGGGCTCCGCAGTGCCGGAGACCACGGGCGCCGCCTCCGAGCCCCGGGCGCCGGATGAGCCCAAGTTCGAGTACGCCCCCGGCGAGGAGCCCCGTCCGCGCGAGGGCGAACCGACGGGCTGGTCGAACGGGGAGCTGCTCTAGCCCCACGCCGCAGCGCGGATCAGACGGCTGGCCCCGCGCCGTATCTGCAGAATCGGGCGTGCAACGGTCGCGGGCTCTACCATCTTCTGAGCCAACTCGGCGCAAGCTACGGGAGGGAGAGGGCGATGGCGATCGGCACCTGGCCCGAAAACCGGGGAAGCAGGGTCATGGTTCGGGCATACCGCGGGAAGTCGCACGACGAGATACTCGCGGCCTTCCAGCGCGACGCCGAGTTGCTCCTGGTCCAAGGCTTCGAACCTGCCGGCCAGCACTACGTCGCGGGCGCGTACGGCTATTGGTTCACCGTGATTGCTGTCCTGCTGATACTTGTCGGGATCGGCCTCTTGCTGGTCGCTGCCATGCTCCTGAACCCGCGGCCCGGGACCCTCGTCGTCACATACCTTCGCCTCGGCCAGGCTCACTAGCCCGCAGGCGAGCCCGGATGACGGTGACTCCCTTAG
>Ga0182027_10016013_pt1 | contig 10266 bp, 5 predicted proteins | sample 712E1DmetaG_FD_121300 | JGI IMG/M metagenome (GOLD analysis project Ga0182027, IMG submission 121300) | Permafrost microbial communities from Stordalen Mire, Sweden - 712E1D metaG (Illumina Assembly) | ecosystem: Environmental > Terrestrial > Soil > Wetlands > Permafrost | place: Sweden... | reverse complement strand
TGGCTGCCCTGCGCACCTTGGTGCTCAATGGCGGTTGGGATTTGTACTGGCAAAAACATCAGGTGCTTCCCTTGGCTATCCCGGTGGGATCATGACCATCCCATCGGTTTGGCGCGCTAACAATAATTTTCTAGTTATCCACTACTGTCAATGACAGCTAACTGGAACTTTTGCATAAATCTTAAATGCTAGAGTCGAACTAGAGGATGGGGAATATAGATCCAAAGATGACTTGTTTGGCAATGCCGCATTCGGTATATACAGGTCATTCTGCCAACTTGTCGCCATATCTTGGGCATTATGAAACCAACAAAATGCGGCTGAGTGCTTATGACCTTGTGTTCGCCAGCTATATGGCGAGAGGTTGATCCGGGTTTCATATAACAAATGTTTAATATGGATATTGCCAAACTAGAAAAACCAGCCAAAATACTTTTCGACTATCGGTCTATGTTTTGAGGATTTTCTACAGGTAACCCCTGTGCCAAGTGATAAGAACAAAAGAGAGAACTCACCAGGTTTCACTACTCAACCCTACAAATATACTTCCATCAAAAAGGAGGCGCGATAAATATAATACAAGTTATATGAAATGCAGCTCTTTACCAATTTATTTAGATTATGCCCATCTCTATCACTCATTTATTACATCCGATACGATGTTACAAAGTAATCCGTTGCTCTGAAACACAAAATCTTAGAGACGGTTATTCAATTTCAACTGCACGACATAGAAACAAGTGATCCAAGTTGCTAATCTGTCAGAAAGGATGTGATGCCAATAAATCAAAATAACCCGATGAGAACATCCATCAGTTGAGGAGGTAAACCTCCCCGTACTCCCATTTTTGGGAATCAGTAAGAACAAATTCACAAGGAGAAAAAATGAACGCAAAAAAGATTCCTCTTCTCGATGTTTTAGTCGTTGTTTTACCCATTTTGATGCTATTTATGATTGTGCCCACCGGTGCAAGGGTGTATGCCGCATCTGCAGATGATCCGTATCCGCAAAATTGTTGGTGTACGAAAATTGCAGCGAGCTATTTAGGATTGTCCCTAGATTATCCTGAAGCCAATCTGTGGGGCACAATAAACCTTAAGTGGGGCGAATCATACCTGGCCAAAAATGGGTACACACAAACTACTAACCCGGTAATGGGTGATGTAGTTGTGTTTTTGGGCTCCGCTGATCATGTTGGTGTTATCCAAAAGATTTCGTCTGAAGGAAACAACTGGCATTTTAACCTTGTGCAAAATTCTGGAACTCCAAATCGGGAAACAAATCCAAAAGACACAATTGGATCAGTTTGGACTGTGGGCGATTGTCATAACGCCGGAATCGTAGCGTGGGCGCCATATTCAAAGAATAATCCAAATGTTCAATATTGGCATAAAGGCAATCCAAAGCCTACCCCGACGCCTACACCGACGCCTACACCGACGGTTATCTGGGAAAATGGCAAATCCTATATGATCAAATCTACAACTTCAGGTTCGGTTGCAGAGGACTACGGTTTCAACACAGCCAATGGAACAAAGATTGATCAATGGGGAATCAATGGGGGCTCAAACTCAAACCAGATTTGGATTGCAGAGGCAAATCCGAATGGCTACTTCCGTCTTCATTCTGCTATCAATTACAATAAATGTATGCTTGTGCTTAATGCAAGCAAGGATAATGGCGGGAAGATCGTTTTGTTTGATTGCAGTCCGGTCAAATACGGCCAAGATAACGAATTATGGAAACCCGTCAAGGTCGGAAATAGCTATAACATCCTGAATCAACGCTCTGGGAAGGTTTTAGTTGTACCGAGTGGGAGTACAGTGTGGGGGATGCAACTTATCCAATGGAATTGGGATGGCGGCCCGGGACAAACATGGACTTTCATTCAGAAATAAACTATCCTTCGTACAATATTCAACAATCGACGGGCTCCTGTCGGAGCCCGTCGATTGTTTTCTCCCTCAGATGAATTCGTGAGGCATTGACCTATTCCTTGGAACTAATTTTTGGTGTGCATTTCGGCCTCGATGGTGAGCATATCAGGCCGATTCACTCCCTGAATTGCCACTTACGTAGGCAGGCAGCCTGCATTCGAAAGGCTACATCGTTCTTTTGCAAAAATATAACTTCCTAGACTTCGAGCATGCGTGTTTCCGGGCCCTTCTTGCGATATTCCGGCAAAAGCGCGATTGAGATGTCCGGAATGATCGGGCTTACATCGGCATAGCCTTTTTCATCCATACCTGACCATTGGCGCAGTCTGGTGGCGCTGGCAAGCCTTTCGTTAAATTCTCCGCCCCAATCAATTCACAATAAGTTTACATCCGCAGGACGGGCAGCCCAGCTCGCGCCCGGACGGGCCCGGCTGGATCTCGTTCCATTGCAGGCAGACCGGGCAGAAGATGCGCAGCCCTTTTTGGGTGCGGAACAGCTTGCGCTGCTCGAAGGCCTGCGGGTGCACCGTCAATGGCAGGCGAGCCAGGCCGCCAGCCTCGACCTCCGCCTGGGGTTCGGACGGAGCCAGCAGTTCCTCAGGCAGTTGTGGAGTGACAAAGCGCAAGCGATAGACCTGCCCGGCCTCGTCCGCCACCCACAGCAGCTGCTGGGAGCTGAAATAAGCCAGCGAAGAGACTTCCGCCTTGCTTTGAAACAGGCTGGCCGGCTGGCCGGCGTTAAAGTCGCACACCTGAGCCCCATTAAAATAGCCGTAGCCTACCTGGGCCTCTGCTTCTCGATTAGAAAGGCCGCGCCACAAAAAGCGATAGTAGGGTCCAAGATCCTTGAGGAGGGTTCCATTTTCCATATCCCACAGCGCCCAGCGTTCGTTGCAATAGGCCAGTGCCTGGTTCCCATCCGGTGAGACGGGCAGATAGGATTGAGGGGAGGAGGCCCCTTCCAGGGTATAACGGGGCTGGCCGCTTTCTGCATCCCAGGCCCGGATACAGCCGTCCTCGCTGCGGGTGAAAACCAACGTTCCGGTGGCGTTCTTCCAAAAATTCTCCACGGCCTTTTCCAATGCCATGCTCCACAATACCCGCCCGCTGGCCAGGTCTACCCGGGCCAGGTGGCGATCTTCACTGACCAGCAAGGCCTGCTCGCCCGTTCCCAACGGCAGCAGGTGAGCGGCCGCAGAATCCAGCCCCTCGGCCCGGCAAAGCTCTCTTCCGGCGACCAGGTCCCACAGGCGCAGGCTGCCATCCGCCGACGACGAAAGCAGGCGGCCCGCACCGGGGACCAGGGCCAGCTTCTTAACTTCCCCGGTGTGCCCATCCAACCGGCCGCGGAACAGGCCGCTGGCCAGATCGTAGATGCGAATGTTCTGGTAATCGACCAGCAGGGCCTGCAGCCCGTCAGGGGTGAGTGTCAGGCAGGGAGCTCCGATAGTAGGGTTCGAGAGCGCCTCATAGGTTTTGAGGGTCTCACCGCTCAGGCTGTCCCAGATCAGCACCTCCTGGCGCTCGCTGACGGCCACCACTTGGCGGCCATCCGGTCCCAGGCGACAGGCGATCAGCTTGAAGATGCCCTCCTTCTTTTTCAGACACCTGCCGTCAGCCACTTCCCAGGCGAGCAGCGAGCCATCTTCCGATCCGGAAACCAGGCGCGCGCCATCCGGGCTGAAGGCCAGACTGTGGACTACGCCGCTATGCCCGCCCAGGGTGGCTTTCTTCGTCCCGCCATCCAGATTCCAGAGCTCAATTTGCGGATAGGTGCCCAGCGCCAGCAGGCTGCCATCTGGCGAGAGCGCCAGACAGCGAACCATGCTGCGCACCTGGCAATCAAAACCGCCCAGGCGCAGGCCGCTTTCCAGGTCCCAGATGCTGACCAGGCCTTGATAGCTGACTACCACGGCCCGCTTGTCATCCGGTGTGATCGCCACCCGCCGGCCGGTCAGGCCGGGGGTGGAAAAGGTTTTCACGCATTCGCCCCGTTCCAGATCCCACAGGGACAGGCATTCCTGACCCAGAGTGAGGACCTGATTGCGGGTGGGCCGGATGGCCAGGTCCGCGATTTGTTCAGAGAACACGCTCAAGCGCAGGGCAGTGGTTACATCCCAAAAAGCCAGCTCAGCACTGCCAAACGAGATAGCCCGGTCGCCCGCCGCCGAGAATTCCACACCCAGCACCGAATTATTGTGGGCAGCCAGGCGAAATAGCCGCCGGCCGCTGCGCAGATCCCAGGCCAACAGGGCCCCATCCTGCCCGCCGGTGAGCAAGTGGATGCCATCCGGTGAAAGCGCCATCTGGCAGGGGACGCGGGTATGGCGCAGGCTGCGCTGCACGCGCCGGCCGCTGGCGACATCGTAGACTGCCATCTCACCGTCATCGGCAGAAGCCAGCAGCTTGCTGCCATCGTCCGAAACCAGCAGGGTTTTCACCCCCCGCCCGCTGCCGGCCCGCGCGGCAGGCAGTGGGCTCTCCAGATCCCAGGTCTTGACCAACCCGCTGACCGAGGCGCTGATGAAGGCCGCCCGCCCACTCACCAGCCGGCCGCTGATCAGCTGGCCATCGTTATGAAAGGTGCGCAGCAGCCGGCCGTCGGCCAGGTTCCACAGGATGATGGTTTCTTCCGGCCCGCCATCCAGCGCAACCGCCAGCCGGCCATCGCTGTAAATGGCTTTGGTCCAAGTGGGCTGGCCGGGTAGGATGCGCGGGGGCGCCTTAAGTTTCCACGACCAGGTTTTCACCTGGCCACCATTATCGAATATCACCTCACTGCCATCCGGGGTGATCGCCAGGCCGCAGAAGTTGGCCGTGTGGTGAGGTAAAGCCAACTGGGCGATGGGGTTCCCATTTTGCAGATCCCAGACCCCCACCATATCATCGACCCCCAGCGAAGCTGCCCAGCGCCCGTCGGGAGAAAGGGAGACGGCCCGGATCTCTCCCTTGTGTCCTGTCAACCCCTGCAGGCGGGTCATCAGATCAAGATCCCACAGGAATAAGGTGCCGTCTTCGGCCCCACTCAGGGCCAGGTGACGCTGTCCGGCCTGTTCAGCCGCCGAAATATCCAGGCAGGTAATGATGGACTGGTGGCCCGCCAGCGGCTTAAAGCTCATCTCTGCGCGCAGTTTATGCAGCAGGCCACTTTTAACATCCCACACCTGCAAAATATCGCCGCGGGCTGAAACGGCCAGCACGCCGTCGCCGTAGATGGCCACCGCGCGGGCGGGGCCGGGGGGAGGGAAGCTCATAAAATTTCCAGGGGTATTCGAGAAGGAAAGTGCGGTCTCGCCTGCTTCCAGGTCAAGGATCGCCAACTGACGATCGAAAGCCTTGATGCCCCATTTGCCATTATGCGAAATGGCCAGTTGGGTGCAGGTGCCAAAATCGGCAGCCGAGAACAGGCTGGCGGAGGGCGATTCCAGGCAGGCATCCAGCGGCAGCAGGCAGGGGCGGATGGCTTTGCGGCGCACCTGGTCCAGGAAGGCGGTCAGCGCCGGCTCTGTGAAGGTCATCAGCCGCCCCAGCAGCTGGCCGGCCAACTGGCGGGTATCTTTGCCGACCCCCATCGCCGCAAGCGTGAGCGCCTTCAGCACCAGGCCGGCAACCCACCCGTTTTCGGGCTCCAGCCCGGCATGGATCAGCTCGTCGTATTCGGCGATGAGCGATTGGATATCAAAAGTGCCCACTTTGGCCTGGATATAGTCGAAATCCAGCAGGATGGGACAGGTCTGGCCGGGGAAGCCGGCCAACTTCTCGCCCTGCACGTGGTGGTAGAACAACTCGGCGGCCTTATGCCAGTTAGGCCGGGTTCGTCCTTCATCCCAAAAATAAGGCTGTCGTTCGAAAAACCGGGCCAGCCGGGTGTGAAAAATAAGTTTGCCGCGTTCCAGATCACTGCCGGGCCCAGAGGTAGCGTAATCGGCATAATTGCCGCCGGGCGCCTCGCTGCGGATGGCTTGCTCGAAGCGATAAGCATAGCGTGTGAAACTGGTGGGAGATAAGGCCAGGGCCAGGTACTCGGCGCCGGCGTGGCGCCGGACGACGAGGTAGGGTTCCAGGTCCAGGTAAAGGCGGGCCCAGATCACCACCGGCAGGCTGGCCGCGTCCGGCGATTTTGGCGAACGGCGGTGGAAATCGGCCATGACCACCTCATCCGCAGAGAGCAGGTCCAGCAGCTCGTCCTCGCTCAGGCCATAGCGGGCCGCCACCAGGTAGGCCAGCGCCCGGGTCACCAGCACTGCCCCATGGTTTTCCTCCCGCGCCAGGCTGGCAAAGATCTGTTCCAGCAGGGCATCCAGGTCACTCACAGCCGCGCCGTCAGCCACGGGGGTATACGATTTCCAGGCCAGACTCTGTTCGAAGGCAAAGCGCAGTGCCTTGGGCGAGCCGCTACTTTCCAGGATTTGCAGCACTTGCTGGTTTTGAGCCAGGGTCAGCGCGCGATTTTTTTCCCGCAGCCATCTTCCCAGCATCTGCTCGCCATCCTCCCGCGCCAGTGGATACCGTAACAGCGGAAGCGGGCGATTGCCTTGAAAAATTTGCGCCATCTGGTCAGGGATAAGATCCACGCTGAACACCAGGGATACATGGGCAGGCAGGGTGACCGGCAGCCAGTCGAAAGCCTCCGCTTTTTCACTCTTCAGGCGGTCGATCGCATCCAGGATCAGGCACAACGGGCGTTCCTCAGAGGCCAGCCCCAACAACTTGAGGAATAACTTGCACAAGCCAGGGTAGTCTTCGGGCAGCTCGTGAGGGGCGGCCGCATACAGCAGCTCAATTTCCTGGCATAACCCGGATAGGAAAGCGCGGCTTTCGGCCGAAGCGGGCGTCAGACCCACAAAGCGAACAACAACCGCCGCGTTTTTTGAATAGAAACGGGCCACGCGAAAGGCCTCGGCCATTAATGCCGAATTGCCGCTGCCCTCACCCCCCTGGGTCGTCAATGGCACGTGGCCGGATAGCCCGTTACTAAAGTATTGGATGAACTGCGCGATTTCTTCCGTGCGGTCCACAAAACTGGCGTTAAAGGCCGCCGCGGCAGCCTGATGCTCCTCGATCTCGGCTTGCAGGGGATCCTGCTCCTGCATGACACGCAGCTCCTCCTCCATCACCCGGCGTAGAGAAGCCTCCACATCGGCGCACAGCCGATCCAGATGGGTGGTGGAACAGCCGCCGGAGCTCCACTGAGCCGGATATTCAAAAATATTGCCAGGCAGGCGCTGGCGCAGGCGAGTCTTGAGCTCCGTCAGGCGGGTGCAGGCATCGGGGTCGGGCCGGCCGGCCGGGTCAAGATCGATGAAGTGGCGCGCCAGGGGAGCGCCTTCGGGACGGAGCCGATCTCCAGGCAAGTCATTCCGCAGCTCCTCCAAGTTGGTGAAGGAGCGCAAGAAGCCGAAGACGTGGCCCGCGGCGCCATCTGTCTGCAAGGCGCCGTTGAAAATCTCCTGCCCGGTGGCAGAAAAGGCATATTTAACCAACTCGGCCTCATCCAGCCCGGCCTGGCGGGCGGCCCGCTCCAGGGCTGCCGACAGGGGACGCTCCACCTGGCTTTCCCATTCCTGGTAGGCGGCAAAGCGGCTGGTGTGGAGGCGAGGCTGCGGCACATACACCGGAGGGCAGGCATTGCGATCCAGGCGATACCAGCCGCAGCGGCCCTGCACCTCGCCGCCGTTCCAGGCCGCCATTTCGGCCGCGGGCTCACCCTCCTGCCACAGCGCCAGGCGGCGCTCGGCAGGAGAGAGAAATGGAAGCAGGCGTTCCCACTCCGCGGCGGGAATTTCAGAAGGCAGCGGGCGCCAGCCGTAACGGTCGCCCATCAAGATCAGGAAGTTAGGTTTGAGAGCCACCTTTTGGCAGCGCTCGATCTCCCCCAGGCAAATACGCATGGTTTGTTGGTCGAGAGCGGCCTCTTCGCTCACCCCCCAGCGCAAATCAATGGCCTGGAAACGGCAGCCGGCTGCCTGGGCTAGGGCGCGCAGGCGTGGGAAGACCCGCTCCTGCAGGGCGTTGCGCTCCTCTTTTAAATCACTGAAGGTGGAACTGATAAAAATACGGAAGGTCCGGCTTGATTGGGGCATGGATAACCTGATCCTATAAAATTTTATCGAATATACAGGGGGCTTAACTGTTTCGCGACAGGCTCATTTCATAATACCATCGAACGAGTTTGTCCGTCAAACAAATGGAAAAGCGGAGTTTGGTTATTCGGGAAGGAGAGGCTTCATCTACTGAAGGGTGACTCGCGCCCATCGGGTGACCAGTTCGCGGTAGCGAGCGGCATCCGGGAATGATCCGTCCCGCCCACCCGCGGCAACGTCCGCGATGGTCAACGACCAGGCGAGCTTGGGCAGGGGAGGCGCGCCGGGTTGGCGGCTCACCTTCCAGGTACGCTTGGCCTGGCCGGTCCCGGCTATCGCCTGGCGGCGGATCTGATCGGGGGAGACACCTTCTTCCAGGTTCAACTGTAATTTTTTGCGCTATCCAGGCCAGGCCCTCATCGCTAAGGCGCCCATGTTGGATCAAAAAACAGGCCACGGTGAGCATATGTACCTCGCCATAACCCGGGTCAGTCAATTCGAGCACCAGAAACGAGTCAAAAATCACCTGGCAATTGTTGGTTTCGTTGAGTACAGCACTGCACTTCAAACTACCATTCGACATTACAATCTCCAATGTTCATGGCTCTATAAGGAGTGTGGTTTGTGGCGCGTAGCGCCACAAACCACAAAACAGGCTCAATTCTTTAGATTTTGCGTATCCGTTCAGTTAGGTATAAATTTATTCTAACAAGTAACAAAGAGTCTGGATATGGGCGGACGGGATTATCCGCCTTTCTATCAGGAACAATAGAGCCATTGACACAGTAAGCGCAAGCGATAGCAGGCAATCTCCCCCATAATTCCATCGCGTCTGGGTGGAATCTGATGTTGGTACTTCGAGGCGCTTGGAATATCCGAACCGCGATCAGTAATTGATTGCTTTTCGGATGATCTTGCCCTTGAGCTGCAGATACAGGCGCTTCTGGCGTACGATGAGCGAATCGAGGTCGTCGGGATAGTTCGTAATGCCCTCATACCCGTTTTTTGTCACCAGCACCGTATCGGAATGACGGAAACCGCCTATCTCCGGGAAATGCAGAGCGAGTTCTATGCTTATCACCATGTTCTCCGCCAGCACGTCCGTGCTGCCGGAGCTTAGCCAGGGCTGCTCGTGCTTGCCTAGGCCTATGCCGTGGCCTGTGCGGTGGATTATCCTGTCACCATAGCCGTTCTCCGAAACCTACACAAAACTACACACAGGTAGATTGATGTTCGGTTCCTGCTTCAACGAGAACAGCCTGGTAACCAGGACTTATACTCTCTCCACAGGCGTATCTTTCCGGGGAACTCCCGGTAGTCAATTGTTCAAGATTAATAGCGGCATTCAAGTCGCGGTCGATCGTCAGGCCACACTGATCGCAGATGTACACACGCGTGCCCAGATCCATCTCATGCTTGGTCTGCCCACAACGCGAACAGCGCTTCGAAGACGGGTAAAACCGGTTGGCCAGGATGATCTGACAGCCATACCACTGGCCCTTGTAGACCATCTGCCGCTTGAATTCGTAGAATCCAACATCCAGGATCGCCTGTGCCAGATGATGGTTCTGCACCATCCCACGCACGTTCAGGTCTTCCAATACCACTGCTGACTTGGTTCTCGCCAGCCGGCTGGTAACCTGATGCAGAGCATCCTTGCGAACATTGGCCACGCGCAGGTGCGCCATGGCCAGTTGCCTGACCGCTTTCTCCCGGTTGGCACTTCCCTTCTTTCGCCGGGATACCACCCGCTGCAACCGCTTGATCTTGCGCAGGTCACTTTTCAGGGCACGCGGGTTCTCGATCCTGGTCCCATCGCTGAAGGTCGCCAGTGCCAGGATCCCCAGATCCACCCCCACTACCGGCCGATAGCTGGCTTGCGGGTCAGGTATCTCCCTTTCCACCTGGACCGACACAAACCAATGTCCGGCATGCTCACTTACGGTGGCGCTCAAGATGTGCACACCCTCCACCGGCAGATAACCGTGCTCTTTCAATCGCAAGCCTCCCAGGCGCGGTAGTTGGATGACCTTATCATAGATATGAATGGCACCCGTCAACCGGAAGCCACCCAACCCGTGCTTCTTCGACTTGAACCTCTTATCCCGAATTCGGGATAAGAGGTTGAAAGGGAAAGTAGAAAGTGGGGTGCATTACGTCAAGCGCAACTTTATGGCGGGCCAGGAATTTGTGGACATCAATATGGGTAATCTGCATTTGCGGGATTGGATCGTGAATACAGCCG
>Ga0182027_10016011_pt1 | contig 10267 bp, 6 predicted proteins | sample 712E1DmetaG_FD_121300 | JGI IMG/M metagenome (GOLD analysis project Ga0182027, IMG submission 121300) | Permafrost microbial communities from Stordalen Mire, Sweden - 712E1D metaG (Illumina Assembly) | ecosystem: Environmental > Terrestrial > Soil > Wetlands > Permafrost | place: Sweden... | reverse complement strand
ACCGTACCAAAATAAAATACCAGAGATTATTAATCTATTTGTCATACTGAACCTTATTATGTAAAGCAATCTTTCAGGTTAAAAAACAATAGTACAAATAATCAATCAAGTCCCGGTAAAATTTATTTTAGATACAATATAATAATGCTTATTCTTTTTGCAAATAAAAAGTGTAAAAGGAATACTCAAACAGATTAGGTTTTCTTTTCTCTGTGATCGATAATACAACAATATCGAATGATGATATTTAAGATATACAGAAGGACACCTGGAAAAATCTATTTCCTGTTCATTTTAATGAATTCTTCAACTTCCGGAAGACCTCAATAACAATCTTATGAAAGTATGATGATCAGGACTTAGCAATATATATTCTTACTGAGATTTACACTATTTTTTCCAGAGGTATCTGAAAAAGGCGAATCTTATCATCCTCTTTTTCAATTTTCCCGTTCATCTCATAAATTGTTTTAATAAGTCCCTGAAGAGGAGACTCCTCATTAAATGCAACCATGCGGACACAATTGTATCCCGGAAAAGTTCTTGTTCCCATGTGGGCATCAGTTTTATGCCCTTTCCCTTTAACGTTTTCCCATTCAGTAAAATAATCTATACCCAATTCATTCATTGCCTCATCTATTCTGTCTTCCAGAATTTCGTGATAGATGATGAATGCAACTTTCATATTCCACCTCAAATTTATTTTTCAGGAAACAGGTTCTTGTTTTTTTCTTTTGAACAATCTTTTTATGAAAGCGAACAAACTTTTCTTGCCAAGATCATCAAGTATTGAATAAACAACAGGTACAATAAACAAGGTCAAAAGTGTAGAAGTAATCAGACCTCCGATTACTGCCTGTCCCATTGGTGCCCTGAATTCTGCTCCTTCACCTAAACCAAATGCGACAGGAATCATTCCAAATACCATGGCAAAGGTGGTCATAAGAATTGGCCGGAGTCTTGTTGGACCTGCTTTAGCAAGAGCGTCAAATCTACTTAATCCCCTTTCACGGAGAATATTTGTATAATCGACAAGCAGAATACCATTTTTCGTAACGAGTCCCATAAGCATAATAATGCCGACAATAGAGATAACAGACATAGAGCTACCGAATAACAGAAGAAATATTACAGCACCAATAATTGACATCGGCAAAGCAATCATAATAGAGAAGGGATGAACAAAACTATCGAACTGGGCAGCAAGAACAATGTATACAAACACAATAGCAAGCATGAGAGAGAGGAGCATATTCATGAAAGACTCTGACTGCATCTGTCCCTGACCAACAATGTTAATTGAATATCCCGGTTCCAGATCGAGTTTGGAAGTTTTATCAGTGATTTCCTTTAATGCATTTCCTAACATTGCACCCGATAAATTGGCTGCAACACGAATCTCCTTTTGTCGTGAATATCTTTTTATCTGTGAAGGTCCCATTCCCTGTTCTATATTTGCCACATCACTTAATGGAACCAGGAACTCCAGGTTATTTATTTTTTTACCACTTTTAACAGTTAGCAGATTAAGACTGTTAATATTAGTCCGGTCATCTTTTTTCAATCTGACTCTCACATCAACCTGTTCGTCACCTTCCTGGAATTGAGTAGCCACAAATCCATCGACCATAGCTCTGACTGCGGACGCAAGAAGATAAGGATTTACAGCAAGGTCTGATGCTTTCTCCCTATTTATCCGAATTCTGATTTCAGGTTTAGACATTTCAAGACTGTTAGTGACATCCACAGTTCCTTTAGCAGATTTCACAATATTTTCGACCTTATCAGCCAATAAAGTAAGTTTATTCAAATCATCTCCCCTAACGCTTATAGAAACCGGCTTATCATTCCCGCCTGGTCCCCCTTGAGTAAGGAATCCTATTTCTGCACCGGGAATTGCCTGCAATTTACTCCGCAATTGTTTCATTATATCTTTATCACTAAGCGCTCTCTCTTTTTTATGAACAAGCTTCACAAGAATATTTGCTTTAGTAAGGGGGTCATTTCCCGAACCTATTGTGGTAAGGATAGTAACAACTTCCTTCCTCTGATGTAAAATATTTTCAATCTGCTGACAGATATTGCTTGTCTGCTCAAGAGAGCTTCCGGGTGCTGCTTCGACTGAAACTGTAAACTCATTTTGATCCGTATCAGGAAAGAACTGGGTTCCTAAAAGTCCCATAAGGAAAAAACTGAATACAAATATTCCCAATGAGCAGAAAACAACAGTCCATCTATGGAGCAGGGACCATTTTAAAGCGTTACCATATTTAGTATTTAGAATTTCAAAGAAATGATTGAAGTAATAAAGAATATTCTTAAACCAATTATTTGATTTTGTTAGCCCTTCATCCTCTCTATGAAGCCATTTTGATGAAAGCATCGGAGTTAAAGTAAAAGCCACAAACAATGAGACCAAAACAGCGACAGATATGGTTATACCAAACTGATAGAAGAATCTTCCAACAATGCCAGGCATGAAAGCAACAGGGACAAATACGGCAACAATAGTGAATGTGGTTGCCATAACAGCGAGTCCGATTTCATCAGAGGCTGATTTAGCAGCTTCCATCGGAGTTTCCCCCTGACTCATATGCCTATAAATATTTTCAATAACAACAATCGCATCATCAATGAGCAAACCAACCGCCAGTGATAATGCAAGCAATGACATCATGTTCAAAGTAAAGTTCAACGCATACATTATAATGAAGCTAGCTATAATAGATGATGGAAGAGCAAGGGCACTAATAATTGTTGCCCTGAAGTTTGCAAGGAAAAGGTAAATGACTATAACCGCAAGAAGTCCGCCATATAAAATATCAAACAGAACATCATTAACAGAATCTTTAATATAGACGCTATTATCTTTTGCAATATTAATACTTATATCAGCAGGGAGTTCTTTCTTTAGGATTTCAAGTTGTCTGTTAACCTCCTTTGCAACTTTAACAGTGTTACTTCCTGATTGTTTAACTATATTAAGTCCAACGGCAATCTTTCCGTTAACGCGAGTTAAGCTAGTTTGCTCAATAATTCCGTCAGTAACTTTACCGATATCAGAAAGATAGACCGGTTTTCCCAGTGGTGTTGCTACAATTACTTTATTGAAATCTTCAACATTCTTGTATTTGCCCATTGTCCTTACCAGTAACTGTCGAGGTCCCTGAGTCAGATTACCGCCGGGTATTTCAACATTCTGGGTGCCTACGCAATTTATTACATCCTGGATCGAAAGATTATATGCCTCAAGCCGAGAAGCGTCTATTTCGATCTGAACTTCCTTTTCTGCACCACCGACAAGATCAACAGAACCGACTCCAGGGATATTTTCAAGCCGTTTCTTTACGACATCCTTTGTAAATGTAGTTATCTCCCTTGCCGGTCTGCTTCCTGAAACAGTTATTGAAAATATAGGAAAACTTTGTGCATCATACCTTTGGATAACGGGGTCTTTTGTTTCGTCAGGAAGTTTAGCTCTTATTGCAGCGATCTTTTCTCTGACATCCTGTGCGGCTGACTTACCATCAATTTCGAGTTTGAAAGCAATAACAATAATAGACATGTTTTCCTGGGATGTTGACTGGATATAATCGACACCTGCAACAGGGTTAACCGCATCTTCTATTTTCTTTGTAACATCAGTTTCAATCTGTTCAGGACCAGCCCCAGGGAGAACGGTTGTAACTATTACAAATGGTATATCAACATCAGGATACAGGTCAACATTTAACTTAATATATGAAAACAGTCCAAGCACAATTAATGCAAAAATCATCATTGTTGCGAAGACAGGTCTTCTTATTGATACATCAGCTAATTTCATTTTTCAATTTCCGTTTTCATTTATAAATGTATTACCGGTTTTTTGAAACGCGGACAATAGTCCCTTCCTTAAGTTTATCCATTCCGAGGGTAACAATTTCATCACCATCTTTAAGACCAGATAGAATCTCAACATTTTCGCCATCAGAGATACCGGTTGTAATGGTTCTGAAGAAGGATTTTCCGTTTGAAACAAGGAAAACGCCTGTTGAGTTATTGTCTTTAATAACTGAATTGAATGGAACGGCAGTAATCCCATGCTGACTTTTCAGCTCAACATTTGCTCTGCAAAACATTCCCGGTTTAAACCATTTATCCTGTGTGTTACTGAATAATGCTTTAACATCGAAAGTACGCGACTGAATATTTGCCGATTTAGACAGCTGGACAATTTTCCCTTTCATTATCATATCTGGTTTCAATTCAGAAAATACATCAGCCGACTGTCCCAGGTAGAGACCTGCTATATCATTTTCTCCGACATTAAACAACGCCTTCATATTTTCAATTTTTGCAATAACAACCAGAACCATTCCCGGATTGGCAAGATCGCCGACATTTACATTTAGTGCAGTAACAATACCCGGTAAAGGAGCTGTTAATTCAACAGTGCTTTTGACTGCTTCAAAGTTTGCCTTTGCAACATCATATTGTGTCTGGACGCCATCCAACATTTGCCGGGATATTGCACCTTCTTTATAAAGGGCTTTCATTCTATCCAGGTCTTTCTCAGAATTAAGATAACCGGCACGAACCTGAAAATATTGGGATGAAGCACCGGCTTTATCAAGACCAATAACAATAGTCCCTTTACTCACAAACTGCCCCGGTTTAACATTTATTTCAGTGATTCTTTCAGAAATTTTGGCAATTATATTTTCCTGTTCCATTCCTTCCAGAGTAGCGGAAAATGATTTAACGAGTTTAATATCTTTTTTTTCCACCTTAGCTGTTTCGACAGCAACAGTATCGGAATAGGCGGGTTTATCATTTAAGGATTCAGTTTTTTCCTTTTTGCCGCATCCTGAAATGAATAATACAAGCAACAAAGTGAATAAGCTAAAGAAGTAATTATTTCTAAACATTTTTTCTCCCGGTATTAATAGTTTTCAAAGCTTACAGCGTTTTCCCATTCCGCCTTAGCAATTAAATAATCGTAAATGGCCTGAGCGTAATTTGTTTGCGCAAATGTGAATGCTGCCTGAGTATCAATTAATTCAAGCTGAGTTCCAACGCCATTCTTGTATCTTGTCTGAGCAATTTTAATTGTCTTATCGGCCTGTTCCAGGTTTTTCTCCTGAGCTTTAATGCGCTCCTTAGCTTCTTCCATTTTAAGCCCGGCCTGCAGAATCTGAATCTTAAGTCCTTCCTCAACCTTTCTCTTTGTCAGCCCAACTTTTTCTTTATCAATTATAGCCTGTTCAACTCTTGAACCTCTGCTGAACCCATCAAATAATGTATAATTAAGCTGCAAACCTATGGCAAAACTCTTTGCCCAATTGTAGTTTTTTATATCATATGTATTATCCTGTGTCTGGAAATCATACATCCCGAAAAGGGCAAGTGAGGGAAAATAATCAGACCGCTGGATAGTTACATTCTTCGCGAGAAGTGACTCCTGAATACCAAGCTGTTTAACCAAGGGATAATTATCAACCGCTTCGGTATTTTTATTGTTCACAAGGTCCGGTGAAATTTCATCATATTTGAATTCCCCAATTACATCAACCGGATAATTTATATCAAGTGCCAGCAGGTTTTTTATGTAATTTTTAGAAAGGACAAGAGCATTTTTAGCTTGTATAAGTCCGGGTTCTGAATTTGCAAGTTGAACCTCAGCTCTCAGGAAATCATATTCTGACGAGACTCCTTTATCATATAGCGCTTTGACATTTTCATAGTTAGCTTTAGCGACGTCATAACCTGCCTGACTAACATCAACAAGTTTTTTCATTAAGAGTATATTATAGAAAGCCTTTTTTACATTTAAGGCAAGATCATTCCTTGTTCCCCTATCCCCTTCTTTCGAATAGCTGGAATATTCACCTGCAATCTGAATTGCCGTATTCACCTTCTGGTTATAAATAACCTGGCTCATTGTAATAGCAGCATCAAAACTATTTTTTGAACCAAGTTCAATCTGCAGAGTTTGATCTGTAGGATTAAAAAGAGGATCCGGAGGAATAAACAAAACCGGCAATTTGATATTCCTGGTATATGTACCTTTTAAATCGAACCTGGGGAAAGCGTTTGCATAGGCTTCGCTAATTTGTTCCTTGGATTTATCAATGTCCTTGTGTGAAATCTGGACATCCCAATTCTTATCAAGCGCTTTTTTTATAGCATCATCCAGGGTTAAATATAAGGTATCGCTTTTATTCTGAGCGGAAAGGAGAATAGAAGAAACTGCTAGGATTAAAATCAAGTATTTCATTCAGCGTCCCAAGTCTTAATTTGAAATAGCACTTTAAAAATAAGAAAAGTAGCTGAATATTAAATAGAGTATTTTATTTATTTTATATTATATATTCCATTGAATCTAAATAATTTTCATTAGATTTTACTCTCACTTCGCTTTTACTATAGACGACGGAATTCGGAGGAGTTGATTGAGTAACCCATGAATTACCTCCGATAATACTCCCCTTTCCAATTACAGTATTTCCGCCTAATATTACAGCCTGTGAATAAATAATTACATCATCTTCTATAGTCGGATGACGTTTAGTATTCATAAGAGTTTTATCAACGCTTAATGCACCTAAAGTAACTCCCTGGTAGATTTTAACATTCTTCCCTATAACAGTGGTTTCGCCAATTACGATTCCAGTACCGTGATCTATAAAAAACGGGCTGTCAATTTGTGCTCCGGGATGAATATCAATCCCCGTAATCTGATGAGCATGTTCGGTTAATATTCTTGGAATTATGGAAATATTCAGTTTATAAAGTTCGTGAGCCAGGCGGTAAATAAATATTGCCATAAATCCCGGATATGCCAATATTACTTCATCAATGTTTTCGGCAGCCGGATCACCTTTAAATATTGCTTCGGCATCATTCCAGAGCATATCGTGAACAGCAGGTATTCTTGAGATAAATGAATCAGAGATAAGTGCCGGATCTTCATCGCTCTTATTATATATTTTTAACAGAGTAATGAGATTCCTTTCAAGAAGTCGTAGTTTGGCCAATACATCTTCCGGAGTATAATAAATCTTATTCGAGAAGTGCGGGAAAAGAAAATCCTTCAGCTCATTAAAGAAGGAAATTGATTCTTCTTTCAAAGAAGCAGTGCACGAATGAATTTCCCTTTTACTCAATAATTTATTGGCAAACTGATAATAAGGAGAATTTCTCTCAACATTTTTTATCATTTTATCGGGTTCCAGTAATTAAAATAAATCGTTATTTAATATAATCATTTACACAATAATTTATTCATTGCTAATCACCTTATAGTTATAAATCACGACATGTAAAAAATATGTATTTAGCTTTCTGAATAATCATATAACATATTTCTTTAATTAAGTTCCTTTAATTACAATTTATTATATTTGTTTATATCTGATCTGAATAATTATTGTCCCTTTTACCAACAACCCTTTAGGTTGAATAATATAGGAATATAAAATGAAAAGAAATGTTATCTTCCTGCTTTTGTCCGCTCTGTTCTTTATTAATTCTTATGCACAGCATAAAGCTCCCAATCCGGAAATAACCGCAGCGGAAATACAGCATCATATTGAATTTCTGGCTTACGATGCACTGCGCGGCAGGTTAAGCGGCAGTAAGGAGATTAAGATTGCGGCGAATTACATTAAGGATGAATTTGAGTCATATGGATTAAAGCCGCTTTTCGGGAATTCATATTTTCAGGAATATAATTTTATATCTGATGTTAAAATAACCGGAAATAACTCGCTTGGTATAAAAGTAAAGAATGGAAATTATAAACTTGAACTTTATAAGGATTATATTCCCACAACCTTTTCGGGAAAAAACGATGTTAATACCGGACTTATATTTGCGGGATATGGAATATCTGCTCCAAAGATAAAATATGATGATTACGAAGGTATCGATGTAAAAGGGAAAGTAGTTGTAGTAATGCGAAATTCGCCTGAATATGATAAACCCCGTTCTGATTTCGATAAATTCTCAAGCATGCGGTATAAGGCAACCACAGCAAGAGATAAAGGAGCTATAGGTATTATATTCGTTAATGGTTATTTGCCTATCGATTCTGCAGACGGTTTAGTAAAATTCAGATTTGACAGGGCTCCCGGAGCAAAAGATTTTCCTGTTGTGCAGATGAAAAGAGAATTTGCCGATCTACTATTCAAATCAGCCGGTTATGATTTTGCGGAATATCAGAAAAAAATGAAGGAGAGTAATAAACCTTCATCTTTCGAGATTAAGAATGCATCGGTAAAGATGTCGACAGAAATAGAAGAAGTTAATGAAATTGACAGAAACGTTGCAGGTTACCTTGAAGGAACTGACCCGGTTCTTAAAAATGAATATATAGTTATCGGAGCTCATTATGATCATTTAGGAATGGGGATTGAAGGATCTCTATATAAAGGGAAAGAAGAAAAAATACATCATGGGGCGGATGATAATGCTTCAGGCACATCAGGAGTGATGGAACTTGCCGAAAAATTTGCTTCTGTTAAAGATATGCTGAAAAGAAGTATAATATTTATAACCTTTTCAGGTGAAGAACTTGGGTTAATAGGGTCTAATTATTTTGTTAATAATCTGCCTGTACCTGAAAATAAAATTATAACCATGATAAACATGGATATGATTGGAAGGCTGAGAGAAAAAGCTCTGACTGTATATGGAATGGGGACCTCTTCAGGTTGGAAGAATTTATTAAACAAAGAGAATAAATATCAGTTCAAACTTGCTTTTAATGACGAAGGGTTCGGACCAAGCGACCATTCATCTTTTTACGGAAAAGGGATTCCGGTTATTTTCTTCTTTACAGGCGTTCATGAAGATTATCATCGTCCGACAGATGAGGCGAAGTTAATCAATGCTGAAGGTGAAGATTCAGTTCTCCATTATGTTTATGACGTAGCCGGTGTTATTGACACAATGGCTGCGAGACCTGATTATATAAAAGTACCAAGGAAAGAAACATCCGGGGAGTGGAAAGTCTATGCAGGAACTGTTCCGGATATGTCAAATACTTCGGAAGGATTTAAGTTATCAGGAGTTAGTCCGGGCGGTCCTGCTGACAAAGCAGGTCTGAGAGGAGGCGACACAATGCTGAAGTTCGGAGACCGTGAAATAAATAACATCTATGATTTTGTTTATGCCCTTCAGGATCATGTTCCGGGGGATGTTTGTAAAGTTATTGTAAAAAGAGGAAATGATAAATTAACATTTACGTTAATACTTGGGGCTAAATAAACATTTCTGCCATCCCTTCGCAATTCCTGTCCCGGAAAGTCGGGACAGGATTTTTTAAAATTGTCACTTTGAAGAAGTGGGACGACTGAAGATACTTATAGATTCTTCGCTACGCTCAGAATGACAAGGAAGAGAATGGACAAGAATATGTAATTAGAATGACAAAATGTATTATGCGAATTATTTTAACAACAGCATTTTGATAACGGAAGAATATTTGCCGGCCTGGATTCTGCAGAAGTAAACTCCGTTAGCATGGTTCGATCCATTGAATGTTACATGGTATGAACCTGCATCCTGTTCCTGATTCATAAGCACGGATACTTCCCTGCCGGTTATATCATACACCTTCAAAGTCACAAATGAGCGCTCAGGAATAGTGAATTTAATTTCAGTAGATGGATTAAACGGATTAGGATAATTCTGATATAACATAAAAGCTAAAGGAGGAGTAAATGATTGAACTGAAAGAAGGTTGTTCCTGTAAATCCGGATGGAGGCTCCCTGTCCATCGTCATGAAGGCGGACATAACTTTTAACATTAACCGAATCATAAGCCCAGGCAGTAACAGAAGAATTTAATATAGCAGTTACAGAATTTTTGCCAAGTAAAGAATTATTCAAATAGACAGAATCAGGGGCAGATTTCATGAAATTAAACTCTGCAATATAATCCCGCGCTGCAGGAGTAAAACTTCCCGAACGGGCATTTATATTCAAGTCGGTATAATTATTATTAAATAACTGGCTGAACAAAGTAGTGGCATAATTTCCATTCTCATAATTGTAAGTTTGACCATCATCCTCATAAATGTAACCGTTCCCATTCCCGCCGGGGTAGCTGCTAAAAGTAAGCAGATTCTGTGTAAGGGGGTCATCACAGTAACTACCGACCGGTGCAGTAGGAATAACCGCGCCGGCTTTGACAAATACGGGGATAGTGTTATGATCAACCGCATAATTTATTGTTGAAGGACCGGTATAATTATTTCCGTTCCAATAATCGACCCAGGTT
>Ga0182027_10016010_pt1 | contig 10267 bp, 8 predicted proteins | sample 712E1DmetaG_FD_121300 | JGI IMG/M metagenome (GOLD analysis project Ga0182027, IMG submission 121300) | Permafrost microbial communities from Stordalen Mire, Sweden - 712E1D metaG (Illumina Assembly) | ecosystem: Environmental > Terrestrial > Soil > Wetlands > Permafrost | place: Sweden... | reverse complement strand
GCTGACCGCCGAGGATGCCAGCCAATGCCTGGATGCCGGCGCGCTTTTCTTATCCAGCCCCGGGTTCGACCGGGAGATCGTGGACCTGGCCGCGCGGCGGAACGTCGCCGTCATCCCCGGCGCTCTGACGCCCACGGAAGTGACCCTGGCGTGGAAGTCCGGCGCGGACTTCGTGAAGATCTACCCCTGCGCCCCGGTGGGCGGCGCCAGCTATATCCGGGCGCTCCGCCGCCCGTTCCCCCAAGTGCCGCTGATCGCATCGGGCGGCGTCAACCAGCACACCGCCGGCGATTTCATCCAGGCCGGAGCGGTGGCGCTGGGAATCGGCGGGGAGTTGATTCCGCGCGACGCCATCGAACGCCGCCAGACGGACCGCATCCACGAGTTGGCGCGCCGCTTCCTGCACATGGTGAAGCACGCGCGGCGGCATCCCAACGGGGTGTGAAGGGGCGGCGCCGGCCCGCGAAAAGCGTCCAGGCCGTCTGTCGTCAGCCTTCCGACGGCGCGGCGGATGTTCGTCTTGGGCAGGACGGCATTTTGTGGACACGCGCGGTGGACGGAGGCACGCACCCGGGATGTTACCGGCACGGCAACAAAGTCCTCATCGCCGGAATCCAAAACTACGATTGCCGGTCTGACCTTCGTTCCGTGCGCCTGATGGAACGGCACTTCGATCGGAAGAACATCACCGGGGCGAAGCCGCATCGAGCAGCCTCTCGTAGCCGGCGTCCTCCTGGGCGTAGGCCGCGGAGAATCGCTGGAGGCTCAGTTGCCGCCAGTCTTCGTCTTCGTTCGTGCCAAACAACGGAATCGCCCGCACGTCCGATCCTTCCGGAATCTGCCGGGCCACGTCCGGGGGAAGCAGGATCCGGTCCTTGTTCGCCAGCCGGCTTTCGAACTCAAGAGCCTTCATCGCCGCGTCCGTCCTCACCCACTATGGTCCCACATGGCGGGATCGGCCGCTTGCCGGCGGGTTCAATCGATGGCGCGCCGTTTGAGGGCAACCTCGGCTGTAGGGTTTCATGCGGAGGGCGCGGCTCGGCGGGCGATTGTGGTTGCGGTCCTCAGGACGGCCTGCGCAGTCAGCCGGCTACCTCCCCCGAGATTTGCCTACATGGCTGCGCAGCCGCCCAAATGGACTCTCCTGTTGTAACGCGGGAGGGCGGCTGAACTCCAGTCCCATTTCCTCGCGGGAAGCCCTTTTCAACATCTTTTTGGAGTCCGGTTACCAGGCATTTACGCAGGGTGCCATGTGCTAAAGCTGTGAATAAAACATGGGACGTCCGGATTGTTCCCGCCATAGCCGGCGGCCGGGGCGGCGGATTCGCCTTGCCGGCCGGCTGTGCGGCTTCGGGAGCGGGCGCGTGGCGATCTCCAACCCGCGCTGCCTCCCTTGTTACACTGGAACTTTCCCATGCAAATCGACAAAGTATACGAGCCGCAGCGGTTCGAGCCGCATTGGGCGCAGTGGTGGATCGATTCGGGCGTTTTCCGCGCCGACGCCAAGGCGCCCGGCAAGGTATTTTCGCTGGTGATTCCGCCGCCCAACGTGACCGGGGTGCTGCACATCGGCCACATGCTGGAGCACGCCGAAATCGACGTCACCGTGCGCTGGCACCGCATGCGCGGCGACAACACGCTGTGGCTGCCCGGCACCGACCACGCCGGCATCGCGACCCAGATGGTGGTGGAACGCAAGCTGGCCGAAGAGGGACTGACGCGCCGCGGCCTGGGCCGCGAGGCATTCGAGGCGCGCGTGTGGGAATGGAAGGCGCAGTACGGCGACACCATCAAGCGGCAGATGATCCGCCTGGGAACGAGCTGCGACTGGACGCGCGAGCGCTTCACGCTGGACCCCGGCCTCAGCCGCGCCGTCCGCGAAGTCTTCGTGCGCCTCTACCAGAAGGGGCTGATCTACCGCGGCGAGTACATGGTCAACTGGTGCCCGCGCTGCCACACGGCGATCTCCGACCTGGAAGTGGCGCACGCCGACGTGGCGGGCCACCTGTGGCACATCCGCTACCCCGTGAATGGCGTCGAGGGCGCGTCCGTAACCGTGGCCACCACGCGGCCCGAGACCATGCTGGGCGATACCGCCGTGGCGGTGAACGCCAAGGACCAGCGGTACCTCGACCTGCACGGCCGCACGGTGCAGCTCCCGCTGATGGACCGCGAGATCGCGGTGATCGTCGACGACCTGGCCGATCCGGCCTTCGGCACGGGCGTAGTGAAGGTCACGCCGTCGCACGACCTCAACGACTTTGAAGCCGGCCGGCGGCACAACCTGCCGAAGATCCAGGTGATCGACGAGAACGGCGCGATGACCGCCGCGGCGGGCGCCTACGCCGGCCTGGACCGCTTCGAGGCCCGCAAGCGCGTAGTGGCGGACCTGGAAGCGCGCGGCAACCTGGTGAAGGTGGAAGACTATCCGCTCAGCCTGGGCAAGTGCGACCGCTGCAAGACGCCGGTGGAACCGCTGGTTTCCACGCAATGGTTCGTCAAGACCAAGCCGCTGGCCGCTAGCGCCATCGAAGCGGTGGAGACGGGCCGCATCGAGTTCATTCCGGCTAACTGGAGTAAGACCTACTTCGAGTGGATGTATAACATCCGCGACTGGTGCATCTCGCGCCAGTTATGGTGGGGCCACCGCATTCCGGCGTGGCACTGCGGGGAGTGCCGCGAAATCGCGGTGGCGCTCGAAGCGCCGGCGGCGTGCCCGCGTTGTGGATCGGCCAACCTGACGCAGGACACCGACGTGCTCGACACCTGGTTCAGCTCCGGTTTGTGGCCGTTCTCCACGTTGGGATGGCCCGACCGCACCGAGGACCTGGCGGCTTACTACCCCACGTCGCTGCTCATCACCGGCTTCGACATCCTGTTCTTCTGGGTGGCGCGCATGGCCATGCTGGGCATCGAATTCATGGGCGACGTGCCGTTCCGCCAGGTGTACATCCACGGCCTGGTGCGCGACGCCGAGCGCCAGAAGATGTCGAAGACGAAAGGCAACACCATCGATCCGCTGGTGGTGACGGAGAAATACGGCACCGACGCGGTGCGCATGGCGCTGCTGCAAGGGGCCGCGCCGGGCACCGATATCGTGCTCACCGAAGAGCGCATGGAGAGCTCGCGCGGCTTCGCCAACAAGATCTGGAACGCCGCGCGCTTCCTGTTCCTGAACATGGAGCGAAGCGGCGTGGAACCGTGGGTGCCCGAAAGCCTGGAGGAGTTCCGGCCGATGGCCGAGCCGGATACCGTGGAAGCCTCCATCGAGGACCGCTGGATTTTCAGCCGCCTGAACAGTTGCGCGGAACAGGTTAACCGCTCGATCGAGCAGTACCGCTACCACGAAGCCGCGCAGGTGCTGTGGCATTTCTTCTGGCACGAATTCTGCGACTGGTACGTGGAACTGAAGAAGCTCTCCTTCCGCGAGAATTCGGGCCTCACGCCGGGCTGGCGAAACACGCTGGCGGCCTTCGAGAGCGCCTTGCGGCTGCTGCATCCCGCCATGCCGTTCCTCACCGAGGAGCTGTGGCAGCGGCTGGCGGCGGGCGGCGCGGGACGGCCGAAATCGATCGCCCTCGCCGGCTATCCGCAATACAACCGGGAAGGCACGGACTTCGCGGCGGAGCGCGAGATCGGCGTCTTGCAGGAGATCGTCACCATGGCGCGGACCCTGCGGGCGGAGGCCAAGCTCGATCCCAAACAGCAGCTCGAGGGCGCGCTGTATTCACGCACGGCGGCGCTCGAAACGGCGCAGCGCAACGCCGCGGCCATCCAGACGCTGGCCAATGTGAAGCTGGAATTCACGGCAGGCACGGCTCCGAAGGCTGCCGTCATCCGTTCCACCGCCGAGTTCGACCTGGTGCTGCACGTGCCGCAGGCGCAGCAGGAAGCACAGCTTAAGCGCATGGCGAAAGAGCGGGACCAGCTTGTGAAGAACGTCGCCAGTTTGGAACGCCAGTTGGGCGACGAAGGCTTCCTGGGCCGCGCACCCGGGCACGTGGTGGAGGGCATGCGCAAAAAGCTTGAAGATTACCGGGCGCAGGTTGAGAAGCTTGACGGGGCGGTATGATCGACGAAACGGTGCGCTGGGCGCTCCGTGAAGACATCGGCGCGGGCGACGTGACCACGCGGGCGTGCGTGCCGGCGGGCTTGCGCGCGCGCGGACGATTCCTGGCGCGCGAGCCGCTGGTGGTGGCCGGGCTCGACCTGCTGGAAGTCATTTACCGGGAGCGCGGCGGCGTGGACAACCTGACGGTGCTCAAGCGCGACGGCGACCGGTGCGCCGCGGGCGACGTGCTGGCCACGGTCCGCGGGCGCGCGCGGACGCTGCTGGAGTGCGAGCGCGTGGCGTTGAATTTCCTGCAGCGGCTGAGCGGCGTGGCCACTGCCGCCCGCGCGTTCGCCGACGCGGTGGAAGGCACGGGCTGCCGCGTGCTGGATACGCGTAAGACTACTCCCGGACTGCGGCAGATGGAGAAGCGGGCAGCCGCGGCCGGCGGCGTCACCAACCACCGCATGGGGCTGTTCGACGCGGTCCTGATCAAGAACAACCACATTGCCGCGGCGGGCGGCGTGCGGCAGGCCATGGAGAGCGCGCGCGGCGCGGGGTTGCCGATCGAGATCGAAGTCCGCACTTGGGAGGAGTTGAGCGAAGCGCTGGGGGCCGGCGCGGATCACCTGCTGTTGGACAACCTCACGCCCGAGGAGGCGCGCGAGTGGGTGCGCGAGATCGGCGGCCGCGCCAAGGTGGAGTTGTCGGGCGGCATCGATCTGTCGAACGTGCGGGCCTACGCCGAGGCCGGCGCGGACTTCGTGTCGGCGGGCACGATCACGCATTCGGCGCGCGCTATGGATATCAGTTTCCGGTTGGAGCTGGAAGAGAGCGCCATCCAGCCCCAGGAATCCGCGTCGGCGGAGCCTTCGGCAGCCGATCCCGGCCGCAACGCTGTTTGCGATCCCAGTTCCGCGCCAGCCGTTGTGGGGCAGGTTGTCAACCTGCGGCGGGCTGTCAGCCCGCCTTCCGGAGCCTGTCCGCCGCCGGCAGGGCCGGTTGACAACCGGCCGCAGGATGACATCCTGCCCCACAAAATCGACCTCGGCCAACTCCGCCGCGAATTCCCCGGCCGCACCATCGTCCACTACCCGACGCTCGATTCCACCATGCGGGCCGCCGCGGGGCTGCGTACCGGCGCAGTGGTGCTGGCGGACGAGCAGACCGCCGGGCAGGGCCGCCACGGCCGAGTCTGGCACTCGGAAGCCGGCGCGGGGATTTACTTCTCGACGGTGCTGAAGCCAACGCCCGTGCTCACACTGGCGCTGGGACTGGCGGCGGCCGAGGCCATCGCGCAATCCACCGGCGTGGCGTGCGATCTGCGCTGGCCCAACGACGTGATGGCCGGCGGTAAGAAGGTGGCGGGCATCCTGGTGCAACTCGTGGACGGCGCGGCCATCGCCGGGATCGGCATCAACGTGAACCAGCCCTCGTTCCCGGCGGAACTGGCCGCGGAGGCGACCTCGCTGCGCATGACGGCCGGCCGCGAGATCCCGCCCACGGACCTGCTGATCGTGCTGCTGCACGCCGTGGACGCGTTCACTGCCGAGCCGCCCGAGACCGTTCTGCGGCTGTTCGCGCGCGCGTCGAGCTACGCCGCGGGACGGCGGGTCACGGTGGAACTGCCCGATGGCGCCGTGGCGGGCACCACCGCGGGCCTGACGTCCGAAGGGTTCCTGATCCTGCGCAAGGACGATGGAACCGATACCCTGGTGATTGCGGGAGGCGTACGTGCTGCTGGCGCTTGACGCGGGGAACAGCAATATCACGATCGGCGCTTTCGAGGGCCGGGAACTCAAGTGCCAGTGGCGTCTGCGCACGGTTCACGACCAGACCGCCGACGAGTGGGGCATCCTGCTGCGCAACCTCTTCCTGCCCGAGGGGCTGGATATCGCAAGCGTGGACGGCATCATTATTTCGAGCGTGGTGCCGCCGATCAACGCTACGCTGGCCGCCATGACGCGGCGGTATTTCAAAACCGAGGCCATGTTCGTGGGGCCGAAAACCAACCTCGGCCTGACCATACGCTACGACAACCCCTACGAAGTGGGCGCGGACCGCCTGGTGAACGGCGTCGCCGGGTTCTACAAGTACGGCGGCCCGTGCGTGATCGTGGACCTCGGCACCACCATCAATTTCGACGTCATCTCGAAGGACGCGGAATACCTGGGCGGCGCCATCGCGGTGGGCATCGGCATCGCCATCGACGCGCTGTTCAGCAAGACCGCGCGCCTGCCGCTGGTGGATTTCCGCCCGCCCAAATCGGTGGTGGGCACGAACACCGTCTCCAGCATGCGGTCGGGGCTGTACTTCGGCGCCATCGGCATGATCGACGGCATTCTGGAACGCATCATCGAAAAGATGGGGCCGGAGACGGTGACGGTGGCGACCGGCGGGCAGGCGCACATGATCGTCGCCGGTTCGCGGTTCCTGAAACGCGTGGACGAGCACCTCACGCTCGAAGGCCTGCAAATGATATGGGAACGCAACCATCCGATTTAGGCCACAATTACTTCAATTACTTCACCGAAATCGAGGAGCACTTTCAACGCGCGCGGGGCACCAGTTTGTTCCTGCTCTCGCCGCTCGATTGGGCGCTGGTGGAGAGTTGGAAGAACGCCGAGGTGCCGCTCGAAGCCGTGCTGCGCGGCATCGACGAGGCGTTCGAGAAGTGGCGCTCGCGCAAGGTGAAAACGCAGATGGTGAACTCGCTGGCCTTCTGCGCGCAGGCGGTGCTCACCGAAGCGCAGATCATGGCCGGGGCGGCGCCGGCGCGCGAGCGGAAGGAAACCGCGCCGCCGTTTTCGCTGGAGGAACTGCGCGCGTATCTGGAGCGCAACGCCGCCGCGCTACCGGCGGGTTTCGAGGACACCGCCGCCGCGCTGCGCACCCTGGCCGCCGCGGCCGAAGAGCATTTCGCGGACCTGGAATCGCTGGAGCGGCGGCTGACGGTGCTGGAAGAGAAGATGCTGGCCGGCGCGCGCTCGCGGCAAACCGACGAGCAGGCGCTGGGGGCGCGGCAGGAACTCGACCGGCAATTGCGGCCATATCGCGGCAAGATGACCGCCGAGCAACTGAGCATGCTGGAGAAGCAGTATCTGGAGCGGAGTCTGCTGGAGAAGGCTGGGTTGCCGAGGTTGAGTTTGTTCTATATGAGGTAGCCCCTGGATGTGCTAGCTTGCGCCCCGTATAACGGGTCAGCTTGCGGGGTCCAAGCCATTTCTCGGACGCAGCCTCCCGCCGGCAGCGCCTCGGCGGTTTGGTGATACGGCCACGTGACGGGCCTGAGGGGATACGGGGGCTGATCTCCCGGAACGCCGTTTGATGCCAATGTACGAGTGGCCGACAATCCACCCGGAGCAGTCGTTGCCTGACGTAAGCGCGTTTATGGGGAGTAATTGCGGTGGGAGGTGTCGGAAAGAGAGGGATTCGGTACCAAGGTCCGCATTGATTCCGCGTGGATTATCGATTGATTAGGCGCAGAACCCGCACGCTCCTCACCTTGGGCGGTTTTCAGGTAGAAAACAGGAACAGAGCACCTTCAGTCCCGCGGAGGAGCCGCCAGACTCTTCAGAATCGCGCGGAGTTGTTCCGCCTCGGCCGGATGATGTTGCTTCAGGTAAGCGACCCGGCCGCTCGCTCGACTATAGTTCTTCGCATACCGCTTTGATGTCCGCGCGCCTGGAGGCGTCATTTCGAGTGCCCGCACCTCTGATCGGATCGCCGAGCGCTGTTTCGGCGTCAACGAGGTCTTTCGGTTCACGACCAATTTCGTCGTGACCTGCTGCTGGTTTCCAAGGGCGATGCTCTGCTTCTTCGGATTCAGTCGAAGGCCCTTCCGCCGAACCATCGAGTGCAATCGGGTGAGGATGTACGACATTTCCTCGTGCGTCATCGCGGTCCTGGTGGAGCACGCGATATCGTCGGTCAGGCGCGTGTATTTGATGCCTCGTTCATGGAAATCGGCGACCACCTGCGATTCGATATTCCAGAAGACGAGATTGGCAAGGAGGTCGCTTGTCTTGGTCCCTTGGGGGAGGCGTCCCCCCTTTGTCGTCAGCGTGGTCAGGATTTCAGCGACGGCCGGGGGAAAGTGAAAGAAACGTTGCCAGACTTCGAAGATCAACCGACGTGTGATGGACGGAAAGAACTGCTTGATATCGACGGTGACCAGCAGTCCCGGATTGACGTGGTGCTCTGCGTTGGCCTTCTGGCCCCGAGGAGACACGGGATCTTTGATGCCTCCATACAGGTACGGAGGATAGTCAACTCGCTCCAAGATCTTCTTCCGGATGCGCGCATGGATGCTCTTCAGGACACCCAGCGCGTCGTAGCAGATGCGGACTCCACCGCCATCTTTCGGTCTCTGTATCACGCGGTAGCGCTGGTCGGCGGTATTTGCGATGGACTGAAGCTCTTCGAGGGAATGCTTCAGTATTCGGGCCAGTGCCTCCACAGTCCCGATCGGGTTCGAACTAAAAGAGGTGGTTGGTGGTCGGCAAACGGAGCAGTTGGAGCGCGGCACGGCTGAGCTTCTCCTGGAGTTCACTGCTGATGCCGGTAAGCTCGTTCGGATCAGCGGCGAGAAAGATCATTACATTCAGAGGCATGCCGAAAGCGTTCGCCAGCGCCAGCATCGCGCTCATGGATGCGTCCCGCTGGTTGCGCTCGATCATGCTCAGATGGGACACGGCGATTCCGGACTGTTTGCTGAGTTCACGTAAGGTCCAGCCCTTCTGGGACCGGCATAGTTTTACTGCTCGTCCGATGTCCACACTGCTATCCTTTGGATGGAATTTGTAAAAGTAGTTTGTCTGCACCTACGCTCCAAAGAACTTCCCCAACACATCAATGCAGGTCAGAATGTCGCCCAAAAACCCGAGCGCATCCCTGGCCACCTTGGCTAGGTCATCCTCAGTCGCACAGCGTTCCAACTTGGCCAACGCTTCGTCGAACGCCGCCGTAATGCAGGAATCAGCATCACCTTGCATACTACGCCGAACCTCTTTCAAGGACTCGACGCACTCTTTTAATTCTCGATTCTTTATGTTCATCAACGCCGCCTCCCGGCGGCGGTCAACGCCTGGATCGTCGTTAATGAAGCGATGCTGAAACAAACTACTTCACACGGGCCCGAACGTAGCGGTCATACCGACTACCTCGGTGACGCGAATAATAAGCTGGCGCTGTCGCAGCGTTCTTATTCCTGTGCGTGGTCGAGAGGCCCCCTTTTAGGGAGCCGCGGCCGGAGATGCTGCTTCCGGTCGCCAAGTGCGTTGCGATCCAAGTAAAGAATCAGACTGTCAAAGAGCAAGCTAATCGAACCGTCCGATTAGTCACCTTCAGTTTAACCCCAAAAACCCCGATCCGTCAAGACAAATTTCACTGCTAGCGAACACTATGACGGCCTGCACCACTATATATTGTGTATTCACGACAGGTAGGCACGATATCCATCAATCTAGTAGCAATTCGACATAAAGGGCCAAGCGGGCTACTCGGGGGCCCGCTGGGGTGAAGTCGCCCTAAAAGCGAAGAAAAGGCGAATTATCGTATCGTGCCCTCTGGCTAGCCCCCAAGATCGTGCCAGCATGAGCGAGATCCATGGGGTGTGTTTCAAGAGTACCGGCGGCTTCGCTGTTCAGGGGAGAGGAATCGAACCTGTTTCAATCCGGCTTATGGGACCGGAGAGATTCCGAGCCTGCTCCTGAATGTGACCGGCGGCCCTGATTCGGGCACACAACTCCTGAACGGTTGGGGTTCCCCTGGCCTTGTGAATCTGGAAGCAATCCAATTTGAGGTAAACCGCCTGACTGTGACACCTATCATAGCTGCACTTTGCCAACGGGCCTGCCTCAGGGCGGAATAAGGAACGATAAGTCGCTTGTAGACGCTGATTCCCGCCGCTCCGGGCGGAATACGCGCCACTCGTACAGAGCCCCGTTAACCACCATTATGGGAGTGTAATAGATCTCGCTTCGTTAGGATTCGGAATGGCGGGATCGCGCAGGTTTCAACGGCCACCCTGATTTGATTCCCGCCGTGAACCTACTGATGCAATGAGAATCCGGTCGGCAAAGCCGCCTCAAGATTGATTTGTTCTCCGGTGATGGGGTGGTGGAATTTCAGAAATTGGGCGTGCAGGAAATATCCTCCATCGCCGGGGAGGCCGGGGAGATTTTCAAGCGGCTGGCCGGTTAAGCCGTACAGAGG
>Ga0182027_10016009_pt1 | contig 10268 bp, 7 predicted proteins | sample 712E1DmetaG_FD_121300 | JGI IMG/M metagenome (GOLD analysis project Ga0182027, IMG submission 121300) | Permafrost microbial communities from Stordalen Mire, Sweden - 712E1D metaG (Illumina Assembly) | ecosystem: Environmental > Terrestrial > Soil > Wetlands > Permafrost | place: Sweden... | reverse complement strand
TCGACGAACTTGGGGTGCCGAGACTTCGGGCCAAGCCACACTTGGTGGAAGGTTTTGGGGATCATCATCTGTTCCTCGTGGCCACCAGCACACCAAAGGTAATCTGCGAAGCAACCGTCTTGCTGAGAGCTTGACTGAATCGCAAATATAGAACTCCACTGGAGTCCGCGACGAAGCTCCCGTTGATAACCACGTCGTAGGTCGACGATGATCCGGCGTAAGAGACGCACGAGGCGTCCCCCGTGCTCACCAGCGTTGGCAGAGACACGGTTAGCCCCGTTGAGTTTTCCTCAAAGGCCATTAGCAAATTGCATTTGACGGTCGCGCTCGCGTCGCCCGTAAAAGCTAGCTTGATACCCCCATTGTTCACGCCCGCCCCGGTCGATACGTGTAATCTCCCGTGCACGCTGTAGGTCGCGCCAGCCTCCACCGTGAAGAACATGCCTTGCACGTCCGATGGGTCCGTGTTGCTCGTCACGCTGATCGGACTCCAAATTGTCCGCATCTGCGACGCCAGGTGCGACGGCTTCCACGCCACGGTGACAAAAGTCCCACGTATTCCCACGGGTAGAACATGTCCTAGGCATAACGATTGGAAGTCGCCGTCCGCCTGATATTCCGTGACTGAGCATCCGCCCGTTAGCCCAGATGAGAACTCATCGTGGAAAGCGGCGAATACTGGCACGCCGACTGCGGGTATCGCGCTTACAGAGTCCACTTGCAAGACCATCACCGAGTCGTTGCCAACCACTACCCACCCGCCTGTATTCCCGCCACCCAAGTCCGCATTGTTCGCATAGTTGGTGAGGGTGGCCCCGATGATGTTCTGAGGCTCTAAGGAGCCCGACAGGAACCAAGCCTGATCCCCACCAACATCAGTCTTCCCAACAACCACCAAGCCGCAGGGGCTCGGACCGGGGTAGTCCCCACAACCAGGCACGTTCACGATCTTCATGGGGGTTCCGCGAGGACAAGGGAACACGCCTCCGGCGTAGTTGACTGAATCGGCTACCAGCGTAGCCATTGCGACGACCTTCTGACCTCCAATGACCTCAAACCCCGTGGTCAATAGTGAGTCGTAGTTGACCAGCGTGAATTGGTTGCCATCCCCGTTGTACTCGACTCTGACCCCGTTCCCAGCGGAAATGGTCGTGTGGCTAAGGGCTGATTCGTTGCCGAAGTCCAGCGTTGCCGTGTACTGGCCGTTCTTGAGAAGGATTCCTGGGGACGCCGGCTCCACGCCTTCAGTCGCGATGAGAAGGTTGTGCATGTCCTGGAACGCGACCGCATAGGCGCCGCCGCCGGCTCCACCAGCCGCCTCGACGACGATCTGCGGATTCCACAACGTGATTCCACGCATCGAACTGACTTCCGTCTGCCCAGCCATCGCCACGACGATCTCCCCGTGATTGAGGTTCGAGAGCGACAGATTCTCTGCTCCGCCTTGTATCACTGCGGTTTGCAGGGATGTCGCGCTGATCGAAATGTCGTCAGCGTCGATCGAGGATGGCGCCGAAGCCGATCCGGATGCTCCATCGGAGAAGGAGGAGGAGACCGCAAGGAATTTGCCACCGCTGAAAGTCACCGATGGGGCAGCGATCCCCATGCCGTTCGTCAGCAGTGTGTTACCATCCTCGCTGGTGTAGGACCCAAGCAGCATCACCGACGTTCGGGGGTTGTTCGATGAGACGAGGCTACCGCCAGCCTTGACAGTCATGTTGGAATACTGGCAAGCAACCGGATCGTCCGAGCATCCAATCATCGCCAAGTAAACCAGTGTCAGCCCGGCCGCCGCCAGCGGGATGCTCGTTGGTGTTCCGACTGCCGAAGCCGCTTCCTTGAAAGAACCGAGGACTACACCGGGAACTTCCAGCCATACCTTGTCCCCAGGGGCGACGGCGAAGATCGGCCCGGCCCACGCGGTTAGCGTGTCGGCACCGGCCCCAAGAATGTTACCCCACCGTGTGGCCCCATAGGTCGTCGAGGATCCGGCGGTCAGGGCTCGGATTCGGTAGCCCGGCAAGGTCCAACTGGCCGGCAACGTCGCACCCGTCAGGGCGATTGAGTCACCATCAGCGCCCGGCGTTGCGCTCGCCACGGTGAATGAGCCATCGCCATTGGGACCGACAATGCCGGTGACGAAACCGAGCTGCGCATTGTCGGCCGAACTATTGGTGAGGTCAGAGCCGCGAGAGATGATCTTCGAGTACCCGCTCAGTAAACTACGATCCTCTCGTCCGAAACGATCCCCGGGGGTGTGGTCGTATACTGCCCCAGCCGAACGTGGCTTGAACAGTCGGACCATCATGCGCCCAGCTCCAACCTTCGGGGTAATGGCTTCGAGGCGCGACGTGGTCTTGATGGCCACGGCTGCAACGTCGGCCGCACGTGAAGTGAAGTCCGTTCCAGGCGTGGCGTCGATATACCCAATGTGGGCATCGTTTCCGGCGTCACCGTCGAGGAAGAAGTACCGCACCTGGGTGATGTCCCAATCGGCAACATCCGCAGTCCCTCCGCCCACACCGCCTCCGCCACCGGCCTGGATGAGACCCAGCCAGCGGTCGAGCATCGTCGCGTAGCCCTGCGCACGGTTTGCGACTGACGTGTCCTCGTCGACCTCACCTGCGCCGATCTTCCGCAAGGGCCTGCCGTCGGGCGTGGTAAACGCCGACAAGCGCGCCAGCCCGACCTTGATGATCGCCTCCGTGGGCGAACCGCCATTGACGACGCAATGGATGATGTATGTGCCATCGAGCGTAAACGCCCCGTCCGCATCGACGGTGAAAGATGCCGTCGCGGCCGTGCTGAGCACGACCGGCTCGGGGCCCGTGCCCCCGGCGGTCGAACCCTCCGGCCGTCCCACCAGCAGCCAGTTGTAGGACGTCACGCCGGCGTTGCTCGTCAGCGATAGCCCGATCGAATCGCCCTGAGCTAGGTCTTGGCGCCAGCCCGTGATCGGATTGGTGCCTCCGCGGGTGCTCGTGATCGCGACGTTCTCGAACGACATTAGCCGATCCTCTTGACACCCATGTTGTAGCCGGTGGCCATCACGTCGAGTCGCGCCACTGTCGGGTTTGAGAGAGCACCGGACCAGTTCAACGCTCCGCTGGCTGGTACTGCACACCGCGTTCGCCCGACCGGAGCGCCGGCGGCACCACTGGGGTTCGCGATGACAAAAAGCAAAACCTGATTTCCGCTGCCAACCGAGCTTCCTGGATATATTGCAGCCAACGCTACCGCCGGTGTCGAATCAAATACGCATGCGGCGAGGTCGCACATGGTCGCCAGCGCAGGCGGATGGATCACGGCCGGCCCGCTAGTCGAAACGCCCAAGATGGGCGCTTCGGTAAACTGCGGCCATTGTGGCACCTGCAGTGCAAACGAAGGCGTTACGAATTGACTCGTCTTCGGGTAGACCCAGTCCCCGTCGATCACGCACGGCTTGAAAAACACCGATCCAAGCTGGGTCGACATAAAGCCGACGCCGACGAACAGCGTACCGGCAATCGGAATCGACACTCCTCCGAACGCCAGATCACCGGAAGATCGCCCCCCAACCCCTGGCGCCTGCGTCGATGCCACCAGCCGCAACGGCGAAAATGTCTGAAACGGCGAATTGAACGGCAATCCCTGCTGGGGCGCCGACCGGCCTCCACAGAGATACAGATAGTACGGCTGGTCGAACGCCGCCGCCGCCATGGCGGTCGGATCGCCATTGCTATCCGTCACGGCTCGCAATTCGCCGCCAGCAACCCACACGATCACCTCGCCATCGATGATCGCTCGGTGCACAGCCCCATCGGCGAGCATGGGCCGGCGGGTCGTTACTCCGCCGTCATCGGCGGTCGGCCAAAATGGCGTGCAGCCTTCGAGGATCGCGTGGCAGGTCCCGAACGATTCGACCCTTCGCCACACGCGCCTGATGTACCGATACGCCGTCGAGTCCGCATCGCCATCTAGAGTTACGACTTCCCAAATCGCCACGCTGCCGACGGGCGCTGCGGGCGCAACGTTGGATCCCGGAGTACCGGGCAGAAGCATGAGCGTCGCGGTCGGGTCGGACGTCTTGAATACGTTCTGCGGCGCCACCGTGCGGGCCACTGGATCGAGCAAGACGTTTCGGCTTTCCAGATCGGAATCGACCATCGCGGGTGTTGCGTAGACGAGATCGATCCGCGACTGCGACCCATCGGGCGCCGAGGTGAACTGCGTGTCCGGCCATCGCAACACCTGATACGACGAGGCATCCGGATCTCCGGAGAATATCTCCGCTTCGACTTCTCCGGCGCCAACCGTGAATGTGAAACTGCCGACCGTCGTCGCGATGCCACCGATCGCATTGGCTCGGGTGATCGGCGACCCCGTATCGGCCGGCGTCCCGAGAAATCCAGGCGACAATGGGCTACCGTCTAGCTCGGCGAAGCCGTCCCGCCTCGCCCCAGCCTCTAGGATATTATGAGCGTCGCGGGAAACCAACTTCTGGACGCGATTGAGATCTCCCGAAAGGATTTGCTCGCGGCTGTTGAACTTGACGACTGTGCGTGTGGTGTCGGCCATGGTGTCTCCTCAAGGCAAGGCGGACTCGACCGCCCAGAAAGTGCCACAGACGACGCCCATCACGTCGCTGGCTCCTACGTTGTTCAAAAAAGCTTCGATCTGCACGATCGGTTTGAAGGGGAAGCCGATCTCTTCCAGGCGCGCGATAGTCAGGTGCTCGCTGTCCCCCGAGTCCCAGTACTGCGTCGTGAATGTGGTCGCGTCCGAAAACGTGAACTGAAGCCGGTGCTCAACTGTGCCTGGCGAGGTCGGGTCTACGCCGCCCGAAAATCCCGACGCCGTCAATGCGCCCGACACCGCACTGAATACGACGATCGGCACGTCGCCGATCACGCCAGTAACCGGGTAGTACCAGGATGCTTCGAAGTTCGTGGGACCGCTCGAGCTTTCGCGATATTCCCGGATCGCCGAGCTCGCGTTGATAATGGCAACGATCACCCTACCGGTCGTAACGGCATCGCCAGGCGGCGTTCCGCTCACGTCGGCCGTCAGTCGCCCCGGCGTCGGGACAAACGTTCCGTCGACCTTTACCTCGATGGTGATGAACCCGCCTGCCCCGTCGGTGATCGTGACGTAGTCGTTGTTGGTCATCTGTTCCAACACCGAGAATCCAATCTGCCCCGACGCCTTGACCGGCTGGATCTGCGATGACGTGCTGGCGAGAGCGTCGCGCAGCAACCATGCCTTGGTTTCGGAGCCCGGCGTGGCCAGCGGGTCGGAATGCAAGATCCAGGCGGTCGCTTCGGTGCCAGCGGGGACCGCCAGAGGAGCCATGGCCGTACTGCCAGGCGGTGGGATGACCAGGCGATCTTCGACAAATAGGTCCGTGGCGGTTCCCGGCCCGGATGCAAGCGCATTCACGCCACCGGCTTTCTTGATGTCGGCCTGCCGCTGGACTGTCAGGAGCGCGCCGACTACGCGCGGGTTTTGGAAGTCCGGAAAGCCCCACGCCGGATCGTCGAAAAATGCAGCATCGTAGTAAGTGACTGACCCGTCCGGCTCCCGCATGGGCCCGGTCACGTCTAGCCGGAAATAGGCCCGACCCTCGCGCCGGCCCACCATCTCGAGCGAACGCTCGGGAAGTTTCGCCACCAGATCGACGCCGATCGGATCGTCGAAGAAATCGCCCTCGCACGCCGTATCCTGGAACGCGAGATCGTTCGCCGTCATCATGTCGTCACTGCATCCCGGATTGAGAGTCTCGACCGTCGTCACCTGGCCGAGACCAACATTTGACGCGGCACCATTGACGGCCGCCGAAATGGCCAGCAGGCTGACGACATCCGGGATCGCGCGAATGCGCGCGCGGTACTCCTCGGTCGAATCGCTCGGTTCACGATGAGATCCGCGCTCGTCACCGTGAACCGACAGCCAGTCGCTCGCCGCGCCTTCGATCATGGTCGAGCTGACGTAGTGGAGAGCGCTGTCGGTGTCTGGAGTGCCTGGGCCGAGAACCTGCACGCTCGCGGAATCGAAGACCGCTGGACTGTCATTCGACGTGGGCATGAGCGCCCCCGCCGCCACCAACGAGTCGAACGCCGGATCGTAGGTATTGACCAATTCGGTCTGCCGAAGCGTTTGCAGCGGCAGCGTCACCGTGCCGGCACCGATTGCGATGACCACGGTGGACTGGAGCACCAGATCGATACCTTCCCCGGTCACGAATCGGTAGCCCGCGGGCAACGGAATACTGGCGCTGGCGTCGTTACGGCTGACCGTGAGGAGGCAGGTGCCGGCGTTCCCCCCAGGGGCATCCGAGATCGTGCACGCCGCCGCTTGCGACTGCACGGCCTGGCTGGTGGCCTCGGCGATGGCGGTGCGGGCATTGAGCACGGCAGTACCGTCTGGACCCGCCAGCTCTGAGGCTAACCACGATGGATCGCTCGTCCGCTGCAACAGCCCGAACGCCTGATCTTGCGTGAGTGGACCGCTGTCAGCCAAACGTCACCTGTGTCGGCAAAATCCTCAGCATCGTCTGCGGCGTGGCCGGGACGACATCGCCCGCTGGCGCGATCAGCGAGTTGTCCGAGACCACCACCCCAGGCACCGAGCGCGCTGCCGCGATTAGTGAGCTGCGGTAGAGCGTTCCGGTCGCCGGCCCCGGCGGGAGGAACTGACCGAGCGCGACGCATACCGCACTAACCCGGCTGGTGGCCAATGTCTCGTCAAATCCGCTGAGGAATCCGAGCTGCCACTGCACGGCTTGGTTGACCACTTGCCCGCCGAGAACCTGAACGAAAATGCCCGCCGCCCGAAACTCCAGCAGTTCGTCAGCCACCGCCTGCAGCATGGGACCGCTGGCGTTTCCGTTGCGGTCGCCCACGACGAGCTGGACCGCCGCGGCCGGGAAGCCGGAGCTCGGATTGATGATCTCGGTCGCGGTCGCGACGGCCACGCCGTCCACCTGCAACGCACCAAACTGGATTGCCGACAAGATGCCGCGGCGGAGCGTCGGGAAAAATCCGCGCACCCGGCCGATGAGCTGGATGTCGGTCTCGGTCTCGGTGCCACCTGCAGCGCCCGCCGGATTGGTCACCGTCAGGGTCGAGTCGAACGGCTGATCTGAAAACTGCGTGATCGAGCCGGACTCGACGTTCCCCGCCTCTCCCACCACCAGCGCAGTTGCGCTCACGTCCACCACCAGATCGGTGGCTCCAAACGTCGCGTCGGCGTTCAGCCCGAACTGCACCCCAGTGGGGGTCTGGATCCGCGAACCGGCGGAGTAGACGCCCGCCCCGGCGCCACTGGTGGGCCGTTGCAGAACCAGATCTACAGTGGACGCCGTTGCGCTGAACCGCAGCAGACCGGTGCGGTCGAACACCACCCGGTCTAGCTGCGAGCCGCGCGCGGAGTCGATGAAGGCTCCTCGCATCGCCGAGGCTCCACGTGAAACAATCTCCTGGCCCAATACGGCGCTGGTGCCTACGGCAATGTTGACGTTGCTTCCTGGGACGTCGACGACAGCAGGGTTTATCTTCGTACCCGGCGTCTGGACGATGGCACGCCTCCCAACGCGGAACAATTCTGAGGCTGTCGGGAAGAGTGACGACATGTGTTGTTTCTCCTAAAGTATCACTGGGCGCGGTTGCCCTAAACCGTTTTTCCGTCCACCGTCATGCTGGACGCACCGGTGACGATGATCGTTCGAATCGTCGAGACAGGCGCGGGCGGAACCGGGCTAGGTGGCGTCGGCGCGGGGACTGGCGCTGGCACGGGCTGCAGGAGCGCCAGCAGCTTCGTGCCCACCGGCACGCCTTCGCCGGTGCAGCAGTCGTAACCTGGCCTAGCCATGTAGGTGCCGTTATTGCCGGCCGTGATGTCGCGGGCCCAGCCGGCCAAGCTGTAGAGCACCGGATTTAGGAATCCGACGTTCTTGCCGATGGCTTGGCTGAGGCAGGCCGCCAGCGCGGCCCACATGGGCGCCACGGCGCTCGTGCCGCCGATGACGGCCCGTTGGCCGTCCACGACCACCAGCCAGCCGGTATCGGGGTCGGCATTACCTGCGACGTCCGGGACGCCGCGCATCTTCGCGCTCGGTACATTGGCCTTGGCCTGCCAAGTGGGCAGCGCGAAGAGCGAGCTTACGCCACCCCCGGTGGCGCCGCCGTTGGTGCCGTCGTTCCACACGATCTCGTTGATCGGGCTCATGCTGGCGATCGACGTACCGCCGCAGCCGAGCACGTAGGGCGACGACGCGGGGAAGTCCACGTGCTTGCCGGCCTCGCCGTCGCTAGAGCCGTTGTCGCCCGCAGCGACCGTTATCGTGATGCCGGCCTGGCCCGCCTTTTCGAAGAGCGTGTTGAATGATGCGATCGTCGTCGAGTCCCATTCATTTTCTGGCCCTCCCCACGAGATGCTGATCGCGTCCATGCCGTCGGAGATGGCCTGCGCGACCGCCGCGATAAATCCCGCGTCAGTGTTGGGCGCCATGTAACAGTGCGGTTCCGCGCCCGGCGCCATGCCGCCGATAACACACAAGTCGAGCATGACCTCGCCGTCCGCGCCATTCGGGTCTCCTGGGCTGTTGGCGGCGCCCTCGATGCCGTGGAATACCACCGGCTTGACGGTCAGACCGAGACTCGCGAAGTAACCATCGAGGTCGGACTGCACGTAGCCGCCCCCGAGCTCGATGACCGCGATCTTCTTGCCCGCGCCGGTGCCAGGAAGCCCGTAGAACTTGGCGAGCTGGGGCGGCGTAAACGCGCCGGTGCCGGCCGCGTGTCGGAATCGTGGGTGCTTGAAGTATGGTCGTCGCATGGTGGTCTCCTCAGCTGGCGGCAACCGTAAATGTCAAGGTCGCCTTGGTTTTCGTCTTGATGTTCTCGGTCACGGTCACGAAGCCTCTCACGTCCTGCCGGACATTGGTAGTCGCACTGTCGACGTCGGGCTCTTGTCGGAGCTGCTGCGCGAGGTCGGCTTTGAGGGCGCCAGTGCGCGCCGTCGAGAGCGGCGTCTTGGGCGCGAACCCGATCCCGTATCCCGGCAGGTGCGCGAAAGAATTCTTGGCCGTCAAGGTCCGGCGCATGCAGCGGAGCTTTGTGCTCGGCAGCCCCGTCACCGTTCCGATATCGCCGCCCGAGACGGTCAGACCGTTGTCGCCGCTGTCCCAGTCGATGATCTCGTTCTTCGAACGGTTGTTTCGTCGCGTGAACGTCGGGCGGGCCGCGCCGACGAACGTGGCCCCGTAGGGCGACCCCATCGAGTCGCCGTCCGAGGCGACGAGTCCGGTCGACACGGTCACGAGGTACGAGAGCCCCACGACGAGCGGCCGGTCGACCTGCACGTCAACCCCGACCTCGCCCGCGGTGAGCAGTCCGAACGCGGGAAACTGCACGACCTGCAGGACGCCCACGCTGAGGGGCGTGGTGCCGGTGCCCGTCGCGATCGTCAGACCGTAGTTAGAGCTGTTCAGGCCGTCGTTGATCGCGAGGCTCGACTTGGTCTTCGGCGCCTTGTTCAGCACCACGCGCACAACCTGTCCGCCTACCGCGAGCGCGCGGTCGACGTGCAGACCACCGCCCCCGCCCATCGGGTCGCCGAAAGCCTCGGCGCCATAGCCGCCGAGCACGATTACTCGTCCACCAGGAATGGGCGCAGGACATGCGCGTCTGTTTGCCGAAGCTGCCCTGTGAGGATGTCTTCCATCCTGAGCGGTTCTCCGGGGATTTCAATTTCGACTGCCATCAGTGCGGCCCAATCGTCCGCGAACGCCTTTGCCTTTTCGGGATCTTGAAACGTCAACGAATTCTCATTGACACACTGGCCGCCGTATCTGTCGATGAGCTCGTCTCGCTTCTTTTGGAACGACTGGAATTCACCTTCGCATGCCGCTGCCGTTTTCCGGTTTGCTTTCCATGCCGAAATCGATAAGCCGCATGCGAAAAGCCTCCCGAGAGCACCGCTCCCGGTTCCAGGTTCATGAGCAATCGCGGTGACGAGCTGTTCAATCGTGATCTTGATCATCGTGTTTATGTCCCCGTGAAGGCTGCATCGATCAGCCCGACCGTCTGAATCGACGTTTCGACTGCGAGCAGTTTCGTCTTGTTGTTTCCGGTTGCATTGTCATGCGCCGTCGTGATCGCCGTGTAGGCCACGACCAATCCGAGCACCTTGGTGGTGCCGTAGATGGTGGCGGTCGCGAGGGCGAGCTGGCCGAGTCCATTCGCATAGACCGCCTGGCCTGCCTTCAAGTCGACCGACGCGACCGCGCT
>Ga0182027_10016007_pt1 | contig 10269 bp, 3 predicted proteins | sample 712E1DmetaG_FD_121300 | JGI IMG/M metagenome (GOLD analysis project Ga0182027, IMG submission 121300) | Permafrost microbial communities from Stordalen Mire, Sweden - 712E1D metaG (Illumina Assembly) | ecosystem: Environmental > Terrestrial > Soil > Wetlands > Permafrost | place: Sweden... | reverse complement strand
TTTATTGCCCGGTCAGCCCCGGCAACTGCTGCCGGTAATGGGTTCACGATTAAAGGTACATTTACCGAAGTAACATTTTGTGCACCAGTCCCGGTTATCACAACATTATAATTTGATGCAGTATCTGAAATGTCAACAGGATTAATTGTTAATGTTGCAGTAGTTGCACCTGAAATATTTCCTCCGTCAATAAGGTTATCAGTTCCTTTTCTCCATTGGTAGGTAAGACCTGTTCCAGTTGCAGACACTGTAAAGCTCACTGAACTTCCATTGTTTGCTGTTTGATTGGCAGGTTCTGCGGTAATGTTAGGTTTGGTATTAGTGACGCAACTGGAAGGTATAGTGGCAGTTATTGCAGCAGTTGTTAAAGCGCCTGTTGTTGTCAGCGCCCTTCCATTTAACGTAACTCCGGTATTTAAAGCGCCCAGTGCGCCATTATTACAAATTATTGTTCCATTGAAAACAGAATAGTTGTTTATGCTCACAGCGCCATCAACCATCCAATATACATTTTTTGCCTGTGTCCCGTTAATTAAAAGAACTTTTGAATAGGTGCTTGTCTCGATGGCTCCTTTAATCTTAATTACAAACACAGCATTGGCATTGCCAAGTGCATTGAGATAAAGAGAATCTGTAAAAGTAACAGCGCCATTCATAATGTAAGTATGTGGTGTAAGAACCAGGTTGTTTCCAAACTGAGCAGGATACAACAATTCTATATCGTTTGGCAATGTATTTACATAATTGTATGCAACTAATAAATCGGCTGCACACGCTGCGGTAGAGCCATCAGGAATAAGATGGACTTTACCTGTTACCAAAAGTGTATCGAAACCGGTAGTTAAACCAACATTTGTTCCGACATCTCCGGTAATATGGGTTATTCCGGCATTCGAAACGGCGCCATCTGAAGAAAATACTGCATAACATGCGGCTGTGCCTAAATCAGGAGCAACTGGCCCATTCAGAACAGGACTTCCGCAACCGATAGGAGTATATGCCAGCACTCCGTCTACAGTAACAGCTCCGGCAGTAGAAAGAGCCCTGCCTTCAAGCGTGTCACCCGTGTTCATGTTAATTGCTGCATTGTTCGCGATAACTGTTCCTCTCATGAAAGTACCTGATGCCATGCTTACCAAGCCTTCCACCTTCCAAAATACATTACAAGCCATTGCTCCATTAATCAAATTAATTTTTGAAGAAGCGTTTGTAGAAAAAGGCCCCTGGATTTGAAATATAAATACAGCATTTGCATCTCCTTTTGCATCTAAAGTTAGGTTTAAGTTCAGTGTTGTTGCACTGGAAATAGAATACACACCTGCAATAAGGGTATCGCCGTTTCCAAGCGACGATGATGGAAAGAAAGTTGGAACAGTGCTGTTCAGTTGATTGTAAGCAATCAATAAATCCGCTGCGCACTGTGCACTGACTCCATCTCCATCGTGCATGCCACCATTCACGTTTCCGAAAGCTGTACTGGAACCATTGTTGGTGCCTACATTTCCTGTAAGTTGCGATATTCCTGAATTGCTCACTGCCCCATTCGTAGAAAAGAGAACAAAATTTGCTACAGTTCCCAAAGGAGGGGCCTGTGCAAAAATTAAAGTTGGTATCATTAGCAGTGTTACTGCTGTTAATACATTGAGTAGTAGTTTTTTCATTTTATATTTATTAAATTGTGAATGAAATCTTATAATATGACAAAGGTCGATACGGTAAATGCTTTATGTGTTACATAACTTTGGAAATAAGTTATATCATTCACACATTAAAATTTAAGACTTATAAAAAACAAAAAGTCCACTGCACAATTGCAGTGGACTTTTACTCTTTGAATTAATTACTACTTCGAAATCAGTTTACCTGATTGAATGATTTTGTCATTACCAATCACTTTGTAAAAATAAATTCCTGAAGGAAGATTACCTGTATTAAGCGTTGTAAGTTGTTGTACTATTCTTGTACTTAACACTTCTTTTCCCAATACATTGTAAATCCTAAAGTAAGTCGTATTGATAGTCATTGCATCTTTTAATACAATCTCGATTGAAATTGTGAAAGGGTTCGGATAGATTGTAACTGCATTACTAGTCTCAATAGAAGCAATGTCAACATTTACAGTAATTGTAACACTTGTCCCTGATGAAATGCAACCAGCCGAATTTTTTGCCGTTACATTGTATATGCCTGGAGCAACTGAATTAAACATACCATCAGTATTTGAATATGATGAACCATTGATACTATATGACATACCTGTGGGTGCAGTAACTGTGATCATCCCTGTTGTTTCCGTACCAGTTGGTTGGGTCACTGAAGTTGTCGGTGCTGCCGGGGTTACCGGTTGGGCATCGATCGTTACACTTGTCCCTGTTGAAATACAACCATTAATATTCTTCGCTGTTACAGAATATGTGCCTGCAGCAACTGAGGTAAATACTCCTGCTGTATTTGTATAAACTGAACCATCTGTACTGAATGTTAGGCCTGTTTTTGCTGAGCTTACGGTGATTGTTCCCGTGGCTGTTGAACAGGTTGGTTGCAGGGTTGCGCTGGCGGTCGGTGCTGCCGGGGTTGCCGGTTGGGCATCGATCGTTACACTTGTACCTGTTGAAATACAACCGTCGGTATTCTTCGCTGTTACAGAATATGTGCCTGCAGCAACTGAGGTAAATACTCCTGTTGTATTTGTATAAGCTGAACCATCTGTACTGAATGTAAGGCCGGTTATACTTGAGCTAACCGTGATTGTTCCCGTGGCTGTTGAACAGGTTGGTTGCAATGTTACACTGGCGGTCGGCGCTGCCGGGGTTGCCGGTTGGGCATCGACCGTTACACTTGTCCCTGTTGAAATACAACCGTCAGTATTCTTCGCTGTTACAGAATATGTGCCTGCAGCAACTGAAGTAAATACTCCTGTTGTATTTGTATAAGCAGAACCATCAATACTGAAAGCAAGACCGGTTGTACTTGAGCTAACCGAGATTGTTCCCGTGGTTGTTGAACAGGTTGGTTGCGACGTTACGCTGGCGGTCGGAGCTGCCGGGGTTGCCGGTTGGGCATTAATTGTTATTTTTCCCGATTGTGCTGAGATACAATTATCAGAATTCTTTGCGTTGACGTTATAATCTCCAGTTGTTACACCTGTAAATATACCAGTTGTATTTGTGTAGGTTGAACCATCAATACTGAAGGAAAGGCCAGTAATACTAGAACTTACAGTGATTGTCCCTGTGGAAGTTGTACAAGTTGGTTGCAGGGTGGCACTGGCAGTTAGCGCTGCCGGGGTTACCGGTTGGGCATTGACAGTTACACTTGTCCCTGATGAAATACAACCCTCCGAATTCTGAGCAGTTACATTATATGTACCTGAAGGAACTATTGTAAATGAGCCAGTGGTATTTGTATAGTTTGATCCATCAATACTGAAGGAAAGACCAGTAATACCTGAGCTAACAGTGATTGTACCGGTAGCTACTGTACAGGATGGGTTCAAGGTCGTGCTGGCCATCGGTGCTTCCGGTGTAGCCGGCTGAACATTGATTGTTACTTTGCCTGATTGTGCTGAGATGCAATTATCCGAATTTTTGGCAGTAACATAGTAATCGCCTGCCGCTACTCCCGTAAATGTACCTGTTGTATTGGTATAAGTAGAACCATCAATACTAAAGGAAAGTCCAGTTATGCTTGAACTTACGGTGATTGTCCCGGTGGCTGCTGAACAGGTTGGTTGCAGTGTAGCGCTGACGGTTAATACTGCCGGTGTTGCCGGCTGGGCATTGACAGTTACACTTGTCCCTGAAGAAATACAACCGTTCGAATTCATCGCAGTTACATTATATGTGCCTGCAGGTACGATTGTAAATATTCCTGTAGTATTTGTATAAGTTGTACCATCAATACTGAACGAAAGGCCAGTAATACCTGAGCTTACAGTGATAGTCCCGGTAGCTACAGTACAGCTTGGGTTCAGGGTCGCACTTGCTGTTGGTGCTACAGGTGTTGCCGGCTGGGCATTAATTATTACGCCTGTCCCTGTTGAAATACAACCATCCGAATTCTTTGCAGAAACAATGTATGTACCAGATACTAAACCGCTAAAAGTCACGCTTGATTGGTATGCACCTCCAACACTATATTCAATGCCGGTGCCTGTGGGTGTTGTAACAGTGATCGTTCCAGTGGCTACTGCACAAGTTGGTTGTATTAAAGCAGAGATCGAAGCCGTTGGCGTTGAAGGCTGGGCTAAGATTGTTACTTTGCCTGATTGTGCTGAAATACAATTAGCCGAATTCTTGGCTGTAACATAATAATCGCCAGGTGTTACTTCTGTAAATATGCCGGTTGTATTGGTATAGGATAAACCTAGAATACTAAAGGAAAGACCGGTTAAATTAGAGCTTACAGTGATAGTTCCGGTTGCTAATGCACAGGTTGGCTGTGTTGCACTTGCGGTAAGTGGTGCTGCCGGGGTTGCCGGTTGGGCATTGACCGTTACACTTGTTGCTAAAGAAATACAACCGTCTGAATTCATCGCTGTTACATTATATGTGCTTGCAGGTACAAGCGTAAATATTCCTGAGGTATTTGCGTAGTTTGCACCATCAATACTGAAGGAAAGACCTGTTAAACTTGAGCTTACAGTGATCGAACCGGTAGCTACTGTACAGGTTGGGTTCAGAGTTGCACTGGCGGTCGGTGCTGCCGGGGTTGCCGGTTGGGCATTGATCGTTACGCTTAAGCCTGGTGAAATACAACCATTCGAATTCTTAGCGGTAACTATATATGAACCAGATGCTAATGCACTGAATGTCACACTTGACTGGTAAGTACCACCAATACTGTAACTAATACCTGTGCCAGTTGGAGCTGTTATTGTAATTGTCCCCGTAGCTGTTGTACAAGTTGGTTGTGTTAAAGTGGCAATTGGTGTTGCCGGTGTTGCCGGTTGGGTATTGATCGTTATTTTACTTGATTGTGCTGAAATGCAATTACCCGAATTCTTGGCTGTAACATAGTAATCGCCTGTTGCTACTCCGGTAAATATGCCTGTTGTATTGGTATAGGTAGAACCATCAATACTTAAGGAAAGACCAGTTATGCTTGAACTAACGGTGATTGTCCCGGTAGCTGCTGAACAGGTCGGTTGCAAAGTGGCGCTGGCGGTCAGCGTTGCCGGTGTTACAGGCTGGGCATTGACCGTTACACTTGTACCTGTTGAAATACAACCTGATGCATTCATAGCAGTAACAGAGTATGTGCCTGCAGGTACGATGGTAAATATTCCTGTGGTATTTGCATAAGTAGAACCATCTATACTGTACGTCATGCCTGTTCCCGTAGGAGCTGTGACAGTTATCGTTCCAGTAGCTACTGTACAGGTCGGATTCAGTGTAGCGCTGGCGGTCGGGGCTGATAGTAAAGGATTCACTGTTACAACAACACTATTACTTTTGGTGCAGCTGTTAGCTGTAATGGTTTCAACAACGGTATATGTGGTAGTTACCAGAGGTGTTACGGTCGGGTTGGCTATTGTTGAAGTAAACCCGGCAGGAATAGAAGTCCAGCTAAACGTGCTTCCAGAAACAGTTACTGCGCCGATCTGTGTGTTTGAATTCAGGCAAATAGTCCTGTCGGTTCCGGCTGCAGCAGTTGGCTGTGGAACTGTCAGAGAAATATTTGTTGAAGTATCATTTGGTAAATATTGTTCGTAAACAATAACATTATAGTTGTGTGCGGCATCAGAAATACTTACAGGATTAATTGTTAGTGTTGCTGAAGTTGCGCCTGAAATATTTCCTACATTGGTTAAATCTGTATTTCCTTTTCTCCATTTATAGGTAAGGCTTGTGCCTGAAGCAACCACCGAAAAACTTACTGAACTTCCAGCACATGCTATTTGATTGGCTGGTTGAGGATTTGAGTTTATAATAGGAGGTATGGAGGCAGTCATTGCAGTAGTTGATACTGCACCATTTGTTGTTAGCGCCCTTCCGGTAAAAATAGACCCTGTGAGTATGTCAATTGCACCGGTGTTAACAATAATGTTTCCATTGAAAATTGTATTGGGAGTTACACTAACTGCACCATTAACAAACCAATACACATTTTTTGCCAGCGTTCCATTAATCAAAACAATTTTTGCACCAGAAACTGTATTAAAGGCTCCATATATCTTAATAATAAATACAGCATTGGCAATGCCTTGTGCATCAAGGTAAAGAGTATCTGTAAGAGATGATGCAGCATTCATAATATATGTATGAGGTGTAAGAACAAGGTTGTGCCCAAATTCTGCCGGATCCAACAATTCAATATCGGCAGGACGTTTGTTGGTAAGAGTATCAACAACGTTAAGCAAATCAGCAGCTGCTGCTGCTGTAGCTGTATCTGGCTTGGGGTGTATAGTACCTTTTACTCTTAAAGGGTTGAAACCAGAAGTTAAATCAGTAGAACCATTCGTTCCAACATCACCTGTAATATAAGAAGTCCCATCATCTTTAACAGCTCCGATAGCTGCAAATACATCGAATCCTTTTGACGCAACAAATACAGGGGCCACTGGTCCTATAAGAATAGGACTTCCGCAACCGATAGGTGTATATACGAGAACTCCAATAGCTCCGTTGGAAATATTGACAGCCCCATTAATTGTAAGCGCCCTTCCTTCGAGTGTGTCTCCAACGCTAATTGAAATAGCGCCTCCTGAAATAATTGTTCCTTTCATAGAAGTTCCTGCACCCAGGTTAACTGCCCCGCTAAAAAGCCAAAACACATTGCATGCTTGAGCTCCATTTATTAATTTTACTTTTGAATTAACGCTTGTGTTTAATGAATATGCCACATTAGTCGGAGTCTTAAAAATAAAAACTGCATTGGCATCTCCCTGTGCATCCAAAATAAGGAATGAGTCCAGCGTTGTTGCTCCTGGCAAGAAATAAGTTCCAGCTTTAAGTGTGGTATCATTTCCAATGACAGGCTTTTTCAGCGTGTCAGTCGGTATTGCAACATCCAATGCCTGATAAGCAATCAATAAATCACCAGCACATGTGTTGCTTGGGCCATCGTTGTCGTGCATCACGCCGTTCACGTTTCCGAAATTGGTACTTGAACCGCTATTCGTGCCTACGTTACCTATAATGTGCGTAAGATACTTATAAGTACCCACGTTTCCAACTGCCCCAACTGTAGTGAAGAGGGCAAAATTGGCCGCAGTTCCCAAAGGAGGGGCTGCTGCAAAATTAAAAGTTGGTAATAATAACAGCATAATTGCTGTTATTGCTCTAAGTAGTTGTTTTTTCATTTTATATAATTTTAATTAATGAATTATTTCTTGCAACATACCAAAGGTCGTTACCTTAATAATATGAATTATTACATAATTTTTGATAAATGTTACATCATTCACACATTTTCAAATATGATATATTTTATAAAAAAAACAGAGGCCATAATTGAGGCCTCTGTTTTTAAACATTATCATTAAATTCCTGAAAAATTTATTTTTTTGGAATAATATCTATTACAACCGTCCGGTTGTAAAAACGTTCCTCCGGAAAGTTGTTTTCAAACGGGGCCAAGTTCTGGTCTTCACCAAATCCGTAAGCATCAATTATTACATCGCTTCTGCCGGAATTTTTTAATGCCTTTTCAATAATATTCATTACTTCGTCTGCCCTGTCTACTGATAATTTTTGGTTATATTCTTCATCTCCAATAATATCGGTATGGCCATGTATTATAACAGTTCCTCCAATAGGTATCCTTGGCGTTACAATATCTGTAAGGTATTTTTCGTAAATATCAATGACCTTCGATTCATCGAATCCAAAAAGAACGCTGTATCTTATACCTTCTTCTCTTTCAGATGGAGTCCAAAGTACCATGTGCACAGAAGCTTCCCTTTTAATTGTATTGCCGTTTTTTGTTTTACCAACCATAGTTACTTTGTAATCGCCCTGTGGCTTGGCGCCTAAAATAGTTTTTCCGGGGATACTCACTTTTACTTGTGTATAAGGCCCAAAATTTTGCACTGTTCCATTTTCATCCTTAATTTCCAATGACCATGAAGTAAACGCTTCTTTTTCGCCTTCAACTGTGAAAGAAACATAGCTGTCAAGAGGCGCTGTCTGCAATGCATTGATTTCCACGGGTCTCAGCGGGGCATTCGGGCCACTCTGGAACTCCATCAATAATGTAGGTGAACTGCTTTCAACAGAAACCCTGCGATCACATTCCTTAAGAAGATCAATATCTTTATCGCTACCCGGCTTTAAGGATGGAAGTCTTGGTTTGTTCAACCCTTCGGTAGTGATCCGCGCAGCATCGATCCCAAATACACTTGTAAGGTATTGTTTAACCGATTCTGCCATAGCTTTTCCATCTTCCGGGCCTTGTGCTGATGATCCGACTAAATTAATGTTTGCTGTTGGATTTTTTCCCATTCGGTCGCCGAGGATGTTTAACACATTATAATAAGCTGTAAGTTGACGATCTGAACGGCCTGATAACCTTTTAGGCTTGAATACTTCTAATTGGTCTTCTTTAAAATCTTTCACCTGGTCTTTGGTGAGCAAAACATAACGATCGGGTATCTCAGTTGAGCCTAAATTGAAAAACACATAATTGCGGATTGGGAATGTTTCCCTAACCCTGCGCTCGGTTGCTATGTTCTTGGGAGAATAAACTGAAAACTTGACTTCAGGTTCTACTATTGTTACCTTTACCGGCGCTGGTTCTACAACTTCAACTTTTTTTGAATTTTTATGGCCACATCCAAACTTAAGGGCCACACCAACTCTTGTATTGGTAATTTTCCATGATGCTATTGAAGTCAGGGTCTGATTATAATAAGGTTCATAAGCTATAAAAGGAGAGATTACGAATTGTGTCTGCCTGTTCTTTGACGGTAGTTGAAAATCGTATCCTACCCCGAGTTGAATTGTATAATATATGTTGCTCATATTGCCTAAATCCTTACTTACTTCATCGTGTCCGTAATTGAACGATTTTGATGTAAGCATAGCGATGCGCGGGCCGGCATATATATATAAATTATTCCTAAACGGTGTTACGCGCAAACTCGGCTCTATTGTTATATAATATAGATCCGTAGTTAAGTCAGAAAGAGTGTTGTTGGCAGTATTAATTACATTTTTGAACGTACCGGTGTTGCCGTCAAATCCTACCTGCAACATAAAACCCAATATTGAATTTGGACGATGAAACTCTACAAGAGGGGCAACATACGGGCCAACTCCAAAGCCTTTACGATATTGAAGTTGAACTGGATTGTTGGTAAGGTTAACAATCAAATTCTGATCGTTGCCGCTATAGTAATTAAAATTTGCACCACCCGCTATGCCAAACCACCATGATGGTTGCGTGTATTCTTCGGCCGGAGCCTGTACCTGAGCAGATAATTGAATACCTGTCAACATTAAAGCGCCAACAATAGCGCTTTTAATTGCCAGGCTTTTTAACGACCACGCTGAACGCGATCCATTTTTAAAATTAGTAATTGTTTTCATTTTCATAATATTAATTTAAGATTAATTAATTTAAACTTATTGAAAAGAGGATATCCATGGGATCTGTTTCTTGAGTGGTTCCTGTTTTTTTTAATTTATTGTGCTTATGTAATGGATTTGTCTTCAAGTTCAAGAATGACCGCAACCTGATCCATGGCATGGATATTTCTTCAACTATTAGCGTGGCAGTAATTGCCAACACATTTCTTGGTTTCATTCGAATATAATTAGGTTAAACATTTAATAATCTTACAGTTGATTCTCATGGAACAACCATGATATACTCATATCCTTATTGTGAACGATAGTGAATGGATGTTTCATTTTAGATAGTTTTATATTTAAAATTATTTATGCAGTGCAAAGTTGAATACTTATATCCCAATTAGTGTTACATAATTTTTGAAATAAGTTATACAATTCACACATTTGCAATTTTTTAAAGAAATTTTTACAATTTGTAATCCAGACCGAGCATCAGGCCTACTGTATAGTTATGTGTGGCTTCACGTTCAGCAGAATAAAAACGAACGGGGGCAGCGCCGGAGTAACTAACCATCACGTCTTTCTTTTCCACATCGCTAAAACCATAGTCGAACCGGAACCGGGCTGTAAGCACCAATTTAGTAGTAATGTTGTATGCGCCACCCAATGCCAGCATTCCATCAATCGTTACTGGTTTGTATAAATCTATTGGCTTAATATTACTATTTGGATATTCTATATCCGTATGATTTAC
>Ga0182027_10016006_pt1 | contig 10269 bp, 6 predicted proteins | sample 712E1DmetaG_FD_121300 | JGI IMG/M metagenome (GOLD analysis project Ga0182027, IMG submission 121300) | Permafrost microbial communities from Stordalen Mire, Sweden - 712E1D metaG (Illumina Assembly) | ecosystem: Environmental > Terrestrial > Soil > Wetlands > Permafrost | place: Sweden... | reverse complement strand
TTTCCACAAAACCAGGTGCCAGCGTATAAACGCTTACACCATAAGGCGCCAATGCTTTTGCCATACTCTGACCAAGGGAGTTTAATCCGGCTTTGGAAGCACCATAAGCCCAGGCATCGGGTTCACCCCTGAAAGCCCCCCTGGAAGAAATATTTACGATCTTTCCCCCTCCCTGCTTTACCATCTGCCGGCCTATCAGATGGGAGATAAATGCCGGCCCGCTCAGGTTCACGCTTATCGTATGGTCCCAATATTGTTTAAAGGCCCTGAATGACATTGAAAACATGTCTTTCTCCACAAAAACCCCTGCATTATTTATAAGTATGTCGATACGGCCGAATCTTTTCAGCACACTCCCTGCAAGTTTTTCAATTTCGCCGGGCTGTGAAAGATCGGCCGGCAAACAGGCATGGCTATTTCCCGGAAGTTCTTCGAGAAGCGATATTGCAGCTTTATGGTTTAAGTTATAGTGGGCTGCAACCCTTGCACCTGCATGTGCAAACTGCAACGCAATCTCCCTGCCAATTCCCCTGGAGGCACCTGTGACCAGTACGGTCTTTTTATCAAAACGGATTTCCATGAGCACGTCCGGATTAAATGATCCTGCCCAAAATTAATCAATTTCATCCATCATGATCATCACGAAAAATACGAACTTCTGTTGCCTTTCAGAGGAAAATTTGTATCTTCGCTTTAAATCAGAGTCAGGTGAAGAAACTTACCGCTTTTGTTTTTATACTTTGTTTTCTTTACTATTGCTGTCCTGCCCTGGCACAGCGCATAATGAGGGATCACGAAGGAAACAATTACAAAACCCTGGTCATTGCGAATGCGGTTTGGATGGCCGAGAACCTGAATGTTTCACATTACCGTAACGGTGATGTCATTCCTGAAGCTAAAACAGCCGCAGAATGGGACAGGTATTGCGAGAGCAGGACCGGTTGCTGGTGCTATTATGACTTTAGCGCTGTTAACGGCCGCATATACGGTAAATTATATAACTGGTTCGCTGTAAACGATTCACGGGGCCTGGCCCCTAAAGGCTGGCATATCCCCCGGGATGTGGAATGGCTGGTATTCACCAATATCCCCAAAGAAGGAGACCGGCCCGGCCTTGGAATGAAAAGCACCAGAGGCTGGGGAAACGGGAACCAGGATTGTTCCGGTACAAACGATACCGGTTTCAACGGACTGCCGGGTGGTTCACGTGAAGTCAGCGATTTTGAAGGTATCAGGGTGATCGGCCACTGGTGGTGTTCTACCGAAAGCGAAGTAAATTTCGCAAGAATCCGAAGCCTTGCATGCGACAGCGATGATCTCTGGCTCCATACTTCTCTCAAACAGTGCGGCAATTCCGTGAGATGCGTAAAAGACTGAGACTCTCCCCTCAGCCCTTCATTCCCGTTTCCCCCTTATGATATTCCTGTGAAATTATCTCAGGGCAGCTCTGAAATCATTTTCCCGGAGGGCCTGTATCTTCTCCAGAATTTGAAACGGGTTAATGAAGTATAATAGAAGAACTCCCTGATGAGGGGTATTCTGAGCAGGTAATGAAAAAGGCGGTAGGTCGCTACGAGGCAAATGAATGTTATCACCCACCTGACACAGGTGACAGGAACCTGAACCCAGCCATTGTCCCGTGGAATTATGATAAACGTTGCCACCCATTTCCAGAACAAGGTCATTATAACAATATTAATCAGGAGCATGGCCCCGGTGATATAACCGTGTGCAGTTTCAATCGCCCTTTTCGGACAGTTGTTCATGCACCTCATGCAGCTTTCGCAACGGTATGACCAGAACGGACGCTTGTCAACGATGAGAATTGCCCTGACCGGACAGTTTTTAATGCAAATGTCACAGTTATCGCAGTTTTCATTGGCATAGAAAGTTTTTGCAAGCATGAAACGGCCCATGAAAAAATACGCGATGCTTATCGGGCTTACCAGCAGATCCTGAATGATGTCGCGGAAAGCAGTATACACTTTTTCCCCGTCAAGGATCCTGGATGCAAAAGTCCGGGTGATCGTCTTGCAGTGTCCGTAAATGGATTCAACAACTTTTTCCCTGACCCCCGGGTGGAAGGATATCCAGTTCGAGGGCAGGTCGATGGATCTGAGGCCTGCAATCCTGTATCCCTTAAATAAAAGGACGATGGCGGAAAGCCACAGGGCTATACCGCTCAGGCCCGGTACAAACCATTTTGAAAGCTTCAATCCTGCCCTGGTATTCATAATAAACACACGGTTTCCCTTTGAACGGGGAAAGCGGAAAATGAAATACATCATCGCAGGCGGGTAATTAAATCCATGGGTCGGGGAAATAAACCCGATAAGGACGCCAGCCGGCGGTGCCGCTATAATTTTATGGTCCGCCATTGCAATATCGAATATTTTTGCGGGAATATTGCGGAATTTTGCAACTTCGGTAATCCAATTTGCAACATTCCGGGCATTGCCGGTCCCGGAAAAATAATAAATGATCAACTGACTAACCCTGGCTGGCAAATAATTTAGTATTAGCTTTTGTTATATAGCAAAGATAAAAAATGAAACAGATCTGTTTCAACGCGACCCCTGTAACAGTTTACTGATCCCCGATCGGGTATATTTTTATCTGGTTTCGACTTTACTTTTCTTTACATGCTGAAGGAACCAGTTATAAAGTTCAGGATTATCATAGGTCTCCGTCCATGCATTATGATTCGCCTCGGGGTAAATTGTGATCTTCACTTCTCCCCCCGCCTTCCGCACCGATTCAAACATACTCACAGCACGGTCTACGGGAACGACATCGTCTTTGGCGCCATGAAAGATCCATACGGCAACCTGTTTGAATTCGTCACCCAGGATATAATCGAAGAACCCGCATACCGGGGCTATTGCAGCAAATAAGTATGGATACCTGAAAGCCATATCCCAGGTTCCCCAGCCCCCCATGCTAAGCCCCGTCAGATACAAACGGTTCGTGTCGATACGGTATCTGGCTGTGATCTCATCCAGCAGAAGCTTCAGTGCTTTAGTATCCCAGGATCTGTCGGATGAAGGGTTTTGCGGGCTGACTACTACAAAGGGACAGTCCTTTCCTTCGGATATCAGTTTCGGAATCCCGTTTTTCTTTACCAGCTCAAGATCATTCCCTGTTTCACCGCTTCCATGCAGGAACAATATGAGCGGGAATCTGGCATGACTGTCATGGTTATAAGCGGGAGGCAGATAAAGCAGGTAATTCATTTCCACAAGCCTTGTTTTCGAAAAATGTTCCGGGCTTGACTGGGAAAAAATATTCACTGGATTCGCCATGGTGATAAACAGGATAATGGTAAGGATTATAAGTTTTCTCATAAGATAAAATGTTTTGATGATGAAGGAGGATGTCAGATCTCCACGCTCATGCCTATTCCGGCGGCAAGGGCTTTTTCATAGACCAGTTTTGCCGTTGCTGCATCCTGTATGGCCAGGCCATTTGATTTGAACAGGGTGATCTCTCTGTCGTTCTCCCTTCCGGCTTTTTTACCGCTGATCAGCTCTCCCAGCTCGGCATAAAAATGTTCCCTGGGAATTTCACCGGCATTGACCGGGATAATGATATCTCCTGCTTCCTTGAAACAGGCTTCATAAGAGTCTCCGACGAATTTTGACCGTTTAACAATGGCCGTATCCAGTTCCCTGGCATTGGAAGTATGGCTGCCTATGCCATTGATATGGCAGCCTTCCCTCACTTTGGTGCCGTCAAAGACCGGGCTTGCCGAAGATGTGGCCGTTGCCAGTATATCTGCTTTCATCATGTCGTCGGGGGAGGAGGTTGGAATGATCTCAAGATTCAGTTCAGGGCCCATTTCGGCAATGAATTTTTTCACGGCTTCTTCCGAAATGTCAAAGACCATGGCCTTTGAAAGCTTCCTTGCTTCCGCTATACCCCGGAGCTGCATTTTCGCCTGTACCCCGGCTCCGAAGATCCCTGCAACCTGCCCTTCCTGTTTCCTGGCAAGATACCGGGTTGCCACACCGCTGGCAGCGCCTGTGCGGACCGCAGTAAGATATCCGCCGTCCATTATACAAATCACATTTCCGGTCTCAGGGTCCTGTAACAACACTTTGCCAATGGTGGTCGGAAGGTTATGCTTCGAGGGATTGTTTTTATAAACCGTGACTACTTTGCAGGCCAGGGCCCCCATCTTTTTCAGGTAGGCAGGCATGTATAATGAGAGACCTTCCCCGGGGCTGATCGCAGTCCTCAGGGGAAGTACTGCAGTGCCTTCCGACAGTTCGCGGAATGCCTGTTCAACAGCCGATATGCAGTCTTTCATGGTCAATACCGAAGCAACTTCGTTTCTGTTCAGGATCAGGGTCATAAAAATTTTATTTATTGATACAGTTTATATGAAACTCAAAAATACAAAAAAGCCGGCCCGAAAATTTCCGGGCCGGCTTTTTATAAGGAAATATAAAATTAAAGTATCACTAGTTTTTGAACCCTGATCGTATTATTACATTCGATCTTCACCACATAGATCCCTGATGGCAGATTATCAAGGTTAAGGGTTCGGGTTATTGTAAGATCCTGGAGGTCAAATTGCTCCTGGTACCGCTTAGTACCGTTGAGGTCATATATCCGGAGAATGGCCGGTGAGGGATCAGGCCTTTTCACCGTGATGGTAAGTCTGCCGGCAGAGGGATTTGGCCAGAGAGAGAATGACAATTCATCCCCGCTGACTGCGGCGACGCCACCGCAGGGATCAAAAGTGATGTGTTTTATACTTGTTGCCGCATTCGTGCAGGGTACAATTGCATTCGCGGTAAGTGTAAGATTTGCATGCAGGGAAGTTTTATCGCCGGTTCCCGGGAAATAGATCGATTGAGGGTTTGTGGTACTGCTGAATGTACCGTCGCCGGAAGTGGTCCAGAGTACGGAGGCTGAGTTGGATGAGGTCCCGTTCAGAGGGATCTGGGTGACTGCCACGCATACCAGAGTATCGTTGCCTGCAACCGGGGATGGCGCTGCCTGCACGGTGATAAGTACCGAATCTTTTACACTCTTGAAACCGTCATTGACAACGGCAAAATATTTGGTACTGACGGTGGGTGATGCGGTGGGGTTCTGGATGGTCGAGGTAAATCCCGCAGGGACAGAGGTCCAGGTGTAGGTGTAACTTCCGGAGCCTCCTGCGGCATTAGCATTCAGCTGTGTGGGACTCCCGCTGCAGAGACTCGTGGGAGTCCCTGAAACGACCACTACCAGGGTGCTGGCATTTACAGTGACATTGATTGAGCTGTTGGCGTTCTGGAACCCATCATTGACCGTGCAGGTATACTGTGTGCTTACTGCCGGGGTCACCAGGGGATTCTGAAGAGTGGAAGTAAAGCCGACCGGGTTGGAGACCCATAAAAAGGAATAGGAGCCTGAGCCGCCGCTGACAATTGCGTTGAGCTGGGAAGATTGTCCCAGGCTGACGGTTGAAGGGGTGGCCGTTGCGGTCGCCGAAAGGTTGTTCTGAACAACGGTCACCTGGACCGTGTTTGTGGCTGTATTTGTCCCGTCATTGGCGTGAGCCACATAGCTGGTCGTTGTAGTTGGTGCGACGGTGGGGTTTTGCAGGTTGCTGGTATATCCCGCCGGGATGGAGGTCCAGCTGTAAGTATAACTTCCGCTTCCACCCGATGCGGTTGCCCCAAGCTGGGATGAACTGCCCGTGAGAATCATCATCGGGTTGGCCGTAGCTACAACGCTTACCGGCTGGTCCTCACTGACGGTGATGGATTCGGTATGGGTAGTTCCTTCTGTGATCGCAAATGCACCGTAAAAGGTTACATTACCTGTACCTGCTGCAGGAGCGGTCCCGGTGAAGGTCCAGGTGGCCGGGGTTGAGCTGACCGAGCTGCTCTGCGTGCAGTATTTTGATCCGCTGACCAGTTTGTTTCCGGTCCCTGCAATAAGAGTACCGAGCTGGGTGCCGGAGACATTCTGAGGCGATACCTCGAAACCTTTTCCGCCGGAACCGCTGAAAGATACCGTAATAGTGTATGTATTTCCGGCAACATAGCCCGATCCGGGAATGTTGGTCGAAAAATATCCGGAAACCGCCGTAGCTGTTCCGCCATGGCAACTCGTGCAGCTGTGGCCGTCGCCGGGTGATCCGGTAGCACCGGCGGGAGCTCCGCTGGCATGGCCAAACACGACCGTTGTGCAAGCCATCCAGAACAGGATCAGGAGGGCTGAGATAACAGGGTAAAAATTCTTCTTCATCTTTTCATTGCAGGATTAAATTAATACTCAGCATGGCATGCATGCTGTCGATAATTTCTCAGATTCCAAAATTATTGAGAAATTGCTTGCACCTGCAGGTTCAAAGATTGAGATATTTCAGGCCGGTAATTGATAAAAATCAATCAACTGATTGATTTTTTGCAATTTAACGAAGTGTAGAATAACCCTCCGGTATAATATTGCCGGAGGGTTTCTCAGATTATCAGGAATGAGGGTTAATGGGAGCAAACGAGAGTCCCGTCGGCCTGGAGACGTATCCACTTATGGACTTTGTCAAGTCTCATGTAAGCGACATATTGAACGCTGCTGTCGGCCAGGATATACTTCTCTGCAGCAGGGCAGACTTCAAAGGATGAATAATTCGCTGTAATATAGTCCTTTACTGCCTGAGGGACATCCGAATACCGGATCCGGGAAGCCTGTAAGAGATAAACATCGACGGAACTGAAAATAAGCTTGATGGGGGGCACTGTATCTTTTTTACCCACCATTACTTCTTTTACAAGCCCATCGGGACAAACTGAATCATATTCGGCATGCAGGACAGTTAAGCCTGCGAAGTTTGTAGAAATATAATTCAGGATAGCCGGAGGTAATGAGTCTATCGGGATACCATGGCCTTCACCACCAGGTCCGCCACCGGGTCCGCCACCAGGTCCACCACCGGGTCCGGGGCCTCCATGGTTACCGCCTCCCCACCTGACCGTATCATGGAAAATTGTATCGCCGGGATGGCCGCCATGACAATACAGGGCACCGTTACCAAGATAATCACCATCGCCTGTGAAGGCCAGTTCCTCGGTCGTGTTAAGGTCTACAATATATTTTGCATTGGAATTGGATATGACTATAATATAGTCAATCGTTGCATCAGGATAATTAACTGCCACATAGTTGGCAGCTTTTGTCGGTAATGAAGCAATTGTGGCAGTCTGGGTCGATGAACTTGTCTGATCCTTCTTGCTGCATGAGATCATCACAATCGCTGCAATGACAAACATCAGAAACATTGCTTTTTTCATGTTTGTAAATTTTAGGTTAGACCTTTCTTTTTCGCATCAAGGCATAGCGTCCTGTTTCCGGAAGTGAATGTAGAAAAGGAAGTATTAATGCTTCATGAACTTTACTTTAACAATTAACCCGGGATTTTCAAATGGTTGCCTGATAATTTCGTTTCTTTGTAACTTCCTTGAATAAACAGAGTCTATTACTTATTATTTCTACGGGATATGAAAAAACTTTTTGGCTTTATCTTTTCAATCTTCCTGGCCTCCACTGCGATGTGCCAGGAAAACCCGCTTTGGATGCGGTATACTGCTATTTCGCCCGACGGGCAAACGATTCTTTTCTGCTATAAAGGTGACATCTGGTCGGTTCCTTCCACCGGCGGAACTGCAGTTCCCCTGACCCTCACCGATTCCTATGAATATTCCCCGGTATGGAGCCATGACGGGAAAACCATCGCATTTGCTTCTGACAGGAGCGGGAACTTTGACATATTCGTAATGCCGTCATCGGGTGGTGAAGCAACACGGCTTACTTTCACTTCAAACAAGGAAGTGCCCAGCAGCTTCACCGCTAATGACAAGGATGTGATTTTTTCGGCATACCGGCAGGATATCGTCACTAATGCCCAGTTCCCGATTTCATTGGCGAGCGAGCTTTACACGGTGCCTGTTGCCGGGGGAAAGGTGTCGCAATTGCTTCCTACGCTGGCGCTCGAAGCCACTCCCACATCCACAGGCGATAAAATAATATTTGAAGACATCAAAGGTTATGAGAATGAATGGCGTAAGCATCACACCTCATCCATTGCCCGTGATATCTGGGTTTATGATTTTAATTCGGCAAAATATACAAAGCTTACAAGTTTCAACGGTGAAGACAGGAACCCGGTATTCGATGCAAATGATAAGGATTTCTATTACCTGAGCGAACAAAGCGGCTCCTTTAACGTATATAAAAGTTCGATCGTGGATCCTTCCCGATCGAATGCTCTGACCCATTTTTCGAAAAACCCTGTCCGTTTCCTCAGCAGGTCAAAAAACAATACACTTTGTTTCACATACGACGGTGAGATCTATACAATGCAACCCGGAAGTGAACCCAAAAAAGTAAGTATTAAGATCAATGCCGACGGCCGGAGCCAGCAGGAACGAATTACCCCGGTAAATGAGGGATTCACCGAGATACGGCTTGCCCCCAATGGGAAGGAATTCGTTTATATTTTCCGCGGCGAGATCTTTGTCAGCAGCGTAGATGGAGGAATTACCAAACGCATCACCAACACTCCCTACCAGGAGAGGAGTGTAAGTTTCAGCCCCGACGGCCGTTCCCTGGTTTATGCTGCAGAGGTCAACAACAGCTGGGATATATATACAACGTCTATTGTCCGTAAAGAAGAACCTTATTTTTATGCCTCAACTGTTTTAAAAACTGAACCTTTGGTGGCAACCGCTGCTGAAGAATTCCAGCCCGAATATTCTCCCGATGGCAAGGAGGTGGCTTATCTCGAAAACAGGGTCGTACTTAAAGTCATCAACCTGGCAAGCAAAATAACCCGGATGATCATGCCTGCCAGTGTCAATTATTCTTATGCCGACGGAGACCAGTATTACCAGTGGTCGCCCGACAGCAAGTGGTTCCTTGTCCAGTTTTCATTCCCCGACAGGGTTTTTACACCTGAAGTTGGACTTGTTTCAGCCGACGGTAAAGGAGAGATCCATAACCTTACCCTCAGCGGCTATGATGATTACAGCCCAAAATGGTCAGTCAACGGGAAAATGATGATATGGGGCTGCGACCGTGACGGTACCCGTCAGCAGGGCGGTGACATGTCAAGTTCCGATGTATATGCCATATTCTTTACAAAAGCGGCATTTGACAGATTCAAACTTTCGAAAGAAGAACTTGCCCTAGTGAAAGAGCAGGAAGACAAAGCTGAAAAAGAAAAAAAGAAATCCGAGGAAAAAGCAAAGCCGGAAGCAGATAAAAAAGCAAAGGCAGATACCAGCGTAAAGGATTCTTCAAAAACACAGGTTGTTGTCGACTGGGAAAACCTTACCGATCGCAAAGTGAAACTGACAACCCATACTTCACCGGTCAGCGATTGGCTGCTGTCGAAAGACTGCGAAAAATTATACTACCTGACCAGTTTTGAAAAAGATAATGATCTGTGGATGACTGAATTGAGGACCAAAGAAACCAAGCAGTTTGCGAAGATCGGAGCCAAAGAGGTTAAAATGGAACTTTCCCCGGATGGAAAATTCATCCTCCTGCTGGCCGATGGAAAACCCATGAAGGTCGATGCCGAAAGCGGTAAGGCTGAGCCTTTGAAAGCCTCGGGCGAAATGATTCTGAAACCTGCCGATGAACGTAATTATATATTCGATCATGCATGGCGGCAGTTCAAGGAAAAATTTTATGTTGTGGACATGCAGGGTGTCGACTGGGATTATTATTATAAGGTCTATAAAAAGTTCCTGCCATACATCAACAACAATTATGATTTTGCTGAGATGCTGAGCGAAATGCTGGGCGAGATGAACGCATCCCATACAGGCTGTGGTTACAGATCGGGCCGGCCGAATACCGACCAGACTGCCGACCTCGGGCTTTTCTATGACTATGACTATAAGGGACAGGGATTAAAGATTTCCGAGGTGATAGAAGGAGGGCCGGTCGACAAGGCCGTTTCAAAAGTAAAGGCAGGTTGCATCATCGAAAAGATCGATGGAACTGACCTTACCGACACCTTTGATTTTTACAGTGTACTGAACCGTAAAACCGGTAAACTGACCCTGCTTTCGGTGTTCAATCCTTCAACCGGCGAACGCTGGGAAGAAAGTGTTAAACCCATCAGTATCGGCGAAGCTAACGAATTGCTTTACAAACGCTGGGTGAAAAACCGCCGCCTCGAAGTGGACCAGCTTTCAGGCGGGAAGATAGGTTATGTGCATGTGCGTTCAATGGATGATGCCAGCATGAGGGTTGTTTTTGAAG
>Ga0182027_10016005_pt1 | contig 10269 bp, 7 predicted proteins | sample 712E1DmetaG_FD_121300 | JGI IMG/M metagenome (GOLD analysis project Ga0182027, IMG submission 121300) | Permafrost microbial communities from Stordalen Mire, Sweden - 712E1D metaG (Illumina Assembly) | ecosystem: Environmental > Terrestrial > Soil > Wetlands > Permafrost | place: Sweden... | reverse complement strand
GATATTGAATGCGCTCGTGTAACTGCAAATCGAATAATTATGCTGCAGGATGGAAAAGTATATTCTGAAGGAAGTTTGGAACAATTTGAGAAATCAAACGACGACTTAATTAAATCATTTTTTAAATGAGGTATTAGTTCTCAGCTGTAAAGTAACAGTTTCGAAGCCTAACAGCTAAATACCCAAAACCTAATAGCAAAAAATATGGATACGCACACACAAAAATTTAAAGTACGATTAGGACTGTTTATAGCAGGAGGATTGCTACTCTTTATGGTAACAATATTCTTAATCGGAAAGCAGAAAAATTTGTTCAATCCGGTCTTTAAACTCTCAACAACTTTCTATAATGTGAGCGGATTGCAGGTTGGAAGTAATATCCGCTTCTCAGGGATCAATGTGGGCACGGTTGATGATATTAAAATAATCAATGATTCAACGGTAAGAGTTAACATGATAATCCTAAAAAAAGTCCAGCAATTTATCAAAACCGATTGTGAAGCAGGCATAGGTTCTTCCGGAATTATCGGTGACAAAATGATAGTTATTTCCCAAGGCAGCAATGATGCAGACATAATAAAAGACGGACAACAAATTATTTCGAATGAGCCGGTTGAAACAGATGCCATCATGGGAAGCCTGAAAGTAACAGCAGATAATGCCGCAATTCTTTCCGGCCAGTTGGTAGAAATTATTTTTAACATAAATCACGGTAAAGGCACACTCGGAAGGTTAATTCAGGACACAACGATTGCAAACAATATCAATCAAACCATTGTGAATTTAAAAAGCAGTACCAAAGGATTGGATGAAAACATGAATGCTGCAAAGGAAAATTTCCTGTTGAAGGGCTATTATAGAAGGAAAGGCAAAGCAACTGAAAAATTGAAAGAAGATGCCCAAAAATCAACGGACAGTACTTTAAAAGTTAAGAATGAAGAACAAAAAGCAGAAGATAAATTGAAGACAAAATAATTTTGAAAATTTAAAAATGTAACCTTGTTATGCGAATTAGTCATATATAACCCTAAATTTTAATTAGCAAATTTCCTCTTTTACATAACTTCGACGGCAAAGTCCTCATTAAAGTATATTATCTCACCCGCCTGCCGCGAGCAAGTTAGCAAATTAGCAATTTAACACATTTCCAAATCACTAAATCACTAAATAATATGTGTGAATAATGTAACATTTCTAAAAAGTTGTGTAATACTTATATAGGGCAATGATCATAGCTTTGTAACTAACTAAAGTAATATCTCCGTTCAAAACAAGACAGGTAAGGAACTAATTCAAAATTTGTAAATCAGGTGAATCAATGCTCCGATCTCATAAAACATTGTTCCAATGATTATTACGAAACCATTGGGTAAGTTTCCCTGATTAATATTCATCTCATTTAAATAAGTTGGCTAAAAATGAAAACAATATCAATTTTGGCTTTTTTACTTTTATTTTCTCAATTAATTTATGCCCAACAACCTCTTAAGACCGATACAATTAAGCCAGGTAAAGGTAATCCTGATAGACAACTGAAAGAGATTAAAGAACGAAAAGTACTATTTCACTCGGATTCCAAAGGCAACCAACCCAAAAAAAGCTCTCTAATTGACACTACCGTTCAAAATAAATACGGGGATTTGCTTAATGATGATTCCGAGTATAACAAAAAATATCCGCTATGGATCCCTGCTGCGGAGGTGGTGGGCGCTCTTGTTTTAACTTGGTCAATTGACAGGTACATCATAAAAGGCGATTATGCATATATTGGACTTTCTACATGGAAAAGTAATATAAATGAAGGATGGGAATGGGATAAAGATCGGTTCGGTATAAATTTTATTGGACATCCCTATTCAGGAACACTTTCATTTAATGCCGGACGGTCTAATGGTTATAATTATTTTCAATCCTTTACTTTTGCTGTTGGTGGCAGTTTGATGTGGGAATATTTCGGGGAAAATACACGTCCGTCCTATAATGATGTTATCAATACGCCTATAAATGGGGCATTTCTCGGAGAAATTCTTTACCGTTTAAGTTCTAATATTCTGGACGACCGTACGAGAGGTGCTGAAAGGGTTTTCCGTGAAATTGCAGCCGGATTGGTTGATCCCGTAAGAGGATTTAACAGGCTGTTGCAAGGCAAAACGTCCAGAAAAACCAACAAAGAAGTTTATCAAAAAGAACCGTTAAATATTTCACTGTTTGCCGGAATACACAGAATCAATGATGAATCTCAAGGCTTTTTTGGACCCGGGACCAGCAGCGTAATGTTAAATACCCAGTTAGACTATGGAAATCCCTTTGAAGTCCGTTCACGAAAACCTTATGATTTTTTCAAACTTCGTATAGATTTAGATTTCGGCGTTGGGAGAAAAATTGTCGATAATATAACCGGTTATGGCATCTTATTCGGGAAAAATCTACAACTTGGAAAAATGGCAATGCTTCTAGGAGGTTTTCAATATTATGATTATTGGGACAGTAAATCATTTGAATTAGGCACCATAGGATTCGGTGCCGGATTGTTTACTAAATTACCTTTAAGCACAAGAACTATTCTATATACAAATGTCCATTTAGCTGCAGTGCCTTTTGCCGGAAACAGTACATTGTTTGGTCCGGATACATCGCAGGTCAGAGATTATACTTTTGGCTATGGGTATGAAGGAAAGTTTGAGAGCACACTTAATCTCGGTAAATATGGTACTGCAAGTTTTATCTATTATTATTATATGATCCATACAGAGGTCGGTGTGACGGGAGATAACTACATCAGTATTTTAAAACCAAGAATCACTGTGAAACTTTATAAAAATCTGAGCATAGGATATGAACATTCCATATATTTTAACGACAGGTATCTTGTTGATTTTCAAACCATACACATAAAAAGAACTGAGGAGAAAATATTCCTTCTGCTTTATCTGGAAGATCCTCAACGAAGAGGTCATTACAATTGATGAAGCAGGATTGTTATGCTTATAAATACAAAAGACCGATGTTGCATAAATTCATTATATTTCTTTTTGTCATCTGTAGCTTCGAATCCATGATATTGGCTCAGGAAGCTAAGAAAGATACTGTGCCTGCAACGACATTAGAAAAGAAGCTGGAAAAGAAGCCATACGGGGTATCACAATTTGTACATGAAACATTTTTATTCGTTAAACAACCGGCTAAGTGGGATGGAAATGATTGGCTTAAGATTGGTGCTGTAGTTGTTGTAACTATTGGATTAATGCCCCTGGATCAAAAAATCAATAAGGCAACCCAGGGAGATCAGCATTATTATTACAGTGTACCCATTGTGGGAGGAAGAGTTTACGGAGAATGGTATTCGATCGGTGGCGTTACAGCTGTATTCGCAGCATACGGGATTTTAACTCAAAACAATACTTCAAAAAGAGTGGCCGTTGAAGTATTGCAGGCCGGACTTTATTCAGAATTGGTTACAACGGTACTTAAAGTTGCTATTGGCAGGGCAAGGCCTTTAATAACAGACAATTCATACAGTTACCGGCCATTCACATTTTTTGATGATAATTATCATTCCATGCCCAGTGGGCATACAACCAGCGCCGTAGCGCTTTCAACAGTCATGTCGCGTCATGCGGATAAACTTATATTTAAAATTCTGGCATATGTACCCGCAGCATTTACTATGTTCTCACGCATATATCAGGATAAACACTGGCTGTCCGATGAAATTCCGGCAGCAGCCATAGGTTACTTTACCGGCAATTGGGTAGTCAATCTGCATGAAGGAAAAAAACACCGGATTAATGTTGCATCGGTTTATCCTCCTGTCATTATTTTCAGTCTGAACCGGGAATCAAAATAAAGTTAAATTAAATGGTACTTCAAATAAAAAATATTTTAAATAGAACAGGATATCTCTTTAAGGAAACCTTCAAAGGATTTATTGGAGATAATGGGTTACAATTAAGTGCAGCTTTGTCGTATTATACTATTTTTTCCCTGCCCCCATTGCTGATCATTATTATTACCCTGAGCGGTATATTTTTCGGTGCCGATGCAGTAAAAGGCGAAATTTTCGGACAGATTAACGGTTTGGTAGGAAACGGTGCAGCAATGCAGATACAGGAAATGATTAAAAATGTAAAACTTTCAGAAAGTAATGCCTTTGCAACCACCATCGGCGTAATTATTTTAATAGTTGGGGCATCCGGTGTGTTTGCAGAAATTCAGGATTCCATAAATATTATTTGGGGCATTAAAGCGAAACCAAAAAGAGGCCTAATAAAATTTTTATACAACCGCCTTATGTCATTTTCTATGATTGCCTCAGTAGGCTTCTTATTATTGGTTGGATTGGTTATAAATACTTTAATCGCAATACTCAATAAACGTTTAGAAATTATTTTTCCACACGATGCTGTTTTGTTATTTTATGTTATCAATACATTGATCGTATTTATTATAATAACACTTTTATTCAGCATTATTTTTAAAACACTTCCGGACGGCAAAATGGCACTCCGCGATTGCATTATAGGCGCCTCTTTCACCGCCTTTCTTTTCATGATCGGCAAATTTGCAATTGGCTATTATCTTGGAAAGTACAACGTTGGTACAGTATACGGTGCTGCAGGTTCTGTAGTATTAATTTTGGGTTGGGTTTATTATTCGGCTATCATACTTTATTATGGAGCTGAATTCACCAAAATATTTGCAAATACTCACGGAAAGAAAATAATTCCCAATGCATATTCCGTAAAAAGTAAAAAGTAATTATTCATACAAATCTTCAAATCACCAAATAATACCTGTGAATAATATAACTTATTTTAAAAGTTATGTAAAACATTTGAAAATTAAATCTTTCATCTTTATGTTCGAAATAAAGAATTAATTCAGGTTCCTAAACAAAATACGCCAACAAGACGAAAAGAAAATGCTGATATTAAAATTTACCCTTTATTATATGAGAATTTTATGTTGTTTTTTGGCTTTTTTAATCTTTTCTGTCCATACTTTTTGTAGCTCGGCCGACTCCACCATAAATACAAAAATTTATCATGTTAACTACTGGGTTACAGGGTCAATAATAGTGGTAGGTATGGCTTCCGATTATTTTGCCATAGGTCGTATTAAAAATAAATCAACGATATCGGACGAAGAATTGAAACTTCTAAGTTCGGATCAACAAAAAGATTTAATTAACCCGATTGACCAATGGGCTCTAAGACAAAATCCTTCAGATAGGGATACCTATAAAAAGGTCTCCGATTATGGCCAGGTCGGTATTTATCTTCTACCCACCCTGCTTTTGTTTAATAAGAATATTCGCAAAGAATGGTCGGATATTCTGTTAATGTATTTAGAAGGGCATACCATTACGTTTACATTTTACAACTACAGTTTTCTTGGACCCACTTTTCAGAACCGTTACCGGCCTGTAACTTACTATTCTGAATTTTCGGATAGTTACCGGGAGAATGGCAATAACCGGAATTCATTTTATAGTGGACATGTAGCTTCATGCACATATTCTTCTTTTTTTATGGCCAAAGTATATTGCGACTATCATCCGGATTTGGGAGCTGAAAAATATCTTGTATACACCGCTGCCCTTGTCCCTTCTGTTTTTATGGCATATTCCCGAATAAAGGCATTGGATCATTTTCCATCGGATACTGCAGTTGGCCTTTTGCTCGGTGCTGCAATCGGTATAATTGTTCCGGAATTGCATAAATACCCCTGCAGTAAAAATCTCTCCCTGGGTATGTTTACCTCCCCGGAAGGCTCCGGCTTAAGCCTCCGCTGGAATTTGTCGCATCAACACCTTCTTGCTTCAGGCAGATAAAAAACTTGTTACATTTTAGAATGTGTGAATAATATAACAATTCCCCGAAGTTATGTAACACTTATATTAATTCATGTGATCATCTTTGCTCTATTCTGAAAATTGAATCGTAAATAATATAACAAAATTGTATTTTAAGTTCATATAAAGACAGAAATAATAGATCTAACAGGAAATTCAATTATGGAAGAATGCAAACAAAAATTCTATTTGTTTCTTTCGTTTTATCGATGTTTATAGCGTCAGTCGATACAAATGCACAAAATCCAGTCTCTAAACCGGAGAATAATGCTTCAAAAACAATTTGGGATATCCCCCATAAAACCTTCAGGGAAAAGTGGATGTGGATACATCGAAGTACGGTAAAATTAATTACAAAAGAACATGCTGTTAATTATGATACAGCATACATAAAATCTTACTATAAGCGACTCGTAATTATTTTACCGGTTTCAACACGACTTTTAAAATTCAGTATAGTTGATTTGAATAGCGGTAACAAATTGATTTTTGCACCCAATCTTCAATACAATCTGGAAATCGGTATAAGTTCGAAATGGGCTAGTTTTATTGTCAATACCGGAATTAAAGTGTTTAATTATGATACAGACACAAAAGGTAATACAAAATACCAGGATTACCAGTTAAATCTTTATGGCAGGAAAATTACTACTTCCAGTTTTGTTCAATATTATAGCGGGTATTATATTAAAAATTCTAAATCGTACCCTAGCTATGTAAGTGAAGACCCCTATACTGTTCGTGCCGATGTAAATGCATTAAATATAGGCGTGAGTAGTATGTATATTCTAAATAACAAAAAACTTTCTATCGGTAGTTCATTTGGTTTTGTGGAACAACAAAAAAAGAGTGCTGGTTCGCTCCTATTGGGATTATACTATTTTTATTTTGAAGCCAACGGCAGTCCGTCTCTAGTTACCCCTCCTTTCAGAAGCAGTTTTGATACACTTTCATACATACATAGTGTACACATCAATAACTTTGGATTAAATCTTGGATATATTTATACACTTGTATTTTTGAAGAAGTGTTATGCTACCGGATCAGTTGTTCAAGGTCTTGGCGGTAAAATAGTGAATTACAAAGGCGATGAATCTTCGATAAATCATAATTCGTTCGGTGGCGCGGGTAATTTAAATTTGCGACTTGCATTAGGATATGATAACGGAAGATATATTATTGGTGCTATGGGAATGATTGATTATTTTCTTTTTAGCGAAAAATCGGATCCAACGGTTAATTATAGTTTTGGTAAATTCACAGTGTACCTAGGATACCGATTTTCAATTCTAAGAGGGGAGCGAAAACTACTTCATAATTTGAATTTAATTGATTTCAAATATTAGTATACACGCATACTGCGGGTATCTTAACACATTTTCAAATCTTCAAATTAATACATTCCCGTATCACTTTTGTCCGATATATATTTCACTCCTACGGAGTTTATAGTCGTTAATGGGTTTCTTTCTCCCTAAATATTTCACTCCCCGCATTCTGCGGGGCAGGCTCTGCGGAGTTAAACACTGCAAATCCAAGATAGTCTGTCGCACTCAAGCGGAAAATGTTATATTTTAGGATATTAAAACATTTTAAAATTAAAACTTGCCCTCATTAGCATATTATCTCATTTTCAAATTTTCAAATCACTAAATTACCAAATAATAATATGTGTGAATGATATAACTTTTTTTAAAAGTTGTATAACATTTTTCAGTTCAATACTCCCCAACTTTATCGATACGTTGCACCAAATCTATTTGATTTATTGTGATATTTTAAATATAAGAAATCCCAAAATCAAAAATCATCACTTATGGATGAATAAGCTCATTAAAAAATTAATAAACCATTTTGAATCTGAAATTGCATGTTAAAAATTGTAAATATCAAATTAAAAAAAGCATTCTTCCTATCCATAAGTTGCATCTTGATTTTTATGATAGTCGTTATTTTGTTCATCTCACCCATTACAAAATATCTGGTAGAAAAATACGATGTGAGACTCACAGGAAGGCACATCAAAACAGGTTGGCTATATGTCAACCCATTTACCGGTTATGTTCATATCAGCAATTTAAAAATTTATGAATCAACAAACCTGCCGTCATTATCAAACGGCGACAGTATTTTTTTTTCAGCAGAAGGAGTTAGTGCGAGTTTTTCAGTGCACAAATTGTTATTTAAAACAATCGAAATAGCTAAAATCACATTAGATCAACCGAAGGGCATCATAATCCAAAATAATAAAGATTTTAACTTCAATGATTTGATACGAAAATTTACTCCAAAAAAAACAGATACAATTCCATCTGCGATGCATTTCAATATTCTAAAAATAAAAATAATAAATGGTGAATTTTATTATTGTGAAAAATCAATTCCGGTAAATTATTATATCAAAAATGTAAATTTTGAAAGTTTGGGAAAAAGATGGGATGCTGATACGATAGAGTCAAAATTTTCCTTTTTATCAGGTACCGGCAGTGGAAGTGCAATTGGCAATTTGACGCTGAATTTTAAAAATCTTGATTATCGTATTGCTGTTGTCGTTGATAAATTCGATTTAAAACCTATCGAGCAATACCTCAAAGATTTGACCAATTACGGATATTTTGGTGCCAGTCTGGATGCCGATATAAAGGCTACTGGTAATTTAAAAGATCAGGAGAATTTAGATGCGAAAGGACTAATAGCAATCAACGAATTTCATTTTGGTAAAAATGCAGAAGATGATTATGCCTCGTTCAACAAATTGGTCCTGAGTATAGAGGAGTTAAGTCCAATGAATCACCTGTACAATTTCGATTCATTAATACTTATTCATCCTTTTTTAAAATATGAGCGTTATGACTACTTAGATAACCTTCAAAGAATGTTCGGGAAAAAAGGCGCTAACATTTCAGCTGCAAAGGCCAATCCTGCCCAATTCAACCTGATTCTTGAAATTGCAGATTATACAAAAGTGCTGGCGAAAAATTTCTTTAAAAGTGCTTATAAAATAAATAAGTTGGCGATTATCAATGGTGATTTAAAATTCAAAGATTTTTCTCAATCTGAAGAATTCTCAGTTGAAGCAAACCCTCTCAATATAGTTGCTGATTCTGTTAATCGAAACGGCAAATGGGTGAAAGTATCTTTTAAATCGGGTATTCAACCATACTCTAATATAACATTAGACCTAAGCATAAATCCCAAAGACAGCGGAGATTTTGATTTGCAATACCATTTTAATGGTTTACCCGCAACCATGTTCAACCCCTATTTAATTTCCTTTACCTCCTATCCTTTAGACAAGGGCACTATTGAATTAAATGGTAACTGGAAAGTACAAAACGGAATAATAAAAAGCGACAATCATTTGCTGATAATTGATCCACGGGTCGCAAGTCGGTTGAGAAATAAAGATACAAAATGGATTCCCACTCCATTGATAATGTTCTTAGTCCGTGAAAGAGGAAATGTTATTGACTTTGAAATTCCGATAACCGGTGATTTAAAGAAGCCTAAATTTCATTTGTACGATGTTGTCTTTGACATCCTAGGAAATATTGTTGTAAAACCCGCTACAACGAATTATAGGACTGAGGTAAAAAATGCAGAAAATGAAATTGATAAATTTCTCACCCTTAAGTGGGAAATGCGACAGGCTTCATTATTTGAAGATCAGAAAAGGTTCGTAAAAATTATGATCGATTTTTTGATCCAAAATCCGGAAGCTTCAATTAAAGTTTATCCGATACAATATGCTGAAAAAGAGAAGGAATACATCCAATTTTTTGAAGCCAAGAAAAAGTATTTTTTATTATCTAAAAACAAGAATGATCAGGTACTGAGTAAGGTTGATTCTCTTAAGGTTGAAAATATGTCGGAAAAAGATTCCTTGTTCGTTCATTTTTTAAATAAAAAGACTGATGATACCATGATGTTTACAATACAGGAAAAATGCAACAAATATGTGGGTTCAGACATTATCAACGCAAAATTTAATCAATTGAACAAAGTCAGGGAGAATGCTTTTATTTTGGAGTTTAAGAAAAAAGGTGTTGATAACAGAGTAATAATTTTTACAGCTGAAAACAACATCCCTTACAATGGATTCTCATTTTACAAAATTGAATATAAAGGTGAACTACCAAAGGAATTAATCAAGGCATATCAGCAAATGTATGAGTTTGACAATGAATCTCCGAGGAAAAGGTTTAGACAAGAACGTGAAAAGAATAATGCGGAAATGAAATAATTTGAAGATTTGAAAATTTGAAAATGAGATTATGTGCTAACCTTCCCGGCCATGCCTGCCTGTTTTCTAAGGAAAAAGCAAATATTGTTTATATTTATTATGCTGCAAATTTATATAAATCTACATAAGGAGTTTGTCTTTGCACAACAGCAAATACTCTGAAAACTATTTT
>Ga0182027_10016004_pt1 | contig 10269 bp, 9 predicted proteins | sample 712E1DmetaG_FD_121300 | JGI IMG/M metagenome (GOLD analysis project Ga0182027, IMG submission 121300) | Permafrost microbial communities from Stordalen Mire, Sweden - 712E1D metaG (Illumina Assembly) | ecosystem: Environmental > Terrestrial > Soil > Wetlands > Permafrost | place: Sweden... | reverse complement strand
GATTTTATGTTTCAGCTAAGGAAAGAGGAATTTAACAACTTGAAATCACATTTTGTGATTTCAAGTTGGGGTGGTATCCGGCGAGCAACCCCATATGCTTTTACCGAACAAGGAATTGCTATGCTTTCGAGTGTTCTTAATAGTCAGCAGGCAATCCAGGTTAACATCCAAATAATGAGAACATTCGTGAAAATTAGAGAATATCTCTCCACTCATAAAGTTCTTGCCCAAAAACTAAAAGAACTTGAATCGAAATTTGTGGTTCACGACGAACAAATTAAAGATATTATAAATGCAATTAATCAACTTTTATTGCCACCTGAAAAGCCAAAACAGCGAATCGGCTTTAATGTGAAAGAACCGAAACTAAAATATTCAATTAAATAAAATAGTTATTTTTGGCACATTGCATTGAATAAAACATGGCATTTTTCTTCAAACAATGGGGCACATGGGGATCCGACGGAATAAAGAGAAACAAGAAATCAAACGGAAGATTGCTTTTAGGTCAGGAGTGGAATGAGAAACCTTTATTAGCGGTAGGATAAATCTGAAAACCGTTTATTTAAATATATCTACCTGAATACATCTATTTGTAATTATTTACCCGATCAGTTTTTTCACAATCTTATCTATTTCTTTCATCTCTGCGGCTAAATGTTTCTTTATATCCAAACGTAAACGCCCAAGATGTATTGCGGTTAATTCCTTTTGCGGTGGGTTGTCTTTTAAATATTGTGCAGCTTTTTCGTGAGCTGCTTTACCTAACGCTGATAAATGTAAATGTATCTCCTCGTTTTCATCAAATCTTGGGAAATATATGTCGAGAATTTTTTTGTGTACATGTCTTTCTCCAAACAATCCTTTTGCTTGAAAATCCTTCATCATTAGATTTGGTATCTTTGAGTTTAGGATAGCAATTAAATATAATGCCTCCTTAATGGATTCTGTATATAAAACATAAGTAACGCTTTCAACAACGAATTCTAAATCATACTCTTTGCGAACAAGAACTGTTGCATTGGCATCTTTTGCAGAAGAGTTATACAATACTAAATATGGTGCATTAAGATTTTGATCAGTCAATTTATTTTGCCAATTGACATAGTTTTCAGCGGAAATCTTCTTATTGTTTTCTGTTCTATAAATATTCCATAAATTTTCCGCATTCTTAAACCACCGCGAAGCATTTAAATAACCATCACTCATTAGTTCATCGGCTGAATGAAGTTTTATTTCTTTTTCGTTAGATTCTTTCGATTCGATACTTATAGGTAAAACAACGAAATCCGGCTTGAACAAACTAAATGGCAATATACTTTTTGATAGAGCAGTTCTAAATAAGAATTTACTTTCAATCCTTCCGTTTAAATCAAGTCCTTTCCAGGGCGCTTTAGCATCGGTTTTAGTCGCTTCGGCTGTTTTTATGTTTATTATTCTATCCTTAAAATCATCCGGCATTTCCTGAGTTAGTTCAACAAAATAAAATGAACGCGGGACGATTGTTGCACCCTGTCTGAATTTATCCCTGTAAGGATTTACATTAGTTTGAGATTTTACTTTCCTAGTGGAAAATGCTGTTGCCTTACCCTGCTTAATGTAAAACCATTTTTGATTTACTTCTGCAAGATTATCTTTCGCAATAAGCAGTTTACAATTATGTGTTGGTAAAACTCCATTAAATGAAATTCCGTCTATACCGCCTGCCGGTAAATTTCTTTTAACGCTTTCTTTTTCTTTTGATGCGAATAAAACAGAACTTGGAATTCTGAACAATGGCGTTACATCATTTAAATCCCATATTTGTTTAATACGGAATCCCTTAGCTTTACCGCTCCTTGTATTATCGTGGTGATCCGCGCTAAAGAAACTGCGTGGTAATACAAAAGCAATCCTACCGCTTTCCTTGAGAAAATAGCTGCTGCAATAAGCAAAAAAGATTGCCGCGATTTCAAGATGAGGAAAGTTGGCGACTCTTTCCGGTTTAACATCATACTTTTCAGCAAGTTCATTGAGAATATTCTGATATTCTTCATTCTTAACTGAGCTGTAAGTAAACCATGGCGGGTTGCCAACAACATAATCAAACTTTTTGCTCAGGAAATACGGCTTGTAAAGATTCTGCACAATAAACTTCCAGATACTGTCTCTTCCCTTTTCTTTTACTGTTCTTAAACTTTCATAAATCTTATAAAAGCTTTCAATTACCTGCTTATTGAATCCGCCGTTTTTAACCTGCTTTTGTAAAATATTCCCGAATGTTTCAACCGTTGCTTTCTTTTTATAGTAAGACTGTTCGGCAAGTTCTTCGGATGCTTCCAAAGCTTCATCAAATGTTTTTACATCTTCCAATATTTGAGAGCTGAGTTCAAGAGTTTCTTTATCTATTGTCATCTTAAATGATTTGCCGAACAAATCTTCAACCCCATCCGGCGCGAGTAAAGTGTTTGCAAGTATTACGTTTATATGGACAGGTGTTCTCGCGTTAACAATCTCTTTCCCTAATGCTAAAAGTACGTTTGTTTTGGCTATCTGTACTGAAAGCGGGTGAATATCAATACCGTAAATGCTCGCGTTTAATTCTTCAACCGCAATCTTTGGGTTCAATTCTCTAAAACGGTGAACTGCCGCAATTAAAAACGAACCGCTTCCGCATGCAGGGTCTAAAACTCTATTGCCTTCCTTGAATTCAAATTCCTTTAGAATTCTTTCGCAAAGCCAGTCGGGAGTGTAGTATTCACCCAAAGCGTGGCGCGTATCCAAATCAATTAGTTCCTGATAAACGCCTTTCAGAATATCTTCATCAATCTCGTGAAAATCGAATGTTGAGATTTCCTGAGCGATTAAACGGAATACTTTCTTTAATGCCTTGAAGTTTCTTTCGCTTTTCACCCAGTGGAAGAAATCATCATCCACAAAATTTCTGATGTTATATTTATGAAAAATACTTCCATCAATAATTCCCGTTAATTCCTCGTCATCTATATAATCATCATTGGACACAACCGCATAGGCAAGCATCTTTGCAAACACGCTCAGGTAAGTATGAATCAGGAAATTACCTTCGCTCGCGTCAAATGAACCGTAAGCTATGCTTAAGAATCTGCTCCACTGCTCAAATGAAACCTGAACCTCGCCGAATTTCTTTACATTCTTAAAATGATTAGTCAGTTCACGGAAGGATTCTATAAATACATTACTTTGATAACCAAACGATTCTTCAATTCTTTTGAGTGTAGCTTTATGCTTTTCTTCCTTAAAAAGAAATCTATCAATCCAGTAATAAAATTCTTCGGTGTTCCTTTCAGTAAGAGTAAATGATGCGCTCTTTACTTCTGTAAGAATCAATTCATCTTCTTTCAATTCATGTAATTTTTCAAGACAGGAAACATCCGGCGCAAATACTTTCCAGTTAATGCAATCGGAAACAATTAGCACAAAATTGTATCCTTCACCGGAATTAAACTGCCCGAGCAGATAACCTGCAAGTTGTTCTTTTGCATGCTTAAGTGAAGTTTTGAGATCGTTTTCAAATTCAATAATGATTTTGTTATAAAGAGTATCTGCGCTTCCTTTATGTAATTTATCTTTGCGGGGAATATTAAGAATAGATCTTTCGGCGCCTAAAGTAATAGCATCAATAATTTTTTCTATATCCTCATCGCCATAGTACAATCTGTTTAACAAATCTTTTAGAGCTTCCTTTTTTGTATGCTCTTTATTTGCAGATTTAACCTTGATTAAGTAAGATTTGATAAGTTGGTTTTTATCGATAGTCATAGTATTGCATATAGAATTGTCGGAATTAGGATAATCATTAATAGTTGTCCGAAATGTTTAATCCGGGACTTAAATTATCATAAATCTTCTTAAGTGTAAACAATTAATTAATAAAGATTTTCAAATGGTTAATAGTAAATTGGTTCGAATTAAGGATATTTTCCCTAATTCTTAGCTTGCATATTACCATAGAGTTTCAAATAAAAATATTATTTAAGATCTGTGCGACATAAATGCCCAAAGCGTATAGAATTGTGTTAATTGACAATTGCATTCTCTTTAATTAATTTAATTTTATAATTATTAATTATATTTAAATTTAATATGCTTAGTTCTTTTTTAGTCGATAAATCTAAAGTAATTGAAGTTCTCTCTCTAACATAATAATGACTCCTTATCATCTCACTTTGCAAGTAGTTGGAAAAGCTCTCAAAGACCATTTAGCAATGTTAAAAGATGATATTCTGGTATTTATTGAATATCCATATGTTGACAAAGTTTATAGGGATAGTTATTATAAATATTTTTCAACGAAACATCATCAATATGAAAGGGACTGTGCACGACTGACGTTTTTCGAAAATGACGTAACAGATAACCACTTTCGACAACACAATTTAAGAGACGAACTAAAGAATAAAATTCTGGGTTTTATCGTAATCAGACCGACAATTCCCCAATTAATAGGAAGATCAATAATTTCACCAAAAGCATTAAAAAGAAATAATTTCGAAATATGTCTTTGTGAAGTCAACGTATCAGTAAACGGAGTAAAACTAAAGTTAAATGGATTTCCTCATTCTTCTCAAGATAATGAAACAATGTCTTGTGCTGAAACTTCTATTTGGGAATTAATGGAGTATTTCGGGAATAAATACCCTGAATACAAACCCGTTTTGCCGTCAAAAATTCATCAAATACTTTCAAATATTTCTTATGAGCGTCAGATTCCTTCACATGGTCTTACGTTAAATCAAATTTCATTTGCACTTAAAAAACTTGATTTTGGAACAAAAATATATGCCAATATTCCTAAAGTCGAACTTCAGAGAATACTAGGTTATTATATTGAATCGGGTATTCCTGTAATTGCTTCATTAGAAAGTGGTTCGATTGGGCATGCTGTTTTGATAATTGGGCGGGAAAAGAAAGATGTTAATTATTTACCTTCGAACTATAAACCAGTAAAGATTTTATTAAAAAATGAGAAAACTCTTAATATTATTGATAGTGCAGATATAATTAAAAAATACGTCATTATGGACGATAATTTCCCCCCATATCAAACCGTATTGTTTGATAAACCGGGAGAATATTATTCACTTCCTCCTCAAAATGAATATAAAATTACAGGTATTACGATACCTTTATATTCTAAGGTTTATACTGATGCAACAGAGGCAAAAAAATTAACTATTGAAATACTCAAGAAATTTGAATTGAAATTCCCTTCAGATGTAGTTATATTAAGATTATATTTAATATCAAGTCGTTCACTAAAAAATGAAATTGCATTGAAAGACGATTTCAATAGTGATAACAAAGAACTTCTTGTGCATAATCCTATGCCAAAATTTGTTTGGGTTATTGAATTTAGTACTAAAGAACAATTTATAAAAGATGAATCTTTCGGATTAATCGTTCTAAACTCCACTGACAATTCAATATTTACTGCAATAAATATTATTATATTCCCTGAGACTACTATTGTTGCTCAAAATGGGGAACTCTTGATTTACAATAATAATCCAACTAATTTTAAGTCTTTAAAAAATAATTTAAAGGGTGAGTGGTCATCATGGCAGAACTAAAAAGTAAGCTTGATGAGATTAGAGAACGAAAAGAAAAAACCGGACAATTTAGAATAATTGAACGTTCGGATGTATATCCAATTTATCATGAAATTGATGAAGAAATGAAAAAATTCAACGAGAATCAAAGGAGCCAAGAAAAAAAATCAATTGAATATGCTTCAAAAGTGATTTTAAAGCACTAATATATATCGTCCAATTCTTGCGATACTGGAATAAAGAATAAAATTCTTCATTAAATTATCTGACCCATTTTCAGTATTATTAATTCTTAATCCTACATTTGAACATTTTTTTTTATCCAAATCATCTAGTTATACTTGTCCTGATAACTGCATTTTGGGTCAGTGAATAACATATTTAACCTCCGATAAACTATGAAAATTATTCCCTAATTGAGATGCTTTTCAATTTAAATAGAATGTGAACTCACCAAATAATTTTCATAATTTCCATTAATAAAAAATTCTAATTAATAGAAAGAGAAATTATTATGTCGAATGCAAAGTTTATTATTCCGCTTCCGCCGAATGAACCTGTGAAAAGTTATTTACCCGTCAGTCCGGAACGCGCATCATTAAAAGCAAAATTAGAAGAGATGGAAAATCAGCAAATTGATATTCCAATTATAATCGGCGGAAAAGAGATCAGAACAGGAGAAACAGAAAACTGCATTCTGCCGCATGACCATAAAACCGTAATAGCGAAATATCATAAATCCGGCGTAAAGGAAATTAATGATGCTATTGAATCATCACTTAAAGCACACCAGAACTGGTCAAGAATGAATTGGTATGACCGTGCTTCAATATTTCTAAAAGCGGCGGATTTACTATCACTGACGGAATGGCGTTATATTATCAACGCCGCTACAATGCTTGCTCAAAGTAAAAATGTATTTCAGGCAGAAATTGATTCAGCGGCAGAGCTATCAGATTTTTTCAGATTCAACGCTTACTATGCAATGAAAATTTATGAAGAACAACCCTTGCATTCACCGCCGGGTGTGTGGAACAGAATGGAATACCGGGCTTTAGAAGGATTTATTTTTGCCGTTACTCCTTTTAACTTTACATCAATCATTGGGAATTTACCTACTGCTCCTGCCTTAATGGGGAATGTCGCATTGCTTAAACCGGCATCGAGCGCAGTATATACGGCATACTGGATTATGAAGCTTCTTGAAGCCGCAGGTTTACCTGAAGGAGTTATAAATTTTATTCCGGGATCAGGATCTAAAATCGGCAGTCAGGTTTTAGATTCGGAATATTTAGGCGGTATTCATTTTACAGGAAGCACTCCTGTATTCCATCAAATGTGGAAAACTGTTGGAGAAAACATAGGAAAATACAAATCTTATCCCCGGCTGGTCGGTGAAACCGGAGGAAAGGATTTTATTTTCGCTCACTGCAGTGCCGATGTTAAAGCTTTAGGAACGGCAATGATCCGAGGTGCATTTGAATATCAGGGACAAAAATGTTCCGCAGCCTCCAGAGCATACATTCCAAAATATATCTGGAATGAATTAAAGGATTTTATAGTAAGTGAATTAAAAACAGTTAAGACGGGTAATGTTAAAGATTTTTCAAATTTAATAAATGCGGTGATAGATAAAAATGCTTTTGAAACAATTACTTCATATATAAAATATGCCGAAGCTTCAAATGAAGCTCAAATTATTTCAGGCGGGAAATACAATGATACTAAGGGATATTATATTAACCCGACTATTATTCAAACAGACAATCCTAAATTCAAAACAATGGAAGAAGAAATATTCGGTCCTGTGCTAACACTATATGTTTATGATGATTCACAGTATGAAGATACACTTAAGCTTTGCGATCAATCATCCGGCTATGGTTTAACGGGAGCAATTTTCGCGCAGGACAGAATTGCAATTGAAACGGCTGACAGGATATTATTAAATTCCGCCGGAAATTTTTATATCAATGATAAACCCACCGGCGCCGTCGTTGGTCAGCAGCCGTTTGGAGGCGCGCGTGCTAGCGGGACAAATGATAAAGCCGGCAGCTACTTAAATTTACTGCGATGGGTATCGGCTCGCACAATTAAAGAGAATTTTATTCCGCCGAGGGATTATCGATATCCGTTTATGGAAGAAAAATAAAGCCAATAGGTTAAGGTCAAGGCGGAAGTTACATGATTGAAGAAAATGCAGCGAACTGAGATTTGATTTATTTATTTGTTTAAAAGATTAAGAAAATACTAATACAATCGTCAATCTTATCCTTAACCTTGACCTTGACCTTTGTTTTTAACCTTAACCTGATCTTCAAAAAGATTATTATAAATTATTAGGATAAATTATGGATGTATTCAAAAATCTTACGCTTAACTCTCTTCAAATTATTCAACTTATGCTTGCGCCCGCGATTATGATAAGCGCATGCGGACTTCTACTTTTAGGAATAAATAACAAATACTCGATGGTTGTTAACAGAATCCGTTTATTAAATGAAGAGAAGAGAGAATTGCTTTTAAAATTCGGAGCAGAACCTACTCCTACTGAGATTAATGTTCGTATTGAAAGTACTTCTATTCAGATTAAAGAACTTATATATCGGGCAAAACTTGTACGTAATTCGGTATTGAGTTATACTACTGCCGTTGCACTTTTTGTAGGGACTTCTCTTTTGCTTGGTGTTTCATCAGTTATGTCGATAGGAAAGTTAAACTACTTTATTCTATCATCATTTTTGTGCGGGATGGTATTTGTATTAATTGGAGTTGTATTTGCGGGATTGGAAACAAAAAAAGGTTATGATATAGTTTTGTATGAAGTAAAAGCTCATGAATGAAAGTATATTTCCGGCAAAGACTAATTGGTTGAAACCGGAGAATATGATTCTCCTCTATTCAAGAGGGGCATTTCCAATGGCGGATGAATACGGTATAATAGATTGGTATATGCCGGACATCCGCACTATTATTCCTTTGGACAATTTTAATCTGCCTCGTTCACTTAAAAAATATTTATCCACTTCCGATTTCGAATACAGATATGATACTTCAATTCTTAAAGTTGTTCATGCATGTTCGGATAGAACTTCAACCTGGATTTCAGACGAATTAATTGAAGCATATAAAGGTCTTAAATTTCTGAATCATTTACATTCGGTAGAAGTATACCGGCAAAATAAGCTGGTTGGGGGATTATACGGAGTAAGTTATAAAGGAGCATTTTTCGGAGAGTCGATGTTTTCAAGAGTTCCGCAGGCATCAAAAGCAGCATTAGTAAAACTTGTTGAACATATGAAAGAACGCGGATTTATACTTCTTGACGTTCAATATCAAACAGAACATTTAAAAATGTTCGGAGCTGTTGAAATTCCATTCGAAGAATATTCAAGAGTATTGTACAAGGCATATACATTGGATTGTAGATTTTGTTAATCATATTTTGAATTAAATTCTTCCCATCCAGCATGCGGGATAGGCTGATATCTGGTTTCGCAATTCAGAATTTTAATTATCGTCAAAAATTCTTTACACAAACTTCAATTTTATCAGTCCATTTATAATGATATGAAGTTTTGAATAGCGACCGGTAAATTATGCTATTTCTTTTTCTTCGCTTTCCGGGCAATGTTTAAAGCTATAGCAACGGCTTGCTTCTGTGGTTTGCCGGCCTTCATTTCTGTTTCGATGTTTTTGCTTATGGTTTTTTTTGAATAACCTTTTTTAAGTGGCATAACGGATCCTTTTTTAATTTTTTATGACAGTGTACTTAGTTAACAATGTCCCCTGCTTATTTGCACTTTCACAACTTATTAATTGCAAATTGATATCAAGTTTTTCTTCAATTACAAAACTACCTCCCACACCAAATATTTTAGGTTCGATTGTTAGCCATAATTCATCAACTGATTGTTCATTATCAGGCTTATGCTTACCAAGCATCTGAAGACTGTTTTCGCCATTACCTATAGTGGCAGCTATATGCAAGTCAGATTCTTTCTTTAGCATCACCTCAATACCATCGCGAGGAAGTCTATTATCTTCAATAAGTAGTATCTGAATTCTTTTCAACGGGATTCCTAATGGATTAATTCATAATACAATTTATAACTACACTATAATATAAAAATAATTTATCCTATCATATAGAACAGATATTGAGATTGAGTTTCAATTCAAAACCATAACTAAATTATAATGCCATCAATAATTATGGAAGATTCATAAAAAAGGATTAGTTCCTTTTTCATCCCTTTGACCGATTGTTGACGTAATAAAATGAGGTTATATTCTATTTGATAGTCACACTCATAATTTTTAAACATTTAACGAAAAGGAGTCTTATCATGTTATACACTATTGCTATAGTTTTATTAGTATTGTGGTTACTCGGATTTTTCGCTTTCCATGTTGGGAGCGGTCTTATACACATTCTGCTTGTGATTGCAATTATTATGGTTCTTATTAACGTCATTCAAGGACGTCGAGCACACTGACCGCTCGTAATAAAATGAGAACTGTTCTCGTTTTCGTATCCACTCTTGATGGAAAAGTAACAAAATGGAGTGAATCCAATATAAGTCTCTGGTCATCACAAGAGGATCAGAAGTATTTTAAGAAAATATGGAATGATTCCAAACTTCTTATCATGGGAAGCAATACTTTTAATGCAGATCCGATCAAACCTTCATCGAAT
>Ga0182027_10016003_pt1 | contig 10270 bp, 6 predicted proteins | sample 712E1DmetaG_FD_121300 | JGI IMG/M metagenome (GOLD analysis project Ga0182027, IMG submission 121300) | Permafrost microbial communities from Stordalen Mire, Sweden - 712E1D metaG (Illumina Assembly) | ecosystem: Environmental > Terrestrial > Soil > Wetlands > Permafrost | place: Sweden... | reverse complement strand
TCCGGCATCCGGTCAGGTTCGTGTGCCCGATACCGTCAGCGTTCCTCCCGTCGTTCTTCGGTTTGGGGGGGATGTTCTTCTTGGAGGGTACTATGAGATGGCGGCGGGGGACAGCGTCTCGCTGGCGTTCATGGATTTCGCTGCATTGCGCCAGGCCGATGTCTCCATGGTGAACCTCGAGAATCCGGTCACCACCCGGGGGAAAAAGGTCCCGAAACCCTATAACTTCCGAATGCACCCTCGCTTTCTCAAGGCGATCAAGGATGCCGGGATTACTGTCGTTTCCATCGCGAATAACCATATTTTTGACTATGGAAGAGAGGGCTTTTTCGACACAATTTCGTATCTTGATTCGGCGGGCATCCAAAGGGTTGGTGCAGGGCGGAATTATGCGGAAGCGCATGCGCCCGTGATTGTGACGATTCGAGGAAAGAAGATCGGGATCCTCGCGTACTACGGCGGAGGCGAGGCCCCTGGGGCGGGCATGGCGAGTCCCGGCGTTGCGCGGCGGGATCTCGGTCAGGTTACGGCTGATATTCTGAAATTGCACTATACCACCCGGGCCGATTACATCGTCGTCAATCTCCACTGGGGAACCGAAAATGCGAGGACGCCTGACGAGTCGCAGCGGACCTTCGCGCATGCGCTGATCGACGCCGGCGCCGATGCGGTGATTGGCCACCATCCTCATGTTCTCCAGGGGATTGAACGGTACGGAAATGGCGTCATCGTTTACTCGCTGGGAAATTTTGTTTTCGGGGGGAACAGCCGAAGCTCGTATGACACCGGGCTCTTTCAGATCCGGCTTACCAACAATGGTCCGGAGTATGATTTTCTTCCCGTCCATATCGAACAATGGCGGGCATCCATGATGAAAGGCGCTGATTCAAGCGCCGTGGTGGGGAGAGTCACGGATCTCTCCGCCGTTTTTGCACGAAGCATATTCACACATTGAAGGAGTTCCCATGAAATCACGCGGCTGTCTCATCGCCGCCGTTGTCCTCGGCGTGCTTCTCCTCCTTGCCATTGGAATCATAGCGTGGGGCGTCGGTGTTCGGAACAGTATCGTGACCCTCGATGAAGCGGTGACTTCGTCGTGGGCCCAGGTGGAAAGTCAGTACCAGCGCCGGGCCGATCTCATCCCCAATCTGGTGGAGACGGTCAAGGGGTTTGCGAATCAGGAGCAGGATGTGCTCATCGGAGTGACGGAGGCGCGGGCCAAAGTGAGCCAAATGACGGTGACGAAGGAAGTCATCGACGACCCGAAAGCGTTTGCAAAGTTCCAGGCGTCGCAGGACCAGCTCTCCTCGGCACTCTCGCGGCTGCTTGTCGTGTCGGAGAATTACCCGCAGTTGAAGTCGAACGAGAACTTCATGAACCTCCAGACGCAGCTCGAGGGGACGGAGAACCGCATCACGGTGGAACGCCAGAGGTTCAATCAGACGGTCCAGCTCTATAATACGACCATCAGACGGTTCCCCGCATCGATGATCGCGGGTTTCTCCGGCTTCAAAGAGCATCCATACTTCCAGGCAAAGGAAGGATCGGAAAACGCGCCGCAGGTGAAGTTCTGATCGTCCCTTGAAAGTGATGGCGTTGTCCATCACGGATTTCTGTGCGACTTACATCGGTTGACTTCGACGAATGAATTGCCATCGCATCGTGAGATCTCCGCTCCTTTCTCTTCGCCGCTCGCTCCGGCGCCTTGCATTCCTTTTCCTGCTGGGCGGCCTTCCGTTGCTCTCCGCGGCGGAGGCGCCGGGCATTCCGCCCCTGGCGCACTATGCGACCGATCTCTCGGGAACCCTCTCGCCGGATCAGTTGGCACAATTGGAAAAACTCCTCTCCGATTTTGACAGGGAGACCTCGACACAGCTTGTCCTCCTCGTCGTCCCTTCCATCGGCGATGAATCGGTGGAGGATGTTTCTCTCCGCGTTGCGGAGGCGAACAAGATCGGCCGTAACGGCAAAGACAATGGCGTGTTGCTTTTCATCTCGATGAAAGAGCGGCGCGTCCGCATTGAAACCGGTTACGGTCTTGAGGGAGCCCTGCCCGATATCACCGCCGGGACGATCATCAGGCACGAAATTGCACCGCGGTTCCGCACCGGCGAGTATTTCGAAGGGATCAACGCGGGACTTCTTGCCATCATCGCAGCCACAAAGAACGAATACCACGCGGATCCGGGCGATAACGGGGCTCCGCTGAAGAAAGGCCACAACTTCATTATTATCATCTTTGTGGTCCTCTTTATCCTCTTCCGTCTTTTGATGTCGGGGCGGCGCCTCGGGCGGCGAGGCATGTGGTTCGGCGGATTGGGAGGGGGAGGATTCGGTTCAGGCGGCGGCGGATTCGGCGGCGGCTTTAGCGGGGGGGGCGGTTCCTTCGGCGGCGGAGGAGCGAGTGGCGGCTGGTAAGAACATCGACTCGCTGTCAGAAATTTGCCGGCTGCTGCAAAAGGGGGAGCAGTTTGTGCTTGCAGCTCCGTCCCCCGAACCTGCTGCCGCGCTTCGAAGTGCTCTGGCTGTCGCTCTGGATCCTGAAATATTCGCATGCGATGCGGCGTCCACAAAGACGGTCGCTGCCGCACTTGCTGCCATCCGCAAGGCGGTTCCGGCAAAATCCCGAAGAAAATTCCTTCTTGTTGATCTCTCGTCGTCCCTCCACCCCTGGATCGGAAAACCGGCGGAGCTTGCCCGGTTCTGCAGGGATGTCAGGTCTTCGCGCAAAGGGTTCCGCGTTCTCTGGATTCTGAAGGATTCCTCCCTGGATGGTGATCTGCTCCTGTGGGCGAAGGACTCCGCACGTTTTTTTGCGCAGATACGCTTTGGGGGCGGGTCCTTCTCTTGCCAGTTCCTGACCGCCCGCGGCGTTTTCTCCCCTGATTTCTTCCTCCCCCGACCGATCGACCTGGCCGATCCCCACCTTGCGCTCGGCCCTGCGATGTTTCTCTCTGCAACGAAGGACGCAGGCGGTTCCGTCGTGGATCTCTTTCAGGAACCCTATCGCGAGATGTTCCGGGAGGCCCATGAGGGAATCGTCCTGTTCCGTCTGGAGGGGGGCGACGTCACTCCTAATCCGCGGGCGTGCGAGATGCTGGGGCATGACCCGGATTCGCTCCGCACTCTCCCTCTGAAAGTTCTGGTCGACCCGCGAGACTACCGATCGGCCCTTAGAATGCTCTCGGCGCTCTCCGGGCGGAGAAAAGTGAAAGGCGAAATCAACCTGCGCAGGAAGAGCGGTCGCGTTGTTGCCGCCTCCGTGACGGCGTCGGTGCTCAGGGGCGACCGGGCCATGGTGGTCCTGCGCGATGTGTCGGATGAACGGCGGCAGGCGAAGGAGCTCGGGCAGGAACAGGCGCGGATGAGGGCGCTGGCAGACGGATCCACCGTGGCGCAAGCGGTCCTTGTCGGGAAGAAGCTGGTGTATGCCAACCCCAGGTTCCGGCTCCTCTTTCCCTGGATGCCTCGCGCCGGGGATGGGGCAACGCTTCGCGATCTCCTGGGAAAGCAGCGCGGGGACCTCCTCGGGCAGTTGACCGGAGGCGATGCGGATGCCTCCGGGAAGGAACTCGATATTCTCACGCCGGAGCAGAAACACGTGGAGGTTCTGGTCTCCTCCTCTTCCACTGTGTGGGAAGGGAAGGACGCGTGGTTCATGTCGTTCGTCGACGTGACTTCCCGCAACGATGCGATCCGGGCCATGCGCGAATCGGAGGCGACCTACCGGGGGATCGTTGAACGACAGGCAGGCGCAGTTGCGATCGTGCAGGATGGCCGCCTTGCGCTTGTGAACCCCGGTTTTGCGTCCCTCTTCGGATATCCCACCGCGACGCAGCTTGTGGACACGGAGGCGGCGAAGCTGGTTGTCCCGCGGGGACGGGCGGAGTTTCTGGAAAAGGTCTCCGGCATCGCAAATGCAAAAGAGGGGAACAGCAGTCCCCTCTCCTTCGAGTTCACAGGGAAGAAACGGGACGGATCGTCGTGCGTCATTGAAGCGAGGGGGGTTGCGCTGTCTTTTGGAGGCAGAAGGGGGGCGCTCTGTCATTGCACCGACGTCAGCGGGCAGAGAAAGGTCCAGGAAGAGATCAAGCGGCAGAGCCGTGAGCACGGGATCGTGGAAAGTCTCGCGCACGACCTCCACGTCTCATTGGAGCCGAAAGAAGTGATGGCCGCAGGCCTCCGGGGAGCCATGCGGTGGCTCGGGCTGGAACAGGGAGGATGCTACCGGCTTGAACCGGGGAGCAGCATGCTGTCGCTTGAGAGGAACGAGTCGCTTCCGGAACAGGTCCTCTCCGCGCTCTCCTCGCTCCCCGCACAGGAGGGAATCGCCGGGCTGGCAGTGAAGACGGCGGAGGCGCAGCTCCTGGAAATGGAATCGTATCCGCCGTATCTCCCGCACAGGTCTCTTTTCGAGAGTTGCGGCATCAGGACGGTGCTGCTTCTGCCTCTTGTTGCAGGGGAGACCGTCCACGGGATGTTGCTCCTCTGCTCTATGCGCGAGGCGGGAAGTGCGGCTCGCGATCCGGTCCTCCTTGCCGCGATCGCCCGGCATACGGGAGATGCGCTGACAAATGCGTTCGCCTTCGACCTCCTGCGGGGGTCGGAAATCAGGTACCGCACAACGGTGGGATCCATCCCTGATGTGATCTATGAGACCGGGCCGACGGGGACGATCACCTTTATCAGTCCGCCGGTGGAGCAGGCGTTTGGCTACCGGGCCGACGATTTCCTCCGAAACCCGGACCTGTGGCGCACGATCATCCATCCGGACGACCGGGGCGAATATGCGCGCCGGGTCGCGGGACCGGGGGAGGAGGCGCTCACCTATCGGATTCTCCCGAAAGGGAAAGCGGCATACCGTCGTGTTCGCGACGCGTTTCACTATCTTCGCGATGCCGGAGGGATGCTGAAGGCGATCGTGGGGAGCGTCGGTGATGTGACGGAGTTGATGGAACGAAACGGTGAGGCGGCGAAGGATGGAGCGGGCGTGCTCCAGAGCATCCCCGAAGGCATCCTCCTCTTCGACAGGGACTTCCGCTTGATGGAGTGGAACCATGCGATGGAGTTGATCACAGGGATTCCGCGCGCCGAGGTTGTGGGGAAGAACGCGTTTGAGGGGAGATTCAGTCTCGAATTTTCCGACCTTCACGATCTCCTGAATCGGGCTCTTGCCGGCGACCCCGTCAGCTCGGAAGAAGTCCGGTATACCCGATCGGAAACAGGGGAGGCGCTGGTTCTCTGGTGCCGGTTGGCGCCTCTGCGGCGTGAAGATGGAACGATCGGGGGCGTTGCCGGGACGGTGACCGATGTGACGAGCCGGAAAGGACTGGAACGCGAACTGCGTGAATCCGAGGAGACCCTCCGGAATGTCATCGACACCATGGGGGATGCGCTGATGATCAGCGATCTCCAGGGAAAGGTGTGGGAGGTCAACCGGGAATTTACGGCCCTCACCGGCTACCCGCGGAGCGAGGTGATCGGCAAGACGTTTCCCTACCCGTGGCTCCTCGAAAGTGAGATGTTCCGGCTTGTTGCCTGGCTCGCGGCTCTCCGGGAGCAGAAGTTCCTCCGCGATTTTGACATGACCTGGAAACGACGGAACGGCCGCGAAGTGGCCATCAGTCTGAATACCACTCTTCTTCGCAACGCCCTGGGAGAGCCGGTGGCGATGCTCAACCTGGCCCGCGACATCTCCGAACGGAAACGTCTCTCGAATGAGCTGGGGGGGAAAAGCCGGCAAATAGAAATGCTCAACAGGATCATCAGCGAGGCGAATTCCACCGAGAAGTTCTCCCGCATCTTCGATGTCATCGCCGCGGAAGTGCGTGCACTTGCTGCGTATAATTGCATGAATGTGCTCCTCCTGACGGAGGACAACGCCCATTTGATCGTGCATGCCGCGGTCGGCGAAGGGGAGAAGTACCCCGTCCGGGGGGCGATCATGCCGCTGGAGGATACTGTTTCGCGTCTTGTCGTGGCGGAACGGCAGGCGCTGGTGGTGGAGGATGTTCGCACCCATGTCGGACTTGGCAAGGGGGCCCGGGCCGCCTCCGACGGTTTGCTCTCGCAGGTGAGCGTCCCCATCATGTTGAACGACCGGGCGATCGGGACGCTGAACGTGTGCAGCACCGTGCCGGACGCGTTCAGCGTCGAAGCGCTCAGCTACCTCCAGCCAATCGCCGATCAGATCGGCGCCCTCATTGAGCGGACGCAGTTGTTCGAGCAGGTGAACGACGACCGGTCCCACATTCGCACGCTCCTCGATTCCATGGAGAGCGTGGTCTATACCGTGGACCAGGCGGGAGCAGTGGAGGAAGTCAACACGGCATGGAGGGAGTTTGCGGTGGTGCAGGGGACGCCCGAGCTGCGCGATGAAACGAGCGTGCTCGGCAAGTCCGTGGAGCAGATTATCGCGGACCCGTCGCTCCGGTCGGAAATCACGGCGGTGATGCCGCGATTGTTCGAGGGATCCCTCCGCGATTTCTCCCGCGAGTTTGAAGTGAGCGGAAAGGAAGAGACGCGATCGTTCCAGCTTGCCGTGGCGCCCATGACGTCCAATGACCGGGTCAACGGGCTTGTGTTCACGTACACGGACATCACGGACAGCAAGAGGACCGAAGCGGAGATCAAGCGCCGGAATGCCGAACTGCTGGCCCTGAACGCCGTCGCATCAGCGATCAACAAGTCGCTCGACATGAAATCGATCTTTACGGTTGTCCGCGATGAGTTGAGCTGGTCGCTGTCATTCGAGAGTTTCCTGTACTTCACGGTGGACCACGCCCGCGGCGACCTTCGCATCACCGAGCAGGCGATCGGCGGCGTTGATCACGCCCTCCCGGTCCCGCCGGCGGAACAGGAAATTGTTGCGGCGGCGAAAGGGACTCTTTCCTCCGGAACGATGGCGGATGGACGCGCGCTGATCGCAGTCCCCGTGAGGTCGAAGGGGGTTGTCGTTGCTGTTTTTGCGCTTACCGGGCACGATCCTGAAGCGTCCGATCACTTGCGTCTCTTGGGCAGTATCGGTAACTTGGTTGAAATTGCGGTGGATCGTGCATTGCTCTACGAGGACACTGTTAGAAAATCGGAAGAGATCCAGGAAAGGAATAAGGAGCTCGACGACTTTACCTACGTCGTGTCGCATGATCTGAAAGAGCCCCTTATCACGATCGAAGGGTACAGCAAGATCATTCAGGCGGAGTACCGGGAGTCGGTCGATGAGGAGGGACAGGCGTATCTGACGTCGGTGGTGCAGGCGAGTCAGCGGATGAAGAATCTCATCGACGATCTGCTGACACTGTCCCGCATCGGGCGGGTGTCGGAAACGCAGGAATCGCTCCCCTTGCGGGAGGTCATCGACGAGATCCTTCGTGACTTCGCCTTTTCGCTCAAGGAACGACACGCCACGGTGAGCGTCCCTGCCGTGCTTCCCTCTGTCCGGTACAACCGCACCCAGCTTGGAATGGTCTTCCGCAACCTCATTGCCAATGCGATCAAGTTCAACACCACCCCGGAACCGCGGATCGACATCTCGGTCACGGAGACGGGGGACGAATACACCATTGCTGTGCGGGATAACGGAATCGGCATCGAGCGTCAGCATTTCGAAAAGGTCTTCGTGATCTTCCAGCGCCTGCATCGTTCCGATGAGTTCCGGGGAACGGGGGCGGGACTGACGATCGTGAAAAAGATCGTGGAGAACCACCACGGCCGTATCTGGCTCGACTCCGTCGTCGGCCAGGGGACGACCTTCTTCTTCACCATTCCGGTGAAAAGCGATGGATGAGTCCGGCGTTGTTCGCATTCTGCTGGTGGAAGACAACAGGGATTTCGCGCACCTGGTTGAAGTCTTTCTCCGAAAATATGAGCAGGGCCGCTTTGCAATTACGTGGCGCGAGAACGGTCCCGACGCCTTTCGGGAATTCGAGGAAGGGGGAGTGTTCGACCTGATCCTGATGGATTACTTCCTCCCGGGACAGAACGGATTGGAAATCACGCGGGCGTTGCGTGATCGCGGGATCGCCATCCCCGTGGTATTCCTGACGGCGAACAAAGACTTCGACCTGGCGGTGGAGGTGATGAAGCTGGGGATCGAGGACTACCTGGTCAAGGACGAGATCTCAACGCCGGTCCTTCCGAAGACGATCCTGAGCGTCATCGAACGGAAGGCGTTGCGCGACCGTCTGACGACCCTGGAGATCTCGCAGAAACGGCTCGAGGCGATACAGGAGATCGTTCGCCAGATCGCGCAGGAGGTCCGACTTCCGCTTGACCGGATAAAGAAGGAAACGGAAGAACTTGCGGCCATGCACCGATCGGATTCCTTGAACCCGTACCTTACGATCATCAGGGACAATCTCGATCGGATCGAAAAGAAGATCGTGCAGCTCAAGGATCTCAAGACGGACAAGACAATCACCTATATCAAGAACATCCGGATGTTCGACCTGTCCGGTTCCTGATCGTTTCCTCATCGCGACGATGGCGCCTTTATGAAATTCCGTATTGCCCTTGCCCAGATGGATCCCGTGTTGGGCGACCTGCAGGCGAACATTGCGAAGCACCTCACTCTTGCGGATCGTGCCGCGAAAGAGGGGGCCCGGCTCATCGTTTTTCCCGAGCTGAGCCTGACGGGCTATTCCATCAAGGATCTGAATTGGGACCTCGCGATCAATGTTGCCGCGCAGGACCGCCGGCTTGCTCCGTTGCTCCGGAAGAGCAAGTCCATTGCCATCCTCGCGGGGGGAGTGGAGGAGTCGAAGAAGTTTGCGATCTACAATTCCGCATTCTATTGTGAGGACGGGGCGGTCAGGTCCGTCCACAGAAAAACTTATCCGCCGACGTACGGCATGTTCGAGGAGAACCGCTACTTCAGCAGCGGGACGAGCGTACGCGCGTTCGACACCGGTCTGGGACGGCTTGGCGTGCTGATCTGCGAAGATCTGTGGCACCTCCCGTTGCCCTATCTGCTGGCGCAGGATGGTGCGAATGCGATTCTTGCCCTTGTGGCGAGTCCAACGCGCATCAGCGGGGGACCCGAGCTTCCCATTGCGACGGTGAATGCTGAACACCACCGGGCCTACGCGCGCCTCCTCTCGGTGTACGTCGCATTCTGCAACAGGGTGGGGTTTGAGGACGGAGTGAACTTCTGGGGGGGGTCCGAGGTGGTGGGTCCTGATGGAGCGCTCCTGGCCTCTGCCCGACTCTTTGAAGAGGATCTGATCATCGCGGAGATCGACGACGCAGAAGTCCGCCGTGCACGCCAGCTTTCCCGGCACTACCTTGACGACAATCCCCGGCTCGTCGAGGATGAGCTCGCGAGGATCCGTGCAACACAGCAACCCCAGGTCAGTGGCACCGTTCAGAAGCGCCGCAAATCCCGCTGATGGCGGCGCTTCATTCGTTCCACATCGCAGGGACGAAATCAGAAACTTGACTTCCACAGGGGTTTTTCCTATTTTTACGAAATAGTGGAAGATCATTCATCCTTCGGGACAGAATCGCAGGATTTCCCCTTCTTCACCGGGCCGCCCGAACGGCTGAATGAGGTTGAACGGGGTCCGTTGCGATGGTGGGCGTGCTGGAAGAGCAAGAAGACTGCGAGGGTTGTCCGACGGGCAGTTGTTGATAGCATTGTGCTCTCCGCAGTAGCTCCCCCCATGGCTATGAATGAAGAGTCAGGGCGCGTAGCTCAGGGGTAGAGCATCTGCCTTTTAAGCAGAGGGTCGGTGGTTCGAGCCCACCCGCGCTCACGTGACACAGGTAACATTGCGGAAGTGGCGAAATTGGCAGACGCACCACCTTGAGGGGGTGGCGCCCACAAGGCATGCGGGTTCAAGTCCCGCCTTCCGCACACCCGATTGACAATCGTCGATCGTCAATTGACTATCGTCAATCGATACGGCCGCGGGATGTGACGAGCCCCGAATGCCGTGGTCTCAAGTCCCACACCCGATTGACAATAGTCTATCGTCAATTGACTATTGTCAATCGATACGGCCTATCGTCAATCGATATCGCCTGCAAGCGTTTCGCACTTGACTTTTATGCGTTTCCGGTCTATCTTGAGCCCTATGAAGCGCCTCTTCATATCCGCATTCTTCCTTGCCGTTTTGGCTGCAGGTTTCTTGAATGCCGAAGTGATCAAGGGAAGCCCCACCGCGTACAGCAACGGATCGTACGTTATTATCCGCTGGGTGAGCGAAGATGAAACCGGGGTTCTTGCGTATAAGATCGAACGGGAATCGGGTGTCTCCGGCGCGTGGGTTGT
>Ga0182027_10016002_pt1 | contig 10270 bp, 10 predicted proteins | sample 712E1DmetaG_FD_121300 | JGI IMG/M metagenome (GOLD analysis project Ga0182027, IMG submission 121300) | Permafrost microbial communities from Stordalen Mire, Sweden - 712E1D metaG (Illumina Assembly) | ecosystem: Environmental > Terrestrial > Soil > Wetlands > Permafrost | place: Sweden... | reverse complement strand
CGCCGTGCCGGCCTGCTGGAGGATCTGGGTCTTGGTGAAGTTGACCATCTCGGACGCCACGTCGAGGTCCTTGATGCGGGACTCGGAGGCGTTGAGGTTCTCCGACGCCACGCCGACCGCGGCGATGGTGTGGGTGAGGCGGTTCTGAACCGCGCCCAGGTTGGAAGCGGTGGTGTTGAGCTGAGTGATCGCGGCGTCGGTCGCGGTCAGCAGGGTCGAAACTGCGGTGTTCTGCTGGGTCGCCCAGTTGGCTCCCTGAGCCGTGTTGAACCCGGTGATCGCCGAGTCGAGGCCCATGGCGGTGGTTGTAGCGGCGTTGAAGTTGACGCCGATGGTCTCGTTGGCGTTGGCGCCAACCTGGAAGACGGACTGGGCGGCTCCGGTGGCCGTCGTGATCACCGTCTTGGTTGTGAGATCGGCTCCGATCTTGGCAGCGACGTCGTTGCCACCGGTCGGGCCGGCAATTGTGAAGCTCACGCCGAGCTGGCTGAAGTTGAAGGTCTCGTTGCCGCCGGCCGGCATGTCGGCGAGGGCAACCGTCTGAGAGATGCTGCCTGGGCCGACGCCGTTGGACAGCGTCATAGTGCCGGCGCCACTGGTCAGCGTGAACGTCCCGGCCGCTGCGCCCTGGACGTTGATTGCGCTGATGACTGCGCCGGAAGTCGCGAGAGCCGCGCCGACCGTGGCAGTGCCGCCGGTCTGGCTAACAGCCGCACTGCCCGTCAGGAGGGCCACGCCGTTGAACGTCGTGGTTCCGGCAAGGCGGTTGATTTCGTCGTGCAGGGCGCCGATTTCTGTGTTGACGCTGGCAGCGTCGCTCGAGCCGACCGTGGCGTTGCCCGCCTCGACACCGAGCTCGCGGATGCGCTGCAGCATGGACTGGATTTCGGTGATGCCTCCAGCGGCGGTCTGGACCATCGACACGCCGTCCTGGGCGTTGCGCTGGGCCTGGTTGAGGCCCGTGACCTGCGCCTGCAGCTTGTTGCTGATGGCGTAGCCGGCCGCGTCGTCCGCGGCGGTGTTGATGCGGAGACCACTCGACAGCTTCTGAACGCTGGCCGAGAACTTGCCCGCGGTCGTGCCCAGGTTGCGCAGTGCATCAAGAGCATCAACGTTGGTGTTGATCGCCATACCCATGGAATTAGGCCTCCTAGCCCTGGTTCGGTGCGGCGTCCTTGCCGCCGGAGGACATCTGCCCGCCAGAGGAGAAGTCGGCCGCGCAGACCCGCACTTGAGGGCTGTGGCCCCTCGATCTACTCGGCGTCGGCAACTCGGCGCGAGTGCCCTGAATCGGCGTGCTCCGCGGCCCACGCATAGGCGTCCGCCCACTCCGGAGCTCGGCTCACAACGGAGTAATCGGCGAGAACGCGGATCCGTGCACGACCGGCAAGTTCGGCCCGAAGATCTTGCGAAGCGGCCAGCGCGCGGACGTGGCGCGCCCAATCCGCGGGCGTCTGGGCCACGAGTCCATCCACTCCGTCTCGCACCACGTCGTATGGATTGGGTCCTGCGAGACCCGACACGATGGTCGGCGCGCCGGCCAGGGCGTATTCCAGCCAGTGCAGCTCGCTGCGGGCGCGGTTGTAGGGCGTGTCCTGGAGCGGTGCCAGGCCGATGTCGGGGCGAGCCGCCACCAGCGACGCGGCGAACTCGGGCACGCCCCCGACCCACGGCCTGACCTCATCCATGCTGCCGGCCAGTTGTGCAGCGTCCGCCCCGAGCCAGACGCGTCGCAAGGTTCCGATCTCGGCGGCGACGGCGTCCACGCCGGGCCTGGCGAGTTCGTAGTCGCGCCAGCGGATCGGCGCTCCGTGATAGACGACGCGAGGGAATCCCGGCGCATCGGCCGCGCCGTCCGGCCTCCCCGCCTCATACCAGGCCGGGTCCACGGCGTTGCGGATGACCCGGATCGGCGCGGTTGTGCGCTGCTCGAGCCGTTCGGCAAGTACCGGAGTGGAGACGGTCACCAGATCCGCCAGGCCGAGGATGCGCCCAACCAGGTCTCGCTCGAGGAAGTCCTCGGCCCCCGGCGGCAAGTCGGCGGAGAAGACGTCGTCGTCCGTGTCGTAGACGATGGCGCGTTTGCCAAGGGCGCCCGGTTCCGTTTCGAGCAGGCCGACCAGGGGCCGGAGCGCGAAGTACGGCGCGAGAACTACCGAATGCCCGGAAGTGGCGCCGTGCGATACGGCTTCGGCCGTGTCCAGCGTTCGCAGCCGGCAGGCGAGGCAGGCATGCCAGGTTCGATAGAAGCGGCGCAAGACGAGCACGTCCGCCCAGCCGACCGCGGCCTCGACGGCGTCGAATGCGTCGTTGCCTGCAGCCGGTTCGGGCGGAGTCCAGTTGACGAGTTCGACACCGTGGCCGGCCAGGGCCGGGATCATGGCCTCGAATCTCAGCGCGTCCGACGCGCCGGCCGCCCCGGGACCGATGACGAGGATACGAAGCGGGTCGGTCATGACCGAGCCGACGTCAGGCTACGCCGGGGTCTTCCGGGGAAGGCTCGGTGTTGCGTGCAGGGCTGAGCATGACTCGCAACTTGGCCCGCGTTTCGGAAGCGTCGCGGACTTCGCCCGAGACCTGCTCGACCAGTTCCGCCCGGACTACCGCGACGTGGCGCGGGGCGGCGATACCGATGACAACGCGGTCGCCCTCGATCCTGACGACGCGCACTTCGACGTTCTGCCCGATCCTTATCGACTGGCCGGGTCGGCGTGTGAGGACGAGCATTCAGCCCTCCTCCGCAACCGGCACCTGAAGCGGGAATTCGGGGTCCTCGATCACCAGCTGTCGAGCGGTGGCCTTCGCCATGTCGATTACGAGCGGTCCGGCCAGATTTGCAGTGATTCCCGGCGGCTCGCCGTGAACGGCCAGAATCGCCAGAACCCACTCCCCTTCTCCGATAAGGCCACGCTCGCGTAGTCGATCGGTGGTCCCGGGCTTGACGGTGTCGGCGGAGGCCGCGATGAAGCCCATGGCCGGGTCATCGTCCGAGAGGATCTCGTACAACTCCGTGTCGGGCACGGCGCTGAGCCGGTGGCGGGTCAAGTTGGGCAGTCCGACGAGGCCGTCCGGAAAGACGATCTCGGCTGAGACTGGAGCTGAAGTCACGGACGTTTCCTCATTTGCGGGCACAACGCGGAGGTGGCCTGGCCGACCCGGCTCATCAGGATGCCTCACTTGAGGTAGTCGATAAGGCTGGTCTGCATAACCTTTGCGGTGACGGCCAGCGACGCCTGATACGTGGTTTGAGCCTGCGTAAGAGCCGTGATCGCAGCCGGCATGTTGACATCCTGGAGGCCGCTCAACAGAGCCTGGTTGCTGGTGATGAGATTCTGCTGGGTGTTCTTGGCATCGGTCACGCGGTTCTCCCTGGCGCCCACGGTAGCCTGCGCTTGAGACAAGTTTTGCAGGGCGTTGGAGATCTGCGTGATCGTTGACGCTTGCACGGCCTGGCCGCTGTTCAGATCGGTCTGGAGCTGCGTCAAGGCATCGATTCCGGATTGGAATACGGTATTGCCGGCCATGCTGATCTGCATGGTGCTCGACGGCCCGACGCGGGCGATCACTACACCGTTGTCGCCCTGGTAGGAGCCGACCTGACCCGGACCGGTCACCTGGTATGCGGGCGTGTCGGACTTGAAGCCGCTGAAGATGTAGCTACTTCCGACCTTGGCGTTGGCGTCCTGGGCCATCGCCTCGGTCAACTGGGATACCTCCGCCGCGATCGATTGCCGGTCGCTGGTGCTGAGCGTGCCGTTGGCGCCTTGAATTGCCAGTTCGTTGGCCCGCTGGATCAGCTGGCCGGCGCTGGACAGCGCGTCGTCCATGGCCGACAGCCTGCTTGTGGCCGAGTCGATGTTCCGCCCGAACTGGTTGAGCTGGGCCAGGGTGTCGTACAGACCCACGGCGGTGCGGACGTCGGCCGGGTTGTCGGAGGGCTTGTTGAGCTGCTTCGACGAGCTGACCTGCTCGGTCAGGTTCTGCATGGTGGCCATCTGTTTGGCCAGACTGGTGTTGGCGCTCGAGTAGAGCATCGACTCGGAAACGCGCATCTCAGGCCTCCACTCAGCGGCCGGCCAGGCCGGTGTTGTTGATGAGCGTGTCGAGCATCTGGTCCATCGTGGTGATTACTCGGGCGGCCGCCTGATACGCGTGCTGGAACTGCAGCATGTTGGTGGCCTCTTCGTCGAGCGAGACGCCGCTCTGCTCTGAAACCTGAGTTGTCAGCTGGCTGACCACGAGCTGCTGGTTCTGGGCCATTTCTGACGCCTGGCTGGAGGCTGTGCCCAGGTTTCCCACGAGCCCCGCGTAGTACTCGGCGGTCGTCTGCGGTGGCGTGTACAGCGAGGTGGCCACGACCTTGTTGTGGCCGGCCGTCGTCAGGTCCGTGACGATGTCCGCGCCCGACTTGGCAACCGCTCCGGCACCGACGGTCAGCTTGATGCCGAGCTGGTCGAAGTTGAGCACCTGCGTATCGCCGGACTGCATGTCCGCGACCGTGATCGTCTGGCTGGTACCGTCGGCCCCGGTCAGAGTCAGGCTGTCGGGCCCGGAGCTGCTGAACGTGTACGTCTGCGCCTTGGCATTTCCCACATCGACCGTCGCCAGCCGCGCCGTGGAACCGGTCGTCAGATCCGTGCCACTCACGACGTCCGTGCCGGGGATGCCGTTGGAGTAGCTCCTGGCATTGGCTAGGTCGCCGATGAGTCCGGCCACGGAACCGTCGCCGGGGGCGTTGGGCGAGGCCGCGGCGGCGATCAGCTGCGGGTTGGCGGCGATGGCCGGATTGACCGCAAGGGTCCCGGCCGCGTTGCCGGCGTAGTAGGTGAAGACGGCCTGGCCGGGATTGCCGTTCGAGTCGACGCCGCGCTCATGAAGCGCATTGGTCGAGTCGGCGACGGCCGCGGCCAGTGAGTTCAGCTGAGTCTGGTATCCGGCCAGGTCGGTGTCACGCACGTCGAGCAGAGCCTTGAGCTGCCCCGCACCGGCCACGACCGCGCTTCCGTCGGACCAGGTCGGCTGGCTGTTGCCGGAGCTGTCCTTCTGGGCGACCATGGTGCGGGCATTCACGTTGGACACCAGGTCGGTGCCGCCGACGAGGACGGTCATGGTGCCGTCCGGCTGCGACATCTCGACGGTAGGCACGATCGTGCTGAGCTTCTCCAGCAGTTGCTCGCGCTGGTCGAGCAGGTCGTTGGGGTTGCTGCCGCTGACGGTGACCCGCTGGATCTGGCCGTTCAGGTTGGCGATCTGGCTGGCCAGGCTGTTGATGGTCGTGACCTGCTGGTTGACCTGAGTGTTGATGCCGGCCTGGACCAGCTTCAGCTGGGTTGCGTCGCCGTTGATGTCCATCGCCAAGCTGGCCGCCTGCTCCGTGAGGGCGGCTCGAGCGGCCGTCGAACTTGGGTCGGAGGCCACGTCCTGCCAGGCGCTGTAGTACTTGCTGAGGCTGTTGCCGAGACCCGAGTCGGATGGTTCCGGGAACACGGCCTCGATCTTGGCCAGCTCCTGCTGGCGGGTGTCCCACTCGCCCTGAAGCGACATCTGGGTCTGAACTTGGCCGTCTAGGAACGTATCTCGCACGCGCGTGATCGCGGCCACGGACACGCCCGAGCCGATCTGGCCGGGCAGCCCGCTTCGCGTGAAACCCGGGTACGTGTACGCCGGCGCCTCGACCAGAGTGACCACCTGGCGGGAGTAGCCCGGAGTGTTGGCGTTGGCGACGTTGTGGGCCGCCGTGTTCAGCTCCTGCTGTGCCGCCCGCAAGGCCGAGACTCCGATGTCGAGTCCGAAGAATGGAGAGCTCATATCTCAGGCACCCCGGTCGACGTATGTGGGGCCGGGGTTGGCAGAGTAGCCGGAGATGTTGCCGTCGGGGTCGACCCTGCCGAGCCCAAGAAGCAATCGCATCAGGGCGGCGTCGGTGGCCCAGGCCTGTTCTATCAAGTACGCGTTCCGTCGAGCACCGGCGGCGAGCCGATTGCAGAGCTCGGGAACTCCAACATGCGGGAGCAAGGCCCGCTCGTCGTCGGAAAGCGCCGTGTTCAAGCGGCCAACTTCCTCAACGAGAGCATCCGCCTGCTCGGTGCAGTCGACCAGGGCGAGGCGGTCGTGCCGGGCCACGGCGTCCGCAACCCCGTCGGAGGCTGCCGCCAGACGGCTGAGGGCAACGGTCAGTGCGGACAGCTCGGGCGAGCCGAAGCCGTCGCGGTCGAGGACCGCGCTGCCGGCGAACTCACGATCGCCAGGCGTCAACATCTACGCTCGAGTGTCGAGGATCCCCTTGGCCACAGCCTCGGCATTGACCGAGTAAGTGCCCTGAGCGATCCGCTGCTTGGCGGCGTCAACCTTGTCGGTCCGGACGTCGGGAGCAGCATTGGCCGCGGCAAGGGCCTGATGCATTTCCCGGCTGCGCGACGAAAGCTCGACGCGTGCTGCCGGCTGGTTGACGGCGCGACCGTCCTGGGGTCGCTGAGTCTCCGTTTTGGCCGGCGCCGGCGTAGCCGCTGCCGTCGGGTGGAGATTCGGCGACGATGTTACGGACCGCGGGTCTTCGATCTTCATTGCTTTCCTCTATTGGGCGTCAACCTAGTCGTCGGTCGGTACCCTGGAGACTTGACTCGCGGGTGGGGTAGATCGTCATCGATTCGACGTATGCGTTGCGTTGAGTCCACGTTTTCGACTAATGCCGAGCTGCGCACCATGCCACGGCGCGCTAACCGGACGAGCATCTCACCGTTGCCCGGCACGCGAAAGGGGACCGTTCGGGGCCCCCCAGACGAGGCAGACGGGCTCACTTGAGCCGTCCCAGCTGGACCGCGTCGCCGATCGACTGGTCCTGCAGCGTCAATGCCCGGGCGTTCATCTGGAAGTCGCGCTGGAGCGTCACCAGGTCCGTCATCTCGAGCGCCATGTCGGTGTTGCTGTGTTCGAGAGTTCCCTGGCTGATCGTCCCGGTCGCGGGCGTGAGCTGTCCCCCGGCGGAGAAGAGGTTCTGGCCCAGCCTGGTGACGCCTCCGGGCGGCCACCCGACCAGGGCGATCCGCTGGCCCGTCTGAGCGATCGTGCCATCAGGGCCAACGGTGAAGCCCTGCGGGGGCGTGATCGTGTGGCCCGTGGTGTCTAGAACGGGGTAACCCTGTTCGGTCACCAGCGTGCCGTTCACGTCCTGCGTGAAGTCCCCGGCGCGCGTATAGGCGACGCCGCCGCCGGTCCTGACCACAAAGAGGCCATCGCCTGAGATAGCGAGGTCCGTTGCCTTGCCTGTGGCTTCGAGCGGTCCCTGGCTGGTGTCGACCTTGAGGCCGGTCGCTGTCGTGCCCGTCCCCAGCTCTCCGAGCTCGGGGCCCAGCGAATTCATGATCTGCAACTCGAAGTCGTCCTGCGACGTGCGGGACTGCTTGAAACCAACCGTGTTGGAGTTGGCGATGTTGTCGGCCACCACGGCCTGGCGGGACATCGACGCCACCACGCCGGAGAGGGCGGTGTAGAAGCCTCTGATCATGACCGAGCCCTCCGGCGGCCGAGGCGTGCGGCCACGTCCGAGTCGACCAGCCTGCCGCGCAGGGCCAGGATGGCTTCGGTGTGGATCTGGCAGACCCGCGACTCGGTCACGCCCAGGACCGCGCCGATTTCCTTGAACGTCATCTCGTCCTGGTAATACAGCGCCAGCACCATGCGCGGCCGCTGGCTGAGACGGCCGATCTCCTGCACGAGCGTGACGATGGAATCGCGGCGGGCGGCCTCGTCGGCCGGATCCACGGCGTTGGGATCGGGGGCGTTGTCGGCCAGCATCGTGGAGTCGTCGTCGCTGTCTCGAGCGTCGTGCTCGTCGAGCGAGATCGTGACCACCGACGCGGCCTGGAGACGCTCACGGTAGCGGGCCACGGGCATGTTGAGACGGGCCGCGATTTCGGATTCGGTGGGCGAGCGGCCCAGCTCGTGCTGCAGGTCGCGAATCGCGCCCTGAATTGCTCGTGCGGCTTCGCGGCCGGCACGGCCGACGGTGTCGAGCGAGCGGACGGCATCAAGGATGGAACCGCGGATTCGCAGAATCGCGTACGACTCGAACGAGGCCGCCGCTTCGGGTTTGTAGGCATCGATGGCGCGCAGCAAGCCCAGCACGCCGGCCTGCATCGCGTCCTCGTGGTCGAAGAGTCCCGGGACGGAGACACCCAGTCTCCCCACGACGTACTTGACCAGGTGGGCGTATTTGCTGACCAGCTCGTCCCGGCTGAGACCCAGCGCAGGGGTGGGCAGGCTGCCGTAGGCGCCGTAACCACTGAGATCGGGCGAGTCGCCGGCCGCCGCGATCAGTGCATCGGCTGCGGCCTCGAGCTCCGCCGGAGTCTTCGCCGCCGCGACTCCATCCGGTGCCCCGTTTGCGTCGGTATCGGCGTCGGTTTCGGCGTCGGTTTCGGCTTGGGCGGTGCCCTCGGCGGTGCCCTCGGCGGTGCCCTCGGCGAGGATCGACTTGTCGGAACTCGAGTCGCCGTCATCGGGCGGCGGGCCACCGGCGTCGTTCCCGTACTCATGCTCGAATCCCGGCGGCGATTTCACGATCGGCTCAACGACCTGGCCGGCCCTGGACTCGGAGAAGAGTCGCGAGACCGGACGGGCCGCCACCGACCCCTCGACTGCGGCGGTGGCGCGGAGCGGCGGAAGGAACTGGCGGTCAAACATTACGCAGTCACCTCAGGCTCACGCGCTTCTGGATATGGTTGATGAAGACCGGCGGGCCCGAGCGGCCGCTACCGAGTCGGCTGATGCTGACTTCATGGTTTTGGCCCTTCTTGCGTCGCGTCGCTTGCGCATCCTCATCATCTTTCTCTCGGGCGGCTCAAGCCATCCCACAAGCAGGCGCCCCGCAAGAGTGAACCCGACCGCGACGGCCAGGGCGCGGTCGACACAATCGATGGCCGATCCGCCCGCCTGATACGAGACGCCGCCCACGGCCAGGGCCGCCAACACGGCGATCCGCAACGTCCACGTGGCTATGAACAGTTCCATCTATCAGACCTCCACCTGGGCGTGCACTTGCACGGAGACACTTGGCAGGATCTCCTCGTAGGAGAGAACCGTGAGCTGCGGCATATGCCGCTCCGTCAGGTTTCGAAGGGCCAGGCGGATCCGCGTCGTACAGAGCAGGATCGGCTGGTAGCGCTGGGACGCCAGAGTGCGCAGCGCCTTGTCTATAGCCTCGATGAGCATGCGGCTGTCGGACCCGGACAACTCCAGGCCTACGTAGCCGGGCTGGACCATGACCGAGGCGCCGAGCCGCGTGTCGAGGTCCGGAGCCAGCGCCACCGCATGAATGGCGCCGTCGGGGGCGCGGTAGCGCATCGAGATGGCGCGGGACAGCGCGTGGCGGACCGCCTCGGTGAGGAAGAGCGGCTCCTTGGTGCTGCGGGCTCCGTCGGCGATGGCTTCGAGGATCGTGGAGAGGTCGCGGACCGGGACTCGCTCGTGGAGCAGCCCCTGCAGGACCTTCTCGACGTCGCCCAGACTCACGAGGTTGGGAACCAGTTCCTCGACGAGACCAGGCTGGTCGCGCTTCAAGCCGTCGAGCAGCTGGTTGGTCTCCGGCCGTCCCAGGATCTCGTGGGCGTGGCGCCGGATCGTTTCGGCCAGGTGAGTGGCCAGTACGGAAGCGGCGTCAACCACGGTGTAGCCGAGGCTCTCGGCGCGCTCCCGGTCTGCGACGCTGATCCACGAGGCCGGCAGTCCGAAGACCGGCTCGGTTGTCGGTATTCCGCTCACGGCGATCTCGCCGCCGGCCGGGTCCATGCACAGCATCTTGGTCGGGTCGACGCTGCCCCTGGATATCTCCGACCCGCGCAGCTTGATGACGTAGGAGTTCTGGTCGAGGACCAGGTCGTCGCGGATTCTGACCGTCGGCACGATCAAGCCCAGTTCGCTGGCGATCTGGCGCCGGATCAATCCGATCCGCTCGACCAGGCCGCCGGCCGCACCACCCTCGACGAGACCGACCAGTCCGTAGCCGACCTCCAGCTCCATCGTCTCGACCTTGAGGGCGTCGAGCGGGCTCTCCTGGCCGCTGCCGAGAGCCGGCAGCGTCGCGGTCATGGGCATGGCTCCACGCTCGGCCACGGCAACGGCCGCAGCGGCAGTCCGCGACTGCGAAAGGAAGTAGCCGCCGCCGGCAACCACGGCGCCGGAAGTGGCGAAGATCATTATCGGGAAGCCGGGCACTACGCCGATCAGGATCAGGGCGCCGCCTACGACCATGAAGAGTTTCGGCCGGCTGAGG
>Ga0182027_10016001_pt1 | contig 10270 bp, 5 predicted proteins | sample 712E1DmetaG_FD_121300 | JGI IMG/M metagenome (GOLD analysis project Ga0182027, IMG submission 121300) | Permafrost microbial communities from Stordalen Mire, Sweden - 712E1D metaG (Illumina Assembly) | ecosystem: Environmental > Terrestrial > Soil > Wetlands > Permafrost | place: Sweden... | reverse complement strand
CGGTTGGCAGACGTAGTTATTATTGACGAAGGTAAGCTTGCCGAAGTTACGCATATTGTCGTGGTCAGGCCTTTTGGCTATCCGGCGCTTACCGTGCCCATAGAAAAAGTAACATCCATGGATGCCCGCCATATTGTTATTGAGATTGAAGCGGCCGACCGTTACGAGGGCGCTCCCAAACCGGACGACATATTGCTTAAAGACCATATTTTGGACAAAAAAGTTTTGGATGTGGAAGACCGGGAAGTGGAGGTGGTTTATGACGTAAAAATGACTTTAACCGGCAACCATTTGTACGTTACCGACGTAGATTTAAGCAAGTACGGCTTACTTAGGCGCATGGGGCTAAAGTGGCTGGCGGACTTGATTTACCGTCCCAAGAACCGGTCTAACCAGGAAATTATTCCCTGGACTTACATCCAACCGTTGCCGGGCGACATTAGCAGTTTTAAAGGCGAGGTTAAGCTGAACATTTTAAAGGAACGCCTGCACGATATTGACCCCGTGGATTTAGCCGATATTTTGGAGGAATTGGATCCGGCCCAGCGCGTGGCCGTGTTCGGCGAATTGAGTCTGGAGCACGCTTCGGATACTTTGGAGGAAATTGATCCCAGCGTCCAACGCCAGCTGGTTGGCAGTTTGCGCAAAGAGCGGGCGGCGCAGTTGATAAACGAAATGACTCCGGCGCAGGCCGCGGACGTGCTGTCGGCTTTGCCTTCGGACGAGGCCGAAGATTTGCTGGCACTCCTTGACCAAAAAGATTTTAAAAAAGTCCAGTCTATTTTAAAAAAGCAAGAGGCCAAGATTTTAGATTTTGCCACATCGGATTTTATTCAATTCGGACCGGAAATTACCGTAGCCGAGGTGGAGGAGCAATTCGCGCCTATCAGCAAAGGCAAAGACGTAATTAATTATATTTATGTAACCGGCCCCGAAGGTAAGTTGCTGGGCGTGGCCAATTTAAAAGATTTGCTTCTGGCCAACGACGATTTGCTGCTTAAGGATATTATGGACGAAAATATCATCAGCCTAAGTCCGGACAGCACCCTAAAGGAGACCTCGCGGATGTTTAGGCACTACAACCTGCAGGCCTTGCCGATTCTGGATGCCGAAGAAAAAATCCTGGGTGTTATACCGTACCGCGATATTATGAATTTAAAGCATAAGTTTTTAGAATAATGACCGATACGAATGTTACGAATAGCATACGAATGACACGAATTCGTATCATTCGTATGCTATTCGTATATTAGTATCGCTTTTTATGTTTCCTTATTTAAAATTTTTATCAAAATACTGGCAAAAGGAGCGCGGCAAAATCGCGCTGATTTTTGTTTTTGTAATATTGAGCCAAAGTTTTTCTTTGGCCGAGCCGTTCTTTTTTGCCACCATTGTCAGCAAGTATTTGGGAGCGCCGCAGAGTTTTCCCAGCCAGGCCGTATTTTTTAAAAGCCTGACTTTAATTGTCGCAGCCTGGATAGGCGTCGCTTTTGCCGGGCGTACGTTTAAGAATCTTCAGTCGTATCTTGTGGGTACCGTGGCCGACCGTATTGGCATCCGCGTGCTGGAACATGCGTATCACCATGTTTTGGAATTGCCGATGTCTTTCCACAGCCAGGAAAAGGCCGGGGAAGTTTTCCGCAAATTAAGCAAAGCGCGCGACGACATTACCGCGCTGTTTTCGGTTTTGTTTGACAAGATTTTTCAAAACGCGTTTTCCATTGCGGTGGTGTTTGGCATTGTGTTTTGGAAATCCTGGAGAATGGGCGTGGCTTTGTTTGGATTTATCCCGGTGTTTTTTTTGGTAACGTGGATATTCACCAAGCGCATCAAAAAGACCCAGATTGAAATTAACAAGATTAACGAAAATCTGTTTGGTTCCAGTTTTGAGGCCGTTAGCCACATTGAACTGGTCAAGGCGTTTTCATCGGAAAAAGAGGAAGAGGGACATTTGCGGCACGATAACGCCATGCAACACGTGCGCTTAAAAAAGAAAACCGTTTCTTACCAGATCTTGGCGTTCGCGCAGGGCACGGTTGTCAATTTGGCGCGCGTGGTTTTGCTGTGGTGGGGCGCGGTGCTGTGTTTCCGCGGCGAGCTGACTTTTGCCAACGCGATTTTGTTTAATTTTTATTCTTTCGCGGTTTACCAGCCGCTTTATGATTTGGGCGATATTTACACCAAATACGGCGAGGGGATTGCCGCGGTGGACAGGTTGCAGAGCGTTTTGGATGAGCCTATAACCATTAAGAACGCCCCAAACGCGATAAAGGTTGAAAAATTGTTGGGTAGGGTGGAATTTAAAGACGTGAGCTTTGACTACGGAGTTGCAGCCTCTCCTCCTAATATAGGAGGAGTCCCCGCCGCAGGCGGGGGAGGTGGTATTTCTAAAGGATCTACCACCCCGTCCCGCCAGGGCGGGACACCCCTCCTGTCCCAGGAGGGGAATACTGCAGCTTCCGCCTTCGCTGAAGCTTCCAACTTCGCCAAGGCTACGTCGGACGAGTCGGCGGACAAGCAGCCTCCCCTTCAGCAAAGGGGAGGAGAACTGCAGCCTGCAGTCACCCCCTCTTTTCTAAAGAGGGGGCAGGGGGAGTTAGAACCAAGACCCATCCTTAAAAACATTTCTTTTATCGTCGAGCCGGGTAAAAAACTCGCGCTGGTCGGCCAGACCGGCTCGGGAAAATCAACCGTGATAAAATTGTTACTGCGTTTTTACGAGCCCACGGCCGGCGAAATTTTACTTGATGACAAACCGATTTCCGCTTATGATATAGAAAGTCTGCATAAGCGCATTGGCCTGGTTCTGCAGGATAACGTTTTATTTAACACCACAATCGCGGACAACATCCGCTACGGCACGTTTGAAGCACCCGAAGAATCGGTGGCCGATGCCGCCCAGCGCGCGTCGTTGCAACCATTTTTGGCCAAGCTGTCCCAAGGGCTTTTAACCAAGGTAGGGGAGCGGGGATTGATGGTTTCCGGCGGCGAAAAACAAAGAGTCGCCATCGCGCGCTCAATAATAAAGCGGCCGGACATTTTAATTTTTGACGAGGCGACCTCGGCTTTGGACAGCCACACGGAAGAAGAAATTAGAAAATCGATATTGGAAGTTAGTAAAGGCGTTACGACCATAACTGTCGCCCATCGATTTGCGACCGTGATTGATAGCGACGAAATCGTCCTTTTGGTCAACGGCGAAATAAAAGAGCGCGGCACCCACAGCGAGCTTTTACAAAAAGGCGGCGACTACTCCCGCATCTACAATCTCCAAACCCAGCGCCAAAAAGCCGGGATGGAGCTTGGCGAGGATGTGTAGCGTGCCGACCCCGCGACGGAGTGCGGGGCAAGTTTATCGGCTGTGTTATGCCGTTTTATGGTGTTGTCATTGACAGTATGGATAAAAAGTGATATAATGTTTAGCTAATCCGCTAACATATTAGTAGCTTATTTTTTTAGGCTTTTAGGATGTTAGTAGATTCCAAATCAGTGCAGTAGGGGGGTAAATGGAAAAGAGAGATTTGATTGCGTACGAAAGGGTGAAGAACAACCTGGTACGCATTGCTCGCGAAGTCGCAGTTCGCGGCTGTAACCACCGAGGTTTTAAGGTGGGGTGCGCTGTTTTTGTCTGGAGGCCGGAAGGAGTCGGCCTGAGTGAAAAGTACCGCATTTTCAAGGCCGCGAACGCTAAGCCCTTGAGAGATTCCCGCAAGTTTTGTGCGGAGATGACCGCGGTCAATTTTGCCAGGTCAAACGGTTATGAGCGTGTTATCGCTATCGCGATCGCAGGCTTGCCACAACCTGACGGGGGTAGTGGCATTGAGTCCAAAACGCTGCATTCCTGCGAGGATTGCAGGCCATTTTTGGCCGCCTTGCCCGAAGTGATGCGCGACACAAGAATTCTCACTATCCATAACCATACCGGGTTGGTGGAGGAATTCACGCTCGAGGAAATGCTGCGCATACACGGTGATCCGATTCCGTGGGAAGCGATGCCAGTCTAGTTTCGCGCAACGATCGATTCACTCCCTTGGGGCCGCCGTGCCCCGCACACATCGCCGCAGGCCGTATCACTCTTGATACGCGACCTGCGGTTTTTTCTTGTAAATCGTAGTAACTAGCGTACTAGCACGTTAGTGCAAGGGGGAGGTTGATAAAAAATAAAACAAGTGCTAATTCGCACGAATTAGCACTTGGAGGAATTTTGTAAAATAATATGTTAGAGTGAATTAAAGGATATCTTCTTTTTTTACCATCTTATACTGCCCAACGGGCAAGTCGGGGGGGAGGGTTAGGTTGTTGACGCGGATGCGTTTTAGATTTTTTACGGTTAGGCCGACGGCATCAAACATTCGGCGGATTTGGCGTTTTTTTCCTTCGTGGAGAATAATGCGGACCGCAGGTCCACTATATTTCCCTCCCCCTTCTTGCCCGCCGAAGCCTTGCTTGTCCGCCGTAGCTTTAGCGAAGGAGGAGCGAAGGCGGGTGGGAGAGGGGTTGGGGTGAGGGTTTGAATTATGATGAAATAATCTTACCTTCGCGGGGTACGTAGTGCCTGTTGGAATTTCCACGCCGGTGCGAAGCTTATCTAATTGCGCTTCTTCGGGCGCTTCCTGCGTTGTAACTTCATATTCTTTATCATGTTCAAAACTTGGATGCGCTAAGGCCTGCGTCAAATCGCCGTCGTTAGTTAAAATCAGCAAACCCTCGGTATCGTAATCCAGCCGGCCCACGTTCCAGACTTTGGTTTTTAAATCATCGGGCAATAAATCAAAAACGGTTTTGCGGTGTTTGGGGTCGCTTTTGCTTACCACTACGCCTTTGGGTTTGTTAAGCGCGATGTAAATTTTTTGTTCGGCGGGTTTTATAATTTTGCCGTAAACTTTTATAACATCAGTGGCGGGATTAACCTTGTCGCCCAGCTTGGCTTTCCGGCCATTAATAAAAACTTGGCCGGACTTGATAAATTCCTCGGCCTGCCTTCTGCTGGCCGCCCCGGCCGAGCTGATGAATTTTTGGACTCGTTCCCGCATAACAGAGGTTATTATAACCCGGTTTGCTTGAAAAATCCAGCGATTCATGGTAAAATCAATTAGTTTCCGATATACGAATAAAGGTAGGGGACCCCAAAAATCCAAATAAGAAAATTCCGCGGGATTTTTGGGGAAGAGGAACAACAACGAGTTGAGTGCGAGTTTTATAAAATAAAACTTAAACGATAACGAGTTTGTTGCGACGAGGCCCTGTAGCTCAGTTGGATAGAGCGCAAGCTTGCGGAGCTTGAGGTCGCAGGTTCGAACCCTGCCAGGGTCACCAGCCTTCGCCAAGGCTACGGCTGGCTTACGCCACCCGTAGGTTTAGCGAAGATTGGAAAATTTAAAATAAAGTTGTTAGCGAAGGCTGCGCGCCGAAGTCCGACGAAGGCGGCCATTTGAGTTTAATTTTTGGCCGCGTAGCTCAATGGATAGAGCAGTACTCTTCTTAGGCTTAATGTTGGTTTGATTCAAACCGAGACCACCAAATAGTAATGCGTGCAATCGTACAGAGCGGGGTTAATCCCGCAACGTCGTTCGCGAACGACGTGGCCCGCCTGGCCGAATTTTTTATACCCCGACAGGGATGGAGCCGCAAAGATCCGCCGCCGTCCGCCAGAGGCGGACTATGGCGGACAAGTAGAGAATAAAAAAATCCGGCACGCTTAAGGCCTCGGATTTTTTTGTTACAGATTTTATTTTGCCGGATGCAAAACTCCTTAGAAATGCCGGTTTCTAACGCGGCTGTAAAGAAGGGTCTAAATATTTTTTCCACCAGACCGCTTCCGGCGACCGGTTATGCCAAACGTCATCCAGATGTTTTAAGTCTGCCAGTTTTGGAATCACAGCGGAAAAATTTTGTCCGGCTTTAACATATTCCGGGTTTAACCATTGCGGCAAACCGACGCGGGCGAATCGCCAGTTTTCGTCGTAATGGTAAACTTTGGCCGAGGCGTAGACCATTTTAGTGGCGTCCCCGTCCGGTAGCCGATACCAGGAAAACGGGTTAGTATCCAATTGCCATTGTTTACCTTTTTCAGACTTATTAACAATTTCGGCCATCTGTTTAATGTCGGTTTCTGTGAGGCCGCCTTGCTTAATCAAATCCGCCGCGGAAACCGCAGACTGTGGCGCGGCTTCCTGAATAATATATCGGTAGGGCGGCCCGGCCGAGTCGCTTTCAACCACGCGCAGATGCTGCACCCCAAGTTCGTCCAGGACTTTTTGCCGGGCAACACTTTGAAACAGGGATTTAAAAGCGTTATGGTCATTAAAGGTATCGCCGCGCACGACTTTGAGTACTTGCCCCGGGCTATTGGCCAGGCGGAAGATTAGCTTTTTACTGCCGATGAGCGGCGGTCCGGCGACCTTAAATTTTGTTTCGCCGACGCGCACCTCGTCCCGTTCCCGGTCATAGGAGACCGACGACAGCAATTTTTTATAATCTATCCCTTTTGGGTAAGCCTCGCGAGTTTCGACGGCCGCGGCCGCGGCATTTTCCGGTTTGTCTCCAGTTACCACCATGTGCGTCGACGGAATATCAATTTGTTTAAGCCGGCCGCTGTCCGTTATTTGGAACAGCCGGACTTTGTCTTTTAGCCGGTTATTATAAATATACTCGTTCAATTCGGGCTCGACGCGGACATTAACGTAACCCGCGTTTTTTAAAATTGCCGCGGCCTGCTGTGGATCCCAGTAGGTATATTTTTCCTTAATTTCGTTGCGCCAGTTGCCGGTATAATCTTTGCGCAAATAAAATTCGTGCGCCCATTCGGCGTCCAGTTTAATATATTCTTCACCTCCAATGTTTACTTGTTCGTAATCAAACGCGTTGCCGCCGCGGAATTCCTGGTGAAAACGCTTGAACAAAGCCATTTGGGAAAGTTTGCTATAATCTATATCATTAGGATTCATATCGGCCGGTACATCCGTACCTCCAATATCCGCCAACTTCATATATACCGGCCCCTTTATGGAAGGCTTGGCAAAATCGCGGACAAGGAGCCGGCCGCCGGGGGTAAGCTCGCGGAAAGAATTTTCCACGGCGGTTTTCATTCGCCCGGCTCCGCCGAAAGATTCCACCTCGTGCCCCGAGGTGGAATAATATTTAACCTTTACCGAATTATCCGGAAAATTTTGCTCGGCCGCGTCGCCAAAGACCAGTTCGCCAAAAACCCTTTCCTGGCCGGCGTGTTCCCGCAGCTCATGGGAAATATCCAAAAGCTTAACTTTGGAGTGTGGAAATGTCTGGGCAGCCAATTCGCCCAAGGCTCCCGTGCCGGAACCGGCATCAACAATAACATCCCTGGTTATGATGTCCGGAAAAAACCGAAAAATAGTTCTTGCCTTGGCTTCCAAAGCGGCATCCATGCGCCAATTATAGGTGGAAAAATCCCGCGAACGGTTGGCCTCTTCAAAGTTGCGGATTAGGGCCAATGTTGCCGCGGAGCGGGTATTGGGTAACGTTAACTCGCGTCCGGCGGATTCAAAACGATGTTCTTGCATATAGGGTCTGTTGCCGAATGCGCTTTTGAGACGAAATTTCAGAATTTTGAGCGGATTGGCACAAATAAATTTTGATGTTTACCTGAAAGGTAAGCGGAAAAATTTTTTGGGACAAGCCGCCAAAATTCTGAAATTGCAGTCAAAATGGCATTCGGCAACAGACCCATATAACAATACCATAACAAAAAAACACTCTTTGGACAATCATAAAAAAACCGCCCCCTCGCCAACTGTTGCCAGTAGGTTTGGGGGCGGCCGCTAAAAGCTTTGTAGTGTTCCTCCGTTGATGCATCAGGTTGCTGCAACCTGATTGATATGGTTTAAGCCGCCGCGCTTAGCGCTTGCAGTTTGAGTTCCTTGTAACGTTCCGTCACTTCTCCAGGGAACATGGATTCCACCAGGTCGCTGCCGCCGGATCGGCGGCTGCAAACGAACGTTGGCGGTACTTGGTGGCGTTTGAAGCACGCTTGGAAGCGCCCCCATTGCAGTTCGAGGTCTTTCACAAAAGCCTCGATCGTCCCGAAGTATTTCATAATCCTGCCGGCCTGGAGTTGCATTTCTTTTTCCAGGGTGCCGTCCATGAACTGCTCGAGTACCCACTCCGGTCCGCGGCGGAATTCTGTGAAGGCGCGGTAGAGCTGGTCGTGGTATCCGTTGGCGGTCAGGCTGCCGTAATCAAACGGATCCTTTTGCGCCACGTTGAGTTCTGCGGTCGGGGGCCGGGTCATAACGCTTTGAGGGATAATTTCGCGGCCGTAGACGGCGCGATTTTCATAGTCGGCGACCTGATAAATTTCCCGCTTGACTAAATCCCCGAAAAATGAAGCGAACCCGGCGCCATCGGCATACATAGTAAAATAGTTTGCCCATAGTTCTACTTTGTTTCCGTTGGCGACGTACACCGCATTTCTCTTCTGCGCCTCGGCTGCCAGTACTAAAGTGCGGCAGCGAGCCAGATGGTTTTCGAATGCTAGTGTACCGGGTTGAATGCCCGTAGCGGCAATAATGGGATTGGCGATATCGTCAATAGGAATGACGAGGTATTCAATGCCCAAGTTGCGCGCAATAGTTCGCGCGTCATCTTGTACTTCCGTGGCGTTGTAATGCCCGTAGGGCATGTTGATGGCGATGACGTTGTTTTTGCCGAGGCGGTTAACCAGCAGACCGGCCATGGCAGCAGAGTCAATACCCCCGCTCAGGCCATGAACCACTATCCGGTTTTTGGGCGGCAATGTAGCAAACATTCCATCCACCCCGCAGCATAATGCTTGCCAGAGTTCCAGGGAGTCGTCTTGCGGTTTTGGCGGAAGCGGTAGCCTGCCTTCTTGAAATTCAAGGGTTTCCACGCCAGAAACGAACTGCCCCATTTCAAAGATAATGTCGCCGTTGCCGTTGTAGCCGGTTGAGCTGCCATCATAGGCGATAATGCTCTTGCCAATCTGGTCAACGCAGTTGCCCTTGTTGACATAGACGAAGAGTTGGGGCCGGATTGGAGCAGGGAGTTCGGTAAGCAGGTTTTTGACAACCTGATGGCGCTTGCGATTTTTCTGCCACGTCCACGGAGACGCGGAGAGGTTAAAGATGACGTCGACGCCGAGTTCGGCGAGAATGGATGTGGGATTGATGTTGTAATCGTCTTTCCACATATCCTCGCACAAAATGATGGCGATCCGCACCGGGCCAAACCGGGTTTGAACGGTTATCACCTTGATGAACCGTTTGATGACTTCCTCAATCGGTTTGCCGGTTTTGATGCACTCTTCCTCAATCAGACTTCGCAAGGAGTAAAAGTGTTTGGAGTCATCCATGAACCGGTAGTTGGGCTGGTTGGTCTTGATTGCCTGGTGGATGTTGTTGCCCTGGTGCAGGAGGCGGCCGATGTTATACTTGCGGACGCGCCCATCTTCACCGCGTTTGGACCAGTCAACTTCCAGGGTGCCATAGATGATGCGGATATCCAGGTCAGCGGTTTCCGCTGCCAGGAATCTTTGCGCCCGTTCAACCTGGCGCAGAAATTCCTCGCTTTCCAAGTATTTGTCGCCGGTCAAATAGCTTTCCAGCGCTAGCTCGGGGAACGCGACGAAGTCATCACCGCGGGCGTTTGCTTCTTTGGCCGCCTGGACTATATACCGTGCGTTGTGCATCGGGCTGGCCGGCTTAACAGGCATCTGGCCGAATGCGATGCGCAAGCCGTTCAGATTGTTGCTCATGTTTTTATCCTTTTCTTTTGCCGGCTACACAAGCACCGGCACTGGTTTGAGAATTTCTTGGGCAAGCAGGGGAGCGAGCGAGACAACCTTAAAAGGGCCATCGCCGTCCAATTCCGTTGCCCGGGTCGGACAGGAGTTGGTAATTTCGAACTTTTCCACCATCCCGTCAAAGAACCGTTCATGCGCGTTGTTGGGGAAAACGGCGTGTATATTGCAGGCGCGGACGCTTTTGGGGTTACGTTGCCGGAGAACTTTGGCACACTGGTAGGTAGTGCCGCCGCGCTGGCCGACATCGTCGACAATCATGTTATTTCGGCCTTCAGGATCCCCGGACTCAATCCGAATTTCCGGTTCGCCGAATGCGTCGCGCTCGCCTTTGCTGCAAATGACGAGTGGAATTCCTTCCAGCATGGCCGCATAGCGCTTGGCAGCGCCGCCGTCTGGCAGAACAATAGTAAGATCCGGAATCGTCTGACGCCACCGTTCCAAAAGCATGGGCAGCGCGCTGCGGTGTTTGGGCTT